>Ga0206962_1183_pt1 | contig 18914 bp, 18 predicted proteins | sample Alteio_BWOrgHeat_27_FD_153241 | JGI IMG/M metagenome (GOLD analysis project Ga0206962, IMG submission 153241) | Enriched cells from forest soil in Barre Woods Harvard Forest LTER site, Petersham, Massachusetts, United States -... | ecosystem: Environmental > Terrestrial > Soil > Temperate forest >...
AAAGTATTTTATCCGGTGTCGACATACTTGGTAACCAGGTCTTTCGAACTTAAAACGTCTGGAATGTGAAAGTAGCGGTTGTCTGATCCAATCAATCGTTTCTAAGCACCGGACTTCCCCATAGTTATTGGAATAGAAACTATGTGAAGGGATTCTTATATCAGTTAGGGTCACGCTATCCAATGGGGCATGTGTTTTTTTATCCACCACTACAACCTGGGCTGAAAAGAAAACATCGCATCCATAAAGCCCAACCACCAACAAAACCGACAATAACCACTTGATCATCGTATTTTTGAATATCAATTATAGAGCATAACACCCATTGCAGCCACAAAAGTACACACGGATGATAAAAGAAGAAGCTACCCGCCTCGGCTTCTCTTTTTGTGGCATATCCAAAGCAGCGTTTTTGGAAGAAGAAGCACCTTTGTTGGAACAATGGCTGAAGAATGGGTTCAATGGGCAGATGGGCTATATGGAAAACCATTTCGATATGCGGCTGGACCCGAGAATGCTGGTGCCGGGGGCCAAATCTGTCATCTCTTTGCTGCTCAATTATTTTCCTGAAATGACAAATGGCGATGAAGCTGGTGCCTATAAGGTTTCAAAATACGCGTATGGCAAAGACTATCATAAAGTACTAAAGAGCAAGCTGAAGGAGTTGCATCATTTTATCCAAGAAAACATCGGGGAAGTCAATGGGCGTGCCTTTGTGGATTCGGCCCCGGTGATGGACAAAGCATGGGCGAAAAGAAGCGGTCTGGGCTGGATGGGCAAGAATACAAACATCATCAGCAAATCAGAAGGCTCTTTTTACTTTATCGCGGAGCTGATCGTGGACTTGGATCTGCAAGCAGACAGCCCCGTTACCGACCACTGCGGCACCTGCACCCGCTGCATAGATGCCTGCCCTACGGATGCCCTCATAGAACCTTATAAAATAGATGCTTCCCGTTGCATATCCTATCTTACCATCGAGCTTCGGGACAATATCCCGCAAGAATTTCAGGGCAAGATGGAGAACTGGATATTTGGTTGCGATATCTGTCAGGATGTCTGCCCTTGGAACAGATTTTCAAAACCTACGCAAGTGGCAGAATTTTCCCCATTGCCTGGCTTAATGGAAATGAAAAAACAGGACTGGGACGAGATCACCGAAGAAGTTTTTCAAAGCATTTTCAAAGACTCCCCCATGAAACGGACAAAGTTTGAAGGGTTGAAAAGGAATGTGGAAGCTGTAAAATCACTCTTCAAGGTCTAACTTGTTGTAGTCTTGCCTAGAATCCCAAACCCGTAGGATTCTGATGGCATCATTCCGTTCTTTATAAAATATCTGATAGTCTTTAATAACCCGGACTCTAACTTTTTCAATTTCAGTTTCTCTTGCAGCCTTAGGATAATCAGCAAGAAGCTTAATTGAATCACGAATAATGTGCAAAAGTTTGCTGCTGTAATTTTTTGATTTGTTTCTATGATCCCAATATTTAAGGATATCTCGCAAATCGTGTTTCGCTTTAAGAGACCAGATTATTCTTTTAGCCATGCCTCCATTTCCGCCATTACCTCTTCGTGGGACTGATAATGACCTGCCTCAATTTCTTTCTCTGCTTCTATGATGGCATATTTTTGGGCATCGCTGAGCAAAAAGATATCTTCTTTTGATTCATTTAGATCCATGAACCGCAATAGATCGCCCAAAATAGTTGGATCCGTACTGTCATTGATTTGACGAATAAGCCTTTCTTTGATTTCGGTAGTTGACATACTATAACCCTTTACTCAAAACTACAAATTTTTAGCAAAACAGGTTCTATAATAACCAATGATTTTGCTTTAGTGAGTGAGGTACTAAAGTCTCAGAATCCAATTCCTCTCTACTTTTCTATAGAAGCAATGATGCTCGCATCGTCCGGTTTCATCTTTGGCGAGAACATCTGTACGAAATTGCCATGCTCATCTATCAAGTATTTTTGGAAGTTCCATTTCACCTCACTGTCCATCATGCCATTCAGGCTTTTTTGGGTGAGCCATTGATAGATGGGGTGTTGGGATTTACCTTTTACTTCTATTTTATCGCTGAGCATAAAAGTCACACCATAGTTTTTGGTGCAGAAGGATTTGATGGTGTCTTTATTGCCTGGTTCTTGAAAGCCAAACTGGTTGCAAGGAAAACCCAGGATCACCAATTTGCCGGCATATTTCAAGTTCAGTGCCTGCAACTGGGCATATTGCGGGGTATTGCCGCATTTGGATGCCACGTTGACGAACAATATCTTTTTCCCTTTGAACTCGCTTATCTTCACCTCTTTGCCGTCAATGCTGGTGAAGCTATAATCGTAAATGTTTTTGGATTGTGCCTCGTTGTCGGCTTTGGGGGCTTTTTTAAATGAAAACCAAGCACTGATAAGTAGGAGGGAAGTGAAAGCTGCAAATGAGTTCATGTTCTTTGAAGATTAGTTGAATGTTGCAACAAATGTAGGGAAGGATTGGCTCGGGTGTGGTTAAGAAATGTTAAAATATAGTGAAATCTAAAACCCTCAAAAACAACAAAGGCCCCAAAAAGGAGCCTTGTCATGTATATTGCAATAGGTTTTATGCTATCGTGGTGCTATCCCCAATGATATTGAGGGTAACGGTAGCTTTTACCTCTTTGTGCAGGTCTATGTTGGCATGGTATTCACCGGTGTTCTTGATCTCATCGGTAAGATGGATCTTGCGGCGGTCAATATCAAAACCTTTGTCGCGCAGTGCCGCAGCAATTTGAAGGGTGGTGATGGAACCGAAAATCTTGCCGCTGTTGCCTGTCTTCACCGTGATATCTATCGTGGTATGGGACAGGGTATTGGCCAGTATCTGCGCATCTACCTTCACTTTGTTCAACTTATTGGCACCTTGTTTTGCGTTTTCAGCAGCCATTTTGCGGTTGGCTGTATCGGCAATCACGCCCATCTTTTGTGGGATGAGGTAATTGCGCGCATATCCGGGCCTTACTTTTACGATGTCGCCCCGGTATCCCAGGTTCGGTACATCTTGTGATAAAATAATTTCCATTTTATGTGTGGTCTTGGGTCTTGGGCCTCGGGTCTTGAGTATTTCCTTCCGGCAACTCTTGACGCACGACTCATGACCAGTGACTTTTTATTTTAAAGAGTCAGATACATAAGGCAACAACGCAATATGCCTGGCGCGTTTGATGGCGGTAGACAATTGGCGCTGGTACTTGAGTGATGTGCCGGTAATGCGACGTGGGTACATTTTTCCTTGTTCGTTCACGAAACGGAGGAGGAAATCAGGATCCTTGTAGTCAATATACTTGATATTGTTCTTGCGGAACCAACAGAATTTCTTCTTGTTAGGCCTTTCCTGTGGCGTAATGTTGATGAAGATGTTTTTATAATTGTTAACTGCCATAGCTTTATAAATTAATCTTGTTCAACAGATGAGCGTTCTTTCCTTTCCGTTCTTCTGAACTCACCGCGTTTCCTTCTTTCGGAGAATGCCATGGCGTGTTTGTTCTGCGATACGGTAAGAAACCGCAAAACCCTTTCGTCGCGTTTGTATTCGATCTCAAGTCTCTGTATCAAAGACGGATCGGCCTTGAATTCAATGAGGTTGTAAAAACCGGTCGACTTTTTTTTGATTGGGTAAGCAAGCTTACGCAACCCCCAGTTTTCCTCATGCACGATCTCCGCCTGATTACTAGTCAGGTAATCGCGGAACTTAACGGCGACCTCTTTCATCTGGTCGTCGGTAAGAAGCGGAGATATAATAATAATTGTTTCGTACTGCGTTTGCATTGTAAACATTAATTGAGCGTGCAAAGGTAGACAAATAATTTGAAAAAGGGAACTTGAAATTGGAAATTTGATTGCCCTGCTTTACAAACAGTAATATGAGGCATGAAATTAGAATTAACACACCTTGTAAGCCAACATACCAAGCAATGAATCAATGTTAGGTGTGAAGGTCTTGGTTTTTTGTATATTTGTGACAAGAAAATATAGACATGGGACTTGTATATGCGGATATAGAATTAGTGAACAGCGACGATATTGCGCTATTCAATGCTGGAGTAAAAAATACAGGTGAGGTGAGACGTGAGACGGTAACTATGTTAGTGGATTCTGGATCATACATGCTTTGCGTGAATGAAAAAATCAGGGCACAACTGGGTCTCAAAACCATTATCCGACAAAGTGCTCAAATGGCCAATGGAGATATCACTGAAGTGGATATCGTGGGTCCGATTGAAGTAAATTTTTTGAACCGAAGTACCAGTTGCCGCGCCATGGTATTGCCAGGTGAGAACGAGCCTTTGTTGGGTTCCATCCCCATGGAAGACCTCGATGTGATCATTGACCCCAGGGAGCAAACTTTGAAATTGCCACCAGATAGGCCTTATATGGCCCAAAAAAGCCTGAAATAGTTTATTATCGTATTGAACAAGCAATTGAATTTCCATGAGCCGCATTCTAATGACTTACAACTCATGACTCCCGACCAAAGACTCACGACTCACGAATCAGATCGTCCCCGTACCCCAATTCTCCATTTCTTCTTCCGTCCATAGTTCTGGAAAAAAAATGCGTTTCTGAAACCTGGGAGGCAGGTATTTGTCCCAATTGGTGCCACCAGTTGCCGCAACCGTGGCCGCTGAGTCAGGCTTCAGGTAGCGTACAGCAGATTTATAATGCACCAAGGGCCATTTGATGTTGATGAACTTGTCGAGTTCCTTACAGGCTTGGATTAATTCAGGGTCTTGCTGTATTTCTGGGGGCAGGTTTCGGTATAGGGAAGCCAGGTTGTTGTTTTCATGTTCCTTGGCCCACCGGATGAAAATATCGGAATATTTTTCTTCAAACCTTTTCAAGGTCAAGGTCTTTTCCCCCGTTTCGGCCACCGTGGCCCCATATTTCCAATAAATATATTGGTATTGCGCTTCGATCCCGGCACCTTTGCTTTCCTCACGTTTGGAATGGTGTACCAGGTTGATCATATCTGAGCTGGCCATTTCTATCAAGCGGTATTGCGCGGATTGAAACCCACTGGCAGGCAACAGGGCCAACCTGAACTTGAGGAATTGCTCCGGCTCCATCCCATCTACCATAATGCCGAAGGAATGGGTGAGGTTGATAAAATAGTTGTTGATCCTTTTCAACCTGGCCACCAAAAACGTGGCGGTGGGATTGTTTGCCGTAAGGATCTGGTCATATTCCCAGAGGCAGAGCTTGAAGTAAAGTTCCGTGATCTGGTGGTACATGATAAAGATCATCTCATCCTTGATATAGGTGCGCGGGTGTTGTAGGGCCAAAAGCGCATCAAGGTTTATATAATGCCAATAATCCAGGTACTCCGTGTACAGCAGCCCTTCCACATAGCCTTCCATGGGTTGGTTTTGTTCTTGGTACCTATCCTGTATTTGTTCCAGGAGTCCCCGCATGTGATTGTCAAGTTCCATGTGATGTTAATTGATAAATGGGCTGTTGAAATCCCTTAAATACTTAAGCTCTTGGTCTTTGCCTGAAATGATGGGAGTGGTGACCTGCCAATCAATATTCAGGTCAGGGTCGTTCCACATCAGCCCGTCTTCACTGGCCTTGTTATAGTAGCTACTGCATTTGTAAGCAAAGATGGTATGGTCTTCCAGGGTCACAAAACCATGGGCAAATCCCTCTGGTATATACAGTTGGTGGAAGTTCTTGTCACTGAGTTCGGTCACAAAATTTTGGCCGTAGGTCAATGACCCTTGCCGGATATCCACCACCACATCCAGCACGGAACCAGCAACCACACGCACCAACTTTGACTGGGCATGTGGTGGGTTTTGAAAGTGCAGGCCACGCAAGGCACCTTTGTGCGACATGGACTGGTTGTCTTGCACAAATGATTCAGTGATACCGATTTCTGAAAACACGGTATGGTTATATGTTTCAGCAAAATATCCCCTGTTATCCGAAAAAACTACAGGCTTTAGCAATAAAAGGCCTTGGAGAGGAGTGGGGATGATTTCTGGTGCCATTGGGGCAAATTTATGGAAATAAAAGTTCATGGAAGATTGAAGGGGCATGGTGCACAAGCCTTGGGAACATTGCCTGAGAGATAAACCCTGATGATTTACCGATGACTGGGTATCCTGTTTTTGTATTTATCGAACATGTCATATATGAATATGGCTATTTGGTAACATTTTACTATAACCGATGCAATACATATATGCCACCGATATACGATAAAACAAAATAAATGTTTTGCCCTGAAAGACGATTACGGCATTTGGAATGAAAGAAAATTATATTTTTGTAAGCACATTATTAATTTCTCACAAAACCAGATTATGAAAAAGATTGTTTTACCATTGTTGTTCATGCCTTTGGCGGCATTGGCCCAGGTTATCGTACCTCCGGCAAGCCAAGTGCATATGGGCACATATACTTTTGGCTTGAAGGAAAGCCAGAATTATAAGCTGCCAGCAAGTTCTATCGTTCTGGCGGGCGCGCCCATCCAGCCGAGCCATGCATTGCACTATGCAAATTACGTAACCCCGACTTCTTTTGTAGGCCATACCACTTATGACCTGCAGACTAATGGTGCCCTTGCCAAAAGGCTCCAATTTTATTCAGGTGGAAAATTGTCTTATGTATGGATAAAATCTGATGCCCAAGAAACCAACTACACCTCCAGGTATACTGGTTATAGCAGCTATGATGGCAGCAAATGGTCAGCTGAGAATTCCACATCCATAGAGTATGACCGTAATGGTTGGCCAAACATATCGCCTCTTACCGTTGGAACCTCAACCTATGAGGTGCTTACCTCACACTTTGCAGCAGCAGGTAGCAACAACTATGCAGGTGGGCTTTTCATCTATCAAAACAGTGGGATCGGAAATACCGATTTCAAACAAGCAACTGATATAGACGCTACCAATAACCGAGACTCCACCAAAAACCTGCTTTGGCCTAGGACAGCATCATCTGGTGATAACCTATACACTATTGGGGTATATGAAAATGACTATGTACAAGCGGGCGTTCGCAACCCCGTTGTGTTTTTTAAATACAATGCGACCAATAAATTCTTTGAAGTAAAGAACATGGTATTGCCTGGCTATGATAATACCCGATACGGCAATGGATCTGCAGATGAATATGCCTTGGATGCCCGTGGCAATTATGTTGCCGTACTTATCGGGGGTGCCATGAACGACCTTGCTTTGTGGAAATCAAGTGATAACGGTAAGACATGGACAAAAACAATCATTGATTCTTTTGGCCCTGCTCCTTATGACTCTCGGGTGGATACCCCTTTCGATACCACAATGAGTAATGACGGATCTGGCACGGTGACCTTGGACAATAATGGCGTGGCCCACGTGACCTGGAGCCCGATGCGCGTCATCAATCAAACACAAGGCGACTCATCTTATTCTTACTTTGGTGATAACTCTGGTATTAGCTATTGGAATGATAAAGACCAGAAAAAAATCACCGTTGGTGGTGCCATTGACTATGACCATGATGGCAAGTTGACCATAAGCGCTGGCAATACAGATGCTACCATGGCTGGCTACTCAGGGCATAACTGGTGTACCTATTCCAATACCAGCTTTGATGACCAAGGCCACATCTTTGTAGTGTATTCTGCACCTCACGAAACAGATTTCGATATCAACGCCTGGAATTTCAGGCATATATATGTTGCTGCATTTGATGGTTCTAAATGGCTTGACCCGCAGGACATCATGCAAACCTGGCAAGAAGAAGATGTTTTTGCCACCGTTTCCCCTACTTCAGATGGCAGCAAGCTGAACATGGTATTTATGCGTGACCCAACCCCTGGTATGTTCCCTCCGGGTTCTACCGGTGGTACCAGCCAAAGCATCGGTACCGATACCATGTACTATGCAGGTGTTTCCATCAGCGATATCCTTGCAGGTAAAGTAGGCCTGATAAACTTGGGCATCAACAATGCCAGCAACGATGCATTTACTTTGGCCAAGGTATTCCCAAATCCTGCCAGCACTGATGTAAACATTGCCTTGGACTTGAAAAAAGCATCAACAGTTACCGTGACAATGTCAAATATGCTGGGCCAACAATTGGCCACACAGAACTATAGCAACCTGCCAACCGGCAATAATAGGCTTGACCTCGATGTCAACGCTTTACCAGCCGGGATGTATATATGCAATATCACTGCAGGTGGATATACCACTACGCAGCAGATCAATATTGCCAGGTAGTTTCCTGCTGATTAATAATTTAAGAAAGCCGTTCCAGTTTGGGGCGGCTTTTTTATTGCCTGAAGATTTTCCCAGGGTTCATGATTCCATTGGGGTCGAAAACCTTTTTTATGGAGCGCATGAGTTCCAGTTGTGATTGGGGAAACATAATGGGCATGTACTCTTGCTGAACCAGGCCAATGCCGTGCTCTCCGCTGATGGTGCCACCCAATTGCTTGCACAAAAGAAAAATTTGGGTGATGGCCTCTTTGATGGTATTGTTCCACACTTCATCAGAAAGATTGCCTTTCAAGATGTTAATATGTAGGTTGCCATCCCCCGCATGGCCATAGCAAGCGGATTGAAACCCGAAATCTTTGCCAATTTTCTTAACACCGGCCAATAATTCCGGTAGCGAGGCACGGGGCACTACAGTATCTTCTTCTTTATAGATGGATTGGGCTTTTACGGCTTCACCAATTTTACGCCTCAGGCTCCAAAGCCTTTCTTTTTCGCCATCTGTTTCTGCAAAGAGCACATCTGTCCCGCCAAATCGCTCAAGTACTGTATTTATCACATCACAATCAGTGTACAAGGTTTCTTTATAGTTCCCATCCACCTCAATGAGCAATTGGGCCTGGGCTGTATCCGGTAGGGGATGGGTAGTTTGCAGATACTTCATCGTATATAATATGGCATCCCTTTCCATGAACTCAAGGGCTGATGGGGTAATCCCTTCTTGGAAAATGGCAGCCACCGCCCCGCATGCCTGTCCGGCATCAGCAAATGAGGCCAGCATCAACAGGTTGTGTTTGGGCATGGGGATCAGCTTGGTCACTATTTTGGTCACAAACCCCAAAGTCCCTTCGCTGCCCACCATCAATTGGGTCAAATGGTATCCGGTAGCGTATTTCAAAGTATTCGCTCCCGTCCATATAATATCGCCGTTCGGCAGCACCACTTCCAGGTTGAGGATATAGTCCTTGGTAGTGCCATATTTCAGTGCCCGAGGCCCGCCGGAGCTATGGGCCACGTTCCCACCCAGGAAACAAGAACCTTTCGAGGCAGGGTCAGGTGGATAAAACAAACCTTTTTCGGCCACTGCATTCTGAAACACTTGATTGATGACCCCTGGTTCTACAATGGCCTGAAAATTGGAAGTATCAATGTTGATGATCCGGTTCAGCTTTTCTGAGGACAGGCACACACCGCCAAATATGGGCAATGCCCCGCCACTTAGCCCGGTCCCGGCCCCCCGGGGGGTCACGGGGATTTGGTTCTCGTTGCAATAGGCCAAAATATGGCTCACTTCTTGGGCAGTGCCCGGTTTGAGCACTATTTCAGGTTCAAAAACGAGGTCTTCGGTATAGTCATGGCCATATTCCTGCTTGGCTTCAGGGTCTATGGATACGCCTTCTTTGCCTAGCAATACCATAAAAAAATCAATGTCGGCCTGTCCTATTTTTGTAAACCTTTCCATGTCAAATTATGAAATTGATATTTTTTGCGCATATTTGCCCTCTGCGATGGCAGGATCATTAACATACCTCCTTTCATGAAAAAAATTTCCGCTTTTTCACTCATCCTTCTATGCCCTCTGTTGCTTTTCGCTTTAGGCAAAGGTAAAAATAAAGACAAGAGCAAAGCCAACGAAGACCTGACCCTGGAACAGATATGGGCATCGGGCACTTTCTTTCCTAAAACCGTCCAGGGAGTCACCATGTTGCCTGATGGCAATTATTGCGTTTCGGATTTCGACCCGGCCAACAAGGCGTATACTATCCTGAAATACAGTTGGGACAAGGAAGCCCCCATTGATACCCTTTTCAGCCAACGTTGGGTAGCCTCTTTGCCCCGCGATTTCGTGCTTGAAAATTTTGAAATGAGCGCATCTGGGAAATATATCTTGTTGCAAACCAATACCAACAGCATCTACCGCCATTCCAAAAAGGCAGAATTTTATATCTATAGCGTCGCCAAGAAAAAAGTGAAACAGGTGGCCAAAGGGAAACAAGTACTGTATGCCAATTTTTCTCCTGATGAAACCAAAGTAGCCTATGTATGGAACAATAACCTGTATATCCAATATTTCACCGGCGACTCCACCGTGGCCGTGACCCATGATGGCTCCGTGAACAATATCCTGAACGGGGAAACGGATTGGGTATATGAGGAAGAGTTCAGCATGAGCCAAGGATATCAATGGTCTGCCAATGGGGACAGGATCGCGTACTATAAATTTGACGAGAGCCAAGTGAAAACCTACCAAATCGCAGTATATGATAGCTTGTATCCGCAACAATATACCTATAAGTATCCAGTAGCAGGCGAGGACAACTCCAAAGTGAGCGTATGGATCTACAATACCCGTGACAAGAGCAATCAAAAACTGGACCTGCACGAAGAAAACGACCAATATATCCCACGCATCATTTGGACACGCGACAACGATGTGCTGGCCGTGGAACGGTTGAACCGCAAACAGGACAACCTGGAACTGATTGAGGCTACGGCCCCTTATTGGAACCTAAGGACCATACTCACCGAGAAGAACAAGGACTATGTGGACATCACGGATGACATCCATTTTTTCAAGGATAACTCATTCGTCATGGCATCAGAAAAGGAAGGATACAACAATATCTATTTCTATGACCGTACGGGGGCACAAATCCGCAATATCACGCCATTTGCCTTTGATGTGGAGAACATTGTGGGGATAGATGAGGCAAGCAGTACCATATACTATACCAGTAAGGAACCCAAACCCAGAAAACGCACCGTTTTTTCCATCAAAATGGATGGGACGGGCAAAAGGACAGTGAACAATGATGAAAAGAGCACGACCAGCATTGAGTTTGCCAAAGATTTCAAACATTACCTGATGACCACATCCTCCAATTTAGTGCCCCCCGTCTCCGCTTCCTACAATATCAATGGGGACAAGATCAGGGTATTGGCGGACAATGCAGACCTGGCCAAAGAGATGGAAAAACACCATTTCACCCCCAGGGAGTATTTTGATGTGAAGCTCAGCGATTCGGTGACCCTTAGTGGGTGGATGATCAAGCCACCAGATTTCAAGAAAGGGAAGAAGTACCCGATGTTGTTTACCATATATGGCGGCCCCGGCATACAGACAGTGACTGACGCGTGGGGTGGTTCTCAGGACGTTTGGAACCAATACATTGCCAGCAAAGGATATATCGTGGTATCCATAGACAACCGCGGCACAGGCGGCAAAGGGGAAGCCTTCAAAAAGACCACTTATATGAAACTCGGCCAGAAAGAAAGCGATGACCAGATCAACGCTGCCCTGTATTTTGCCAAGCAATCTTATGTAGATCCAGACAGGATCGGGATATTCGGCTGGAGCTTTGGGGGATATATGTCTGCCATGTGCATCACCAAAGGGGCTGGCGTATTCAATACCGCAGTGGCAGTGGCCCCGGTGACGGATTGGCGGTTCTATGACAATATATACACCGAGCGTTATATGGGTAAGCCCAAAGACAATGCTGCCAACTATGATGCGGGATCGGTAATGACCTATGTGCCCAAACTAAAGGGGAATTTCCTGGTGGTACATGGCACGTACGATGACAATGTGCACCCGCAGAATACCATGACCCTGATACGCGAAATGGTGAAGCTGAACAAGAAATTCGATTCAGAATTCTATCCCAACAAGAACCATGGCATATCAGGCGGCTACACCCGCCTGCATTTATTTACCCGGATTACCGATTATATACTGAATCATTTGTAGTTTTGGCTGTAGCTTGAATCAACAGATGGGATATGGTATGAGCTAAGTTTTCATAAAATCAAAACAAACTATATAAAGGACTAACAATATGGATGATACTATTGCATTGGAAGAAGAAATAAGAGGTGTGGAAACATCTCCTCCACCTTCGAAATCTCACCCGAAAGGTTTATATGTTCTATTCACAACGGAAATGTGGGAGCGCTTCAATTTCTATGGAATGCGCGCCATCCTCACCCTGTTCTTGGTGAATGCACTTACCTATTCAGACCAAACCACTTCCTTGATCTATGGAGGGTTTCTAGGGCTATGTTATCTCACCCCAATGCTTGGTGGTTTTATATCGGACCGATTTTTAGGCAACCGTAACTGTATCATGCTTGGTGGGCTCACCATGGCAGTAGGGCAGTTGCTGTTGTTTATAAGTGCATCCCAATATCATACCGATCTAGGTTTTGCCCAAAACATTACTTGGGTAGCGCTGGGCGTAATCGTTTTAGGTAATGGGTTCTTCAAACCAAATATATCATCTATGGTGGGAAGCCTTTATCCACCGAAAGACAATAGGCTCGACTCTGCATTTACCATTTTCTACTTAGGGATAAACCTAGGTGCCCTTATCGGCAACTATATATGCTCTACGGTTGGGGATGTTAAAAACGCTGCTGGCATACGCGATGTATCTGCATTTAAATACGGGTTCTTGGCTGCATCCTTGGCCATGGTGTTGGGGACAGCTATCTTCTTTTTCCTGAAGAACAAATATATCGTTACCCCTGAAGGCAAGGCCATTGGTGGGTTACCTAAAAACAATACATCCACTGCCCTTGAGGAAGACAAGGCTGAGTTTTCTAGCCAATCCATTGGTATATGGGTATTTATCGCATTGGCGCTTATTTCCGGCTTCCATTTTATATTTGGCAACAACTGGATATATTCCGTCATATACAGCAGTGGTATCTCTCTAGCAGGGTTGATATTGACCGACAAGAAACTCACCAAGATAGAAACCCAAAGAATTTGGGTGATCTATATCGTTGGGTTGTTCATCATGTTCTTTTGGGCTTGCTTTGAGCAGGCAGGCTCTTCGCTCACCTTTATTGCGGACAAGCAAACGGATACACACCTTTTTGGTTGGGAAATGCCGCCAAGCGCCGTTCAGAACTTCAATGGTTTCTTTATTTTGATTTTTGCGTTCCCTTTTAGCTGGATGTGGATACAACTGAACAAGAGAAAACTAGAACCGATCTCCCCGGTCAAACAATCCATCGGGTTGCTTCTTTTGGCTCTGGGTTATTTCATTATCGCCAATAGGGTGAAAACATTGGGCATTGATGAGAAAATGGGTATTGTATGGTTGATTATCCTATACCTGTTACATACATTGGGTGAATTATGCTTATCGCCAATCGGTCTTTCCCTAGTGGCAAAACTTTCTCCAAAAAGATTCTCTTCTTTGCTTTTTGGCGTGTTTTTCCTCTCCAATGCCTCAGGTTATGCATTGGCAGGTACCTTGGGAGCATTGATCCCAAATACCAGTGATAAATTTATTGCAGCAACTTCCAAAGGGATTAATCTTCAGGGAATCTTGGATGGAACAGTTGTGCCTACGGCTGATCAGGTCAAATTCTTGGATGCTGAAAAAATCGCCACTGTTTACCCGAAATTTGTAGGCTTTACCATTCACAACCTATATGAGTTCTTTATGGTATTTGTGATATTGCCCGCATCAGCAGCGGTATTGCTGTTCTTGCTATCTGGCAAATTGAAAAAAATGATGAATGGTATCAGGTAACTGATCTCATAATATATAAACAAAAGCCCGGCCCGAAAGCCGGGCTTTTGTTTGTTTAAAGGTTTTCCCGGCGTGCCCGGTACAGGTTTTCATGCGAGTCTGGGAGGCCTCTCAGATAGGATGATCCTGCCACATGGCCGGAAGGGGATATTCTGTTGTCATGGTCATGCACGGGTCTGGATCCTTGTTTTGGGAGATCTTGGTGGTGCATGGTTTTCCCCTTTTGGGCATGGCCCGTTGCCTTGGGTTGCTTTTTATTGCTCGTGGTTTTCATAATAAAAAATTTTTCAGATGGAAAAATAATTATTGATGGTTTCTTACCATTGTCTTGTGGTTAAGATTCTTCTTCAGGCTCATTCTTGTCCACGGCACTATGTGTGGCACCATGCGTTTTGAAATGCTCATCGAAATTGGGATGTTTGAATGGCGCATTGATATTGTCTTTATGGCTCACATGCCCATGACCTTGGTTTCCGTTCTGGATCACTTTGCGGGATGCAATGTCACCGCCCCTGGGGACACCCTGTTTATGCGTGTTTTTGTGGTTGGGATCTCTCATCTTTTTGAAATTTATTGGTTACCTAAGTCCTGACAACCAGTTGACGTTTTTTGTTCAGTTTTTGGGATTAATAATCATATAGTGAATGAGTTGTGCGAAAAAAGGGTTTCCCTATTAAAACACATCGTATGGGCATGGATACGCGCAACCAGACATCCTGACAGAAAATACCCCGAATGACACCCATATTAGCTTTGGCACAACATTTTCATTACATTCGCTTTAAATAAAACCGGGTGCGCCTCATCAACAGCATTGTATATCCGTTCATCTTTTTGTCATTGTTATGGATCATTATGCTCTATCAATACCTCACTGGGATCAGTTTGGGGCATTATGGGGTATATCCCCGGCATGTGGAAGGCTTGGAAGGGATAATTTTTATGCCCCTCTTGCACGCCAGTTTCACGCATTTGCTCTCCAATAGCCTGCCCCTGTTGATTTTAGGGGCTGGGGTCATTTATTTTTACCGAGAGGTGGCTGCCAAGGTCATTGCGATCATTTATTTTATGACGGGCGCCTTGGTCTGGATATTTGCTCGTGGGGGTGTAGATGGTCATGCAGTGCACCATATAGGTGCCAGTGGCATCATATATGGGTTTGCCGCTTTCCTGTTTTTTGGTGGGATTTTTAGAAAGAACCCCCGGCTTATGGCCATATCATTGCTGATATTGATCTATTACGGAGGTCTTTTCTGGGGCGCCTTACCGGGAGGGAATCCCAATATCAGTTGGGAAGGCCATCTATGTGGTGCCATAGCGGGTATTTTCGCCGCATACATCTACAAAAACAAAGGCCCAAAACCTAAAAAATACGATTGGGAAGACGAGCCGGATAGCATACATCCCGGCCCGCACATATCGCAATACTGGGAAGTGAAGCCGCGAGGGGAGTAATGCGAAATGCGTAATGCGAAATGCGATGGTAGAGACAGGGCACGTCTGTCTGTACACAAATATGTTTTCCAAAAGCATTTTCGATCGTGCTCCTAAATGATAAACGACAAAACCTTATCCCAATACTTACTCATTACGCATTACGCAATACGCATTACGCAATTCTCAATACTCTTAAAACAGAAACTTCAATTGTGCCGTCTTGGTAGGGTCCATGTCTGGGACATCGTTTTCAAAATCAGCGGTTTTTGCGGTGCCTTTGGGTTGTTTTTCGAGTGATTTCTCGTCGAAGGCTGGTTTAAAGACGGTTTTGCCTCCTTTGGGTTTGGTTGGCGCTGCGCCGTTTTCGCCATGATTGTTTTCGGGCTCCTCTTTTTCCTCTTCCTCTGGCTCTGGTTCTTCAGATTCCAAAATAGCCACGCTGATCAGGTCGGGGTAGGCCAATTTGTTGCCAATGGCCTTCCATCCACGGACTTCCACAAATTCATCCAGCCCAAAGGTGAAAACTTCCACATCCTTTTTCTTGCCCGCCTTTATCTCCACATCCGGGTTGATGGCTGTCGTGGCTTGGATGAGCTTGGAGGTTTTGCCTTCAGAGATAAAACTGAATTTTTTATCGGCGGTAGTGGTCTCTATCAGGAACCGCTTGATATAGTATTGTTTATGGTTGCCGTCATAATGAACCGCTGATATAGGTCGGTCGGGCCTGAATTTTTCTATCAGTGCTATCGCAGCGCCGTCATATCGGTTGCTGAGTTCAAAATTGGTGAGTTCGTAGCTGCCTTCCTTGAAAACGACCAGGATATGATCATCGGTATTGAAACTGCCCAGGTATTTGCCCCTTTTGTCCACGTTCAGCCGGCCCAGTATTTCATCGTACCATATATCCCTGCCACCAAGGGTAGATGCGCCCTTTTCCTTGAATTTGACACCCTTTACCGTGTACTTGCTCACGATATTGCCTTGGGAGCTACGGCCCTTGATGTCCAGATCAGCAAAATTATAATCAAAAATCTTCACCCGGGCCTTGGCCAACGGGGTAAGGCTGATGGTCACGATCTCGCTCTCGCTGTTGGGGTTGGCAGAGAAATACAACACCCTGGAATTCTTGTTGCCCATGGTGAGGTCATATTCCTTGTCTCGCGTAATGCCAGTCACAGCAAACCGTTTGGCACGCGCGATGGCGCTCTTGCCGTCCACGTAGATCATGTTATAGATCATCCGCTCATCGTTCTTTTTCCAGACGGCGGCATAGATGATGTCCTTCCCCACGAACGATTTTTCAGTGATGCGCGTCACGATCATATTGCCATCGCGCTTGAAAACAATGATATCGTCAAGGTCTGAGCAATCGCAGATGAATTCATCCTTTTTCAGCCCATACCCAATAAAGCCTTCTTTGTAGTTCACGTATAGTTTCTGGTTGGCTACTGCTACCACATTGGCACTGATGGTCTCAAAGGCGCGTATTTCCGTCCTGCGTTCCCGGCCTTTCCCGTATTTCTTCAGCAGGTTCTTAAAATAATTCACCGCAAAGTCCACCACATGTTCCAGGTCATATTTCACCTGTTCCATTTCTTCTTCCAAGCCCTTGATATGCTCATCCGCCTTGAAAGCATCAAATTTGGAGATGCGTTTGATCTTGATTTCCGTGAGCCTGACAATATCTTCGGTAGTAATGACCCGTTTGAACAGCTTCTTGTAGGGTTTCAACCCTTTGTCGATGGCTTGCAGCACGGCTTCCCAGGTTTCGCTTTCTTCTATATCGCGATAGATCCTTTTCTCAATGAATATTTTTTCGAGGGAAGAAAAATGCCATTTCTCTTCCAGTTCGGCCAGTTTTATTTCCAGCTCGCGCTTCAATAAGGCGAGGGTCTTTTTGGTGGATATTTTCAGTAGTTCGTTTACCCCCAGGAATATCGGCTTCTGGTCTACAATCACGCAGGCATTGGGGTTGATGGAAACCTCGCAATCGGTGAAAGCATATAGGGCATCAATGGTGAGGTCAGGCGAGGTGCCCGGGTGCAACTGTATCTCTATTTCCACCTTGGCCGCCGTGTTGTCAATGACTTTCTTGATCTTGATCTTGTTGTTGTCATTGGCCTTCACGATGGACTCCATGAGGCTGTTGGTGGTGGTGCCGTAAGGGATATCGTGGATGATCAGGGTCTTTTTGTCCCGTTCTTCTATCCTTGCCCGCACACGTATGCGGCTGCCTTTTCTGCCTTCATTGTAGTTGGTACAATCAGCAATGCCCCCGGTCATAAAATCCGGCATCAGGCTCACATCTTTCCCGCGCAGGGTATCAATGGATGCCTGGATAAGTTCATGGAAATTATGTGGCAATACCTTCGTGGATAGCCCCACAGCTATCCCTTCCACGCCCTGAGCCAATAGCAAAGGGAATTTCATGGGCAGGGTCACTGGTTCGCGTTTGCGCCCGTCGTATGAGACCGCCCAGTCAGTGGTCTGCGGGTTGAAAGCCACCTCTAAGGAAAACTTGGACAAGCGTGCTTCTATATACCTGGGTGCGGCGGCAGAATCGCCGGTCATCATATCGCCCCAGTTGCCCTGGGTTTCTATAAGGAGTTCTTTTTGGCCTAGGTTCACCATGGCATCACCGATAGAGGCGTCGCCATGGGGGTGATACTGCATGGTTTGGCCGATGATGTTCGCGACTTTGTTGAATCGCCCATCGTCCATTTCTTTCATGGCATGGAGGATACGGCGTTGTACCGGTTTCAGCCCGTCTTCTATCGCGGGCACGGCACGCTCCAAGATCACATAGGAGGCATAATCGAGAAACCATTCCTCGTATAGCCCATCCACGGTGGCTACATCATGGATGATTTCGCCATCGGCCAGCTCCTCGGCATCGTTATCTTTGGGTTCGCTATCCGTTATTTCCTCTTCTTCCATGTCCATCGGGTTCAAAAATAAGGATTATATGATAAAGGGTTGCGCTAAAATATCCACAAGCGTGTACATATACTCTATGTTGGCAAAGATAGGGTTTGACTGATTATCAGGAGTTAGATTTGGCATTTATTTTATATTATTGGCAAAATAGGTGTAATTCACTTGATTTGGTTTTATAAGTGTGCAGGACTTTAATGTGAATACGCACGTGTTGCCAATTTCCGAACTTACAAAAGCCGTTCCTAGGGTCAATAGGGCCTATCCCAAAGAACTTGTCACCATTGGCGACCATATCCGAAAAAGGCGGCTTGATTTGAAACTGTTCCAGAGAGAGGTAGCTGCAATGCTTGGAGTACCTAGTACGCGGGTATCGGAATTTGAGAATGGTGCGAAAGAGATACCGAAACGGCTGCGGCCAAAGATTGTAAAGTTCCTGGGGTACAATCCCTTTTAAATGAGAAGAGGCTGGAGCTATGCACTGGCCTCTTATTAATTTAAGGCTTCTCAAAAGAGATATCAGATTCAACTATAAAATCGCGTATTCTATAGTCGTCCCTGAAAAAAAATCCGTTGATATATAGCTTAATAGGATGGAAAAGGTCTTTAGGGAAGTTGCCGTTTTTGAAAGGTTGCAGGCTTTGGTATGTGTTTTTGACTGCATACAGATTATGCCTGACAGTGGAAGGTCGTATCGCCTTTATTTTAGTGAGGTAGCCAGTTATTTTGTGTCGTTTGGTTCCAAAAACCTCGCT
>Ga0206962_1184_pt1 | contig 18889 bp, 22 predicted proteins | sample Alteio_BWOrgHeat_27_FD_153241 | JGI IMG/M metagenome (GOLD analysis project Ga0206962, IMG submission 153241) | Enriched cells from forest soil in Barre Woods Harvard Forest LTER site, Petersham, Massachusetts, United States -... | ecosystem: Environmental > Terrestrial > Soil > Temperate forest >...
TCACCATCAGATCACGCTGCATAGAAAAAGATGCGGCTACCGTCATCCCAGCAAGCATAATCGCAATTTTAATCAGGGTGTTGAAACCGCTTGTCCCTATGGTTGCAGCAATTGCATTAAAAAACTCCTGAAACAGCGTTCCATTCCCATATACTATGACTGGAAATATTGCCATAACTAATGCATCCCTTTTGCCCATGCAAGACTGTTTACCAAATGCGTTGAAAGATCACCTGCCAACATTTTTTCAATTACCTGCGTCTGTTGAATCATTTGAACGGACATATTCATACGCGCATAAGCATTTTTTCGTGCATTTTGTAACTCTGAAAGTTCCTGACTGATGGCAGGTTGAAATTGCACAAGAAGTGCCTCTGGAGCCTGTGAAGTAGCCACACTGTTTCTAACTACGCGCATGACCTGCTCGAGGTACTGATACAAGATATCCCCTGCTACAGCTTCTGCATAATCCGGCACATGTAGAGCATCTTTGTTGCCGGCAAAAGCCACTTGCACATTCAGCATCTTATAAACTGGAAGGCTGGTTGATTCTAAGAGACCCATTTCTTCAGGGGTTAATGCTGTATCATTAATGATCCTGTTGACCATGTCCTCAAGCATGAGATGAATACGGTTGCCAAATGCCCGCTCTCGAGAAATCGTAATTTCCTTGTCTGCTTGCGGATGCAGGCAACCACCCTCATCTTTCGTATCACATCGATAGATCGTAACCTTGCCGCCTTCCAATAACGCTTTGACCAGATTATTATTCTTGCTGTCCATCAATGAGGGAACCAATGGACTGATCTGTACGGGAGAATCATCCTTATTTTGATCCCGTGAAACAATCACGGTTCCCGTCATTGACATAAAGAATTCTGCCAATTCATCATCATTCTGCAGCCAGGTATTTTTACGGATCGCTCGCCAGACAATATTTCCACTGTCAAATACCATATCACGATACTGAGGATTGTTTCTGGCCGTATTCATGGTTTTAGAAAATTCACCACCCATTCCACATTTTTGTTTGGCTTGCGCCCAATCTGTAAAAATCCCTTTGGTCTGACCGATGTCCTGACAAACACGCTCTTGCGAGCCCCTCATCTTGGGCCACATTCCACCAACCAATCCTTCTGCTGTTTCACAGGAATTTATATTGGCCTGATTAATGGCATTTAACTTTGAGCTCCATTGATTGAGTACATTGGCGAGCGCAGGCGTGGCCGTTTCCATGGCCAGCGTAAAGGCATAGCTTGCAGACTTATTCATAATGTCTTTTAAAAGATTGACCATCTGATCACTATTGATCATTGAAAATCCACCCGTAAAGGCATCAATACCGCTACATCCAGAACGGTAACTAGGAACTTCAATCTGCATAATCTGAACATCCTGCACAGCACTACGCATAAAGACGCTGCCGCCAGAATAGTAGCCTGCCTGCTGGCCATGATAAGCATGGGGGGATGTAAAATTTTTAGAAAAACCGAGGCCATTAAAATAACTGTTCAAGTCATCATTCAAACCAGCGAAAGACGTAAGAGGAAAACAAAAAAGGGTGATTAGCAACGGAAGACATGATTTTCGTAAATGGAATCTCATGACACATCTCCCTGATAATGCGTGGCAATCTTCAGAAGATTGCTGCGAATCTCGGATTCACTGGTAAGACCATACGCCACAGGATATGCCTTGTGAGTATAAGGATTGACAGTAAAAAGAGCAGGCTCCACCTCCACATGGAAACGGGCAGACTGCCCCTGATCCGTGACCGAGTCTGGGAATTCTGGCAATGACACACCATCTGTTGTGATGGCAATAACTGGGATGTGATATCTATCGGAAAAACTTTTTATAATGGGTGCAAATTTACGACAATAAGGACAACTGCTACGGTAAAAGAAAAATAATCCACTTGTGTGCGCGAGGTCATTCAGGACAGCCTCTTCGGATTTCATCTGCGCATCGCTTTCAACCTGCCTACCGAGACTGTTTGTGGGATGCTTAATGGAATAATCAAGGCTGGGATGTTCCAGTAGGGCTGCCTGCCAGTAATGTGTGAATTTACCAGCCTGCTGCATCATCTGGTTTTGAAGCATAATATAATGTCTGACATTCTCCTCTGATGGATTAAGCACCGCCTCATCCAGCGCACGCTTAACCGTTTTCTGTACTTCCTTCATTCGTTCAATAGGATCATTTGAAGAAATGCTGTCATCACTGTCAGGTGCAGCCTTTTCCTCGGGATCCGGAGAGGTCAATTTTTCTTGATACCAGTGCCAGCCACGACGATAATTATCACTCACCTCTGCATCTGCCCATAGTGGGTTAAAAGCCAGAAAAATAAGCAGCACCAAAATAAATGTTCCAGACTTCTTCATAGATGCGGCCTTTCTCTAAGCTTTTGTGTGCTTTCTTCAATGCGCTTCGATGTCATATCAATTTTTTCAATTGTTTTTTTGTTTTCAATGTCGACATAAAAATCTGAAAAATCGATATCTTGGAGACGAATCTCAGAAAACTCTTCTCGAGTCATGCCACGACAATCAGGCTGATCCGCACGACCAAAAGAAATCCCCTGTTGGCCACGTCGCCCCTGCTCCTGAATTATTTTGGCAATTTTAGAAGGAAATACACAGTAAGATTTTCTTTTTTCCACACAGACGCCCAATGGGGTTTTTTTACAATATTCTCCCACGTAAACAACGAGATGATTTTTTTTATCTTCCAGAAGATCTTTTTCTTCCTGGGTACATTTTGAAAAAAGATCCTTTCCCCAGCCCGAATCTGCACAGCAGTCCAGATAGCCTATTGCGGTATTGTCGCAGCTTTTTTGGCGTCCTTCAAAAATCGTATTGATTTCTGAAAAACTTTTTCCGGCATCATGGACCGCTAAAAGTGCAGAAACGGCCTTCTCAAAATCAGGATCCGCCTGTTTTTGTTGGTGCACACAGTCACCATCAAGGCAATATGTTTTTCCATCACAAATTTCACCATCATCAATACAAGACCGCGTCGGGCAACGCAGGGATTGTTGAAACTGACTACATACGCCATCACGACTCTCCTGACATACGGAACCAATCTGCTCACACCCCTTCAGTCTCAAAACATCACATTGTGTCGAAGGAATGGAGCCTCCACATAGATAACTATTTTCCCAGTCCCAGCACTCACGACGGATAGGATTCCCCTGCAGGTCATGGGTAGTCGGCCCTTCCAGACAATTCTGCGTCTGTAGCCTGCATTGAGACTGATTCGACAACCCCAAGCATTCATCATTCCAGTGATCTACTGGATGCTGGACAATCTGAGTCAGGGTCATGTCAATCACCATGTCCAGATCAATCGTATCCCGGGCACGTGAGGTAAAATGAAAATCCAATGTCAGACCATTTTGACATGACGGGATGTTAATATAATCTTGGTCCTGAATTCCTGTACGTGACGCAATTGGAAGAATTCTGCCTTGTAAAGCATGACAATCAACCCCTACCGGCAACCTCCCCTCCATAACAAAACGTGCATCACGTGGCCCAATGAATCCTGCCTGTCCTGTGACGGCGTTAACACTCACACCCGCATAGGTATGCTCACGCGTAGAGAGATGAATTTTCAGGGGATAATGCGTGACAGTCTGCTCAGGCTTAAAATCAATATTCAAAATACGGTGGCAATATCTTTGAAACGATTTCGGCGATTCCACACAGGTCTCTGTCGTATAAGTAGTGGAACAGGACTGATGGCGCACACAGTCACCAAATTTTCCCTCGAGAGCTTTAAACCACTCTCCGGCTCGATCCGTAATATTATTCAGCTCCGGAGAATCTGGATCAACGTCCCAGTGATAGTTTTTCTCACGGATTTCAATGCCCTCTTCAATGCCTCTTGACAATGGATCATTAGCTCGAGCATTCAGTCCTGCCTGTTTAATATCATCCGGTCGCTTAACATAATCCGTTTCTTTAGGATGATCCGTAAAATGATTTACAGCCTGTTCGGCCTGACCTGATCTCATTGCATCCACAGCCTGATTTTTATTGTCGGATGCCGCTTGAATACCTGCATTAAAGGCATCCTGGAAATGGCTGTCATCCATGGCAGATACACTGGGTGACAAACTCAACGACGCAGACAATACCGACAACACCACAGTAATTCTCCCTCTCCCTATGGAAAAACATCCCAAATTAGGCATGACCTGTCGATTCCTGGAGTGCGTGTCGTGCGACGAAGGAAACAGAATCATCACGATCAGCAATTTTATTCAGCGCAAACCGCAGGCTGACTTCCCCATAAATCACATCAAACGCATCGCCATGTGTAACCACCACGGCGGGTACGCGATTGATGTTGTATTTCTGAAAGGCAACTGGATCCAGAGACACACCTGTCTTTGCTTTCTGTCCTTCAGTGTCTTTCACGAGAGAAAGCACCTTGGCTGTCGTATTCCGGAATGAATTGTTGACAAGACCTCGGATCAGAACAGATGCATGGTACCTGTGCGCTGCATCTAGCCATTGCTGAATACTGGCATCCGGCATTGAAAACGATACAAACACCATGACACTGTCATTATCATCCTTTGCCACACTACCGGAGGAATAAAATAGTGTCGCCAATATAGCGATGATCATCATAGGATAATTCTCTCTAAACACCATGGCGATCACCTTTTTCGCTTTTTTTAGCTTCTTCCCATCTGATTGTGTCTTGTTTTTCACGATTTCTTTCTTCAGAAAAAACCCTGTCAAATACAGCGTCTGTCTCTGCAGACCATTTATCCATCAAACTGTAACCCTCCTCCCGAAACTTTTGCTCTTTGTCCATCTTGCTATGAATATGAGAAAACCCTTTATCAACAGAGGCTGAAATAAAATGATAAGCTGAGAATTCAAATACTATTGACAGGAATAGGTATCCGGCCAGCATGGATAAAATTACTTTCTTCCAGCCCATTTGACGTATTTTTTTTCTAATATCCATAAACACTCCTTTTCTCAGTATTTAATTACAAAAAGCAGCAGTTCCTTTTCCGGAACACGAGAAATCCAAAATCTTCACCCACAAATGGAATCTCATGGCCCGCTTCCCATGTCGTTGTAGTGGCACCGAATGGATGGCAACCATTCGATCCTGTAGTAGGAACAGGATTCACCATCTGATATCGGTAACGGGATTTTGGCAGGACAGATAACCTGTGCGTGTAACACAATGCAGGAGAATTTTCTCCAACACTGTCTGTAATCAACATTTCCCGGTGCAATTTATAATCCATGCGCTCTGTCAAAAGAGTCGCCGCTTGAACGCCACCCACATGCTCTTGCACGCGGCCATTCATCGGATACATGCTGCCTTGTGCACCAGCGCACCAGAACAGACTGTCCATTGGCAAAGAAAATGAAGACGCTACACTATCAGCCGCACATGCTGACTGAGCAATCAGGTTTCCAAACAGAAATGCTTCCGGGTTTAAGATAAAGGTGAGTTCGTCATCATTCCATGTAGGGTCAAGTTCAGTTAGATAGGCAATATCCATATCACCCGTCTCAAGACAAACACCATCCGTTAATATTTGTAGCCAATAAAGCAACGGATATTTGTACCAGTGAACATAATAAAAACTGACATTGTCACTCCCGCCACTTGATGAGGCGGTTCCTTCGGAAGCGGGCGATCCAAAGGGCATTTGCAAACCACCGAGATTAACCATGCAATAAGGCGTTCTTGTAACATCCACCATCGCGAACGGTTCCCAAAACCCAGCACTGAGTCCGGGGCGAATTACGGTTGTTCCGCAGGCACAGACTGGCAGTGACGGGTTTGGTGTATCCTTTAGGTGTCCACTGGTTGTCTCTATGGATCCAATACTGATGGGAAACAAACAACTCCAGCAGACATCTGTAATTGGATTTACAAAATTACCATGACATAGACTTCCAGCTTCTGCAGATATTGTAAGCAAGAAGAAACCCGCTACCAAAAATAATATTTGTTTAAAAAATGACTGCTTCATCGCACCACAACCTCTTCAATCTCAAGCATGTCCCCTGCCTGCTGCACCACCGCCGGCGTACATTCAATCGAAAATTTGTGTGTTAGATTCCCGCCTTGGTCAAACCAGACCCTTTGGTTAAGTTTTTTTTGAGCCTCTACAATTGATCCTTTCACCAAAACCGGACGGTCAGCAATCAAAGCATTCTTCTGTATCTGTCTTCTCAGAAACCATTCCATTTGGCCAGGTTGATCCCCATCTAGAAAAACCAACCGCTGATGCCATGCTATTTGTCTAAGGGGGTTTACTGTCGTGCCAGCCGACGCAAAAACCCGACCAGCACTATCTGTCAGGTCATACGGCACAGTAATGGAGGGATCGTATTTCCAGTGTCGTGCCGAACGTGCGGGTGTAATACCACCAACCGGCATTGGGCGATCCACTGATTTCTCCACTCTCTTCTGAAAGTCTTTCTGTAAGCGTGCCCACGATCCATCCTGAACCCTGCTTTTTAAATGGTCTTGGAGCCAGCCCATGAAATTGATTTCCTGAATGACCCATGTCCGTCCAAAACTACCGAGATTCTCTGCACTGACTGTTGAAGACGCAACCATTAAAAAACATGAAAAAATCATCAGATTTTTTTTCATGAAAATTTATCCGATTGTTTTCCTGATTCTTTTTCATCCATCGATTTCACCTGCAATGAAACAGCTTCTGTATAATCAGAACTCCCAGATAAAACTGCTTCAGATGGCACCAGCACAATATGGTTTTTATGAGAAACTGACCCCATCGCCTGATCCAGTTTTTGACTGAACTGACGAACATCCTTCTTCATTTGATCGGGTGTCACGCTGGGCTTGCCAGATTCAGCGGTGACAAACTGATTGACGAGTCCAGTCACATTGACACTGCCAATGCGCATGGGTTTTGAATAGCTGTGTGCCATTAAAATGGCAACGGTCGCGCCCAGAAATCCCCAGCAAAATGTACGCAATCCCTCAATTGAGGGTATATAAGCGGTCAGCGCCTCGAACTTCATAACCTACCCTCCGCTATTTTTTGAATAGCATCCTGTAAAGTGTGGCCCTGATCCTGCAATCCACGTACCGCTGCGAACTCCTCAGCCTTTGAGGAATATAAAATCCTTGAGTATGGATCGAGCAACACCCTGTGTACTGACAGGCCTGATGGGGTACTAATGATGCATTCAGAAAAATCATCCGTTTTCTTGAGAGACTTAAACAGTCGCTCTGTCCAGGCATCCATCTGAAATCGTTCATTCTTTTTAATCTGGTCGATCGTGTCTGGCTTTTGCCCCAAAAAGATCACGACATCCGCATTTTCAAGGCATGTAATCGTTGTTTGATTCTTGAAATAATCGTTTAAAGACTGAACTACTGTGACAAAGCTCGCATTAAATTTACGTGCCGTGCGAAAGCCCTGCTCGATAAACCGGGCAGAACCAGCATTGTCACCGCCAAACAGATCCCATGCCTCATCAATTAGGCAGAGTTTTCTTTGTTCCCGAGGGCCGGAATACATCCGCTCACTGAGCTGGTACATCAGCAGTAACAAAACAATCCGTTCCAAATCCTTTTTGGCTTTCAGTTCCTGAAGCTCGAGCACAATAAACTGACTGGAAAGGTCAATATTGGCCCTGCCCTCAAAATAACGGGCATACATACCATCCCGGGTGTATGGAAACAGAAGATGGGCAATATTCTGACATACTGCTGAATCTTCCTTCGCCAACCAATCTGCGACCGTTGAAATAGTCGCCAGCTTGCCTGCCTGCGTATATGCCGCTCGTGCAGCTTTTTCCAGCCAGACCAGTTCCTCGTCTGTTGACTGACTTGTTGGCCTCGCCATGGCTGCGAGAAGAGGTTTTAGCAATGGAAGTGAGTGGTCAAAATCAACAATGGACGTGAACGGATTCAATACAATTTCTGTGCTCTCATTAAACTCAATATAAGCACCATTCAATAAGCGACATGTTTTTTCATATGAACGGCCATTATCGATCACCGCCACGAAATCCCCGGCACCCAATAGCGGGAGCATCATTTCATTTGCCAACATAGATTTGCCTTTTCCGGCAGCCGCAGCCAATGCAATATTGTAATTGCCTTCCTGATTATCAAAGGGATCCCAAGTAGCAACCTGCCCTCTTCTTCCCGGCAACAATAATCCGGGTGTCGAAGTGCCTTTCCATTCACCCTGCAGCGGTGCAAAATTCACGGCATTGAACGCCGTCATGGTATGCAGACGGCCCAATTGTTTTAAATCCATGAATAGTCCTTCACTCATGATCATGGGTAACATCGCCAAAAACGATTGCAGCTGAAGATAAACTGTTTTCGCAAGGCGCCAGCCATTGGCACGATACAAATCACGCAATTTTCGCTCAGCCTGATTGGCAGTCTTAGAAGGTGAGAATAGAGTGATACAGAAAAATGTTTTTGTAAGACGATCCCCGTCAGCCAGTCTTTCCCGGGTAAATTTCCAATCCTCATACTCACGGGTCACGCGAGGCATAAATTTTGCCAGCGGGCTTTTGGCCGCTTTTTCCTTACGGATCGTATGCATCTGAGCTATCATTTGCGCTTTTTCATTTTCAATCAGGCGAATTGAGAACGAGAGTGCAAATGAACAGGGAATTTGCAATGCAGTATTGAACATTTGTCCAATCGCATCGGTCATCTTCCACTGGGCTGATTGACCCGGAAATTCCCGAACTGTCAGCACCCGTGCCTCAAATTTCTCCTGACCTTTATCACTTTCAGAAAATCTATCCATACAAATTCGATCAGGAAAAATATCCAGAGCAACTTCTGGATCTGATATCTGAAGTGCTATTGCATCCTGTGGGTTCCAGCGCAATTCTGAAGGTTGAATATCCTCTGAAGGGTGCAACAAATCATTCAGTACATTAATCAGGTCATCAGCATTCAATGTCTTGGTAAACATCTGTATAGACTTGAGTGACCCAACAATGTCTTCGCGCGCCATCACCAGTGTCTCGGTCAAATTACCGCCTGTCTCTTCCGGCAGTGAAACAGAAATAAAAAGGCGGAAATCTCGTAACAGAAAACTCCCCTGACGGCTGGCACTCTGACGGGTTGCGTTTTCAAGGAACTCCACTCGTTTGCTGGCCAACCAAGCATAAATATCCCCTTTTTTGCTGCGATGGGCACGAAAGCTATCCAGTAATGGCTGGATGCGATTGGAGCCCCACAATAAAAACTGGATATCTGCACCCGGAGGCAATGACTCGGTGATCGTACTCGCAAGAATATTAACCGCCTCTTCATTCGCACCTGTCAGGAGACTGCTCTCCAACACAAACCCTGCGCTGCGGCGGTTATGGAAAATGCCTGTTTCAGGGTCAAAACTGTCATAAGGAAGGAGTTGCGCCAATGTCCTTGATTGCCACTGCGCCTGAGCTGCTGTCGATGCCGCCTCCAGTTCAGTGGAAGATACAACGCCATAGCCCATGTTCTCACCGGCCCAAGCTGCCACTTGGTTTCCCATTTTGGTAATGCGTGATCGCAGGGTCATTAGACGGACCCCTGCATGCTCGCAAAGACGTCGGAAGCACCGTGGTAACTTCCCTCTGAATCCTCAAAAGGCGCCACCCAAATGCGCTGCACAGCCTCCTTATGACGATCAGGCATTTTTTCAGCAAATTCACCCTGATCAACAGACGCATTCACCTGATCTAGGCTCTGGCAGCGATGCCCTGCTTTCATGGGGCAATCGAAGCTGGAATTCATGCTGGCGCAACCCGAAATACAAGGCAGTGCCATGCTGAGCGCCAAAATTACTGCCTTACATGCTATTGGTTTAATTCTAATCATGTCGATGCCCCTGCCTGTGGAAACAATGTCATTACTTTTTCCTGTGCCTGTCCTGCTGCCTGCTCACCTCTAAATGTATTGATGCCTACCAAACCATCACGATTTGTGCGATTTTCACGGTTTGACACCTCGTCACTGATTTCATGGGCATGATCATTCCCATCCAGAAAAAAGCCTTTCTGAAAGACAATATCCACAACCGTACCGGCACTGATCTGAATAACCGGGTGATACTGTTCCGCACGTTGAATATTGTAATCAGCGAGCTTATCCATGGCTTTGCCCGTACCTTTTGCCGCGCCAAATGAGAAAATACTCGCTGGATTCACGGTCTGAACAGCACCCTGAGGTGAAATAGAATTTGAGGTATACGTTTGAGATAACCCTTCTGAAAAACCAGAAAGTGCGCCGGCTGTAAATGCCCTTTGCAGAAGGGCCCCTTCCCGCCATACGGGTGTACCGCGAACACCATTTTTGCCGCCGGGACCAAATACCGTCCCTTCAACCCCCTGATCCACAATTCGCTTGTCCGGGAACGTACAACTCAGATTCGTCAAACGGATTTGGCCTCGTTCTGATGAGATGTCACCCCAGACACTGGCAAGTGCGACGCAATCTTTAAGATGGCTTTTTTTATGATTCGGCAATGTGCCTTTATCAAGAATTCGAAATACCATGACCAATGGGTCGCTGCTGGCATTCACAGCGGCCGAGGCATCCGCGCCTCCCAACATCACCGCACGAACAAATGTACCAGCCGGAACATATGTGTCAGGATTCCTCACGGGCAACCTGTTTTTATCATAATCAGGACGTGGCGTCAGGTTCAGCCGATCTTCTCGAATCCCAGCTATTCCCTGACCTGCACTTTGTGGCATTTCCGCTACCAGGGCACCAGACGCAGGCGGGAACAGGTTGCCCTGCCATGCTTCACGACTGTTATTAACAGTAGTCACAGGACTTCCAGAAAGGGGGGGCGAGGAATTTTTCTGCCCGACGTTTTTTTCAATAGATAGCAAACGTTTTTCAAGATCGGATGAAACATTAGCCATGGCTTCGAGTTCAGCAAACTTTTTCTTCATGGAATCCACTTCAGACTGCAGTGTCTGCGTTTTCTTAACACTGTCATTCAACGTGTGTTGAGTCTTTTCTAGAACCACAGATTCCGAATTAACTGACTCCATTGCACCATCAAAATGTGCCTTTTGTTGCACCGTCGGCGAACTGCCAGTCTGAGAGTCAGAAAGAACAAATTTCATGACAAAACCACCTGATGCAAAAACCACTGCAAACACAAAAAACATTCGCCACTGGCGGCGCCTGACTTGATGCTCATTTCGATCATTTCTCCCATTGCGCCCAGCATTTGATGTCTGACCTTCAATAATTGATTCCATTTCCTGATTCCCTTTCAAAAACGGATTTCCGTAACGGGCTTCATAAGGCGATACAGGCTGACACTCTCACCAGGTTTCAGCTTTTCCCTAGAAAGAGAGGCTGAAACAACTGACGATTGCCAAAAAGCACGTGGATGTAACGTTACAATGGACTTTCCTGTATTATTGATAGTCCATATCTCCGCACGCATCCCATCGCCCTCCCAAAATTGTTGGGGGCGCATAGCCACATTATGTGCCGGATGCTTTTCATTAAGATTCTTATTTTCAATTCGCACCCATCCCTCAGGCAATTCATTACGTGTCATGGCGCGGGTATCTGCCACAAGAGTCTGGACCCATGGCATCGGGGTTTTAATTTCATCCCTAACCTCATGATTCTCTGTGTTGTCGATATCAGATGCTTTTGGCTTTAACTCAATATTGTCAGCCCGGGTGGCGACGGGCGTGACGACAAGTGTGTAATCATTTCCCTGTTCTGTAGCCAAAAAGATACTGAACTGTTGATGCTGAAACAAAGTCTGAGGTCGGATGAAAATGGCGCCTGCTTTTTCGTCCCGGATCATCTGGTAGGCGCCATCCAGTCCACGGACAGACTCAATGCGATCTCCCGCTATAAATACACGGGTTAGATCAAATGCGGCGATTTTTGCGGAAACAGTCTGATGATTTCTGACAGGATAGACCTGCAACGCACCGGATTCGGACGAAAACAGGAAAAAAATACTCAATAATTGAATTATTTTAAACATGATTTTCCTTCCCACTGTCATCCAGTTTTTTAAATGCGTTGACCAGTAAACGGCCGTTGTTCCATGTAAAATGCAGCTCATCATTAATTCGTTTTGCCGGCTGTACATCGGTTCCAATAGTTGCCACCAGATCACCGGTGACATGACTAATCATTCTCTTGCTATCAACCTTGATGTCACTCACATAAAATGCCAGTGCAATATGTTCCTTGCTCATTCGTTCAGTTTCCAACGCCAGTTGTCGTCTAAGCTCGCCATATAGCTTAGAATCCACATATCGCAACAATAATTCATGCTGCATGGCGGCATTTCCCGGCGTCACATTCAAGCGAAGACCCACCAAAAACTGGGTCATTTCGGAAAGATATTCAGGTGACACCTGACTCGAGTTCACCCAGAAGGTTTGAGAAACCCGAGGAGGAATCATCACAATTTTTTCCCGTCCCAGTAACAGCATCACCGTGATCATCAGCAACAAATTCATCAACATGGAAGCACCTGCCAACATCAGATATCCATTTCGATGAATCACCAGATCATGCAGTCGCGTTTTCAGTAAGCGGTAATCCATGACAAAGCCTCATCCCAACAAAAAACGAATATGTGACGGTGGTGTCACGCGATACCGAATCAAAGGCGGCAGATACCAGTAGGCGAGATGGGCCAGAAAGTAATGGCCCTCCTCGCCTTTTAATTTTCGAAGCCCGATAACCATCGCAACCCCAACAACCACTGCAACAATCGGTGCATTCATCATAAAAAACAGCAGGATGAACGGCAGCAGAAATGCTGCCAGTTCATCGACTGTCCATATAATAATGCGGAATGGTGCATCAAGATGGGTTGGCATATGGTATTTGTCCATTAGGCTGGCACCGCAAGCATTTTGAACATCGCATTCAGAAACACAGACAGAATCACAATGCCGCTGAATACCATTGGGTTTCTGGTACGAATGAATGAGGCGATAGAAACAACACCTTCGGCAGAATAAAGAAACAAACGCCCCATTCCGCTAGCACCGAGTGTTGCAAATAGCGCTTTCCCCGTTCCTTCAAGTGGATCATCACCCGCAAAGGCATACTGACAAACCATCATCAAACCTATTCCTAAACAAACATTTCTGAGAACTCGGTAGCTTTTTGGCATTTCTGTTGTGATACCCTTTGACATCATACTTCCTCCGTTTTTTTGCAAAAAATATTTATAGACTTAACCCAGAACGCATGGATGGCCAGTCGAACATCAAAATGGCGCTTTTTTCACTAAGACGCTCAACCGTGGCCAGACCCAGTCGTGCGACCAATTGATCGTAATTGCGGTTACTAATAGCAAGGGTTGGGCGTTGCTGTTGATAGCGGGCATCAATAACTTCAAACATAAGACGCTTTTCAAATTCAACAGGGGCTCCGTCACGGCTGACGGATTCGGAAAATTCATCCAGAATTAAAAAATCAACATCACGGTAATAAGCAAGCTGTGATTGAAATTTTGCAGATGATTCAAAACGCTTTTCTTGCAGTATTTTTAAAAACAATAGGGACGATTCATAATGAACACGGAATCCCACTTCAGCAAACGCGCGGTAAAGGATAAAAGCCATCATTGTTTTACCCGTACTGGGTTTTCCAAGGAAGAGAAGACAAAGCGGGGTTGTTTGAATTACCTTGACGGCCTGCTGCACAATTCGTTTGACTTGTTGTGCCGAAGCAGTGGGCGTTAAAAAATCATCAAATGTTTTTCCCTGGTAACGCGAGGGTATTTTGTCAAGCTGGTCGTCCAGCATCGCTTGTTGGCGCTTCTCAGCCTCTTCACGCCGCGATTGCTCACGAATGATATCCAGATCGATCAGCCCAGCTGAAAGTTGTGTGATTGAATTTTTCTGCATTTCTCTGACTCTCATTTCCGTATAATCCCTGTCAAAATTTCCTCAGATCGATTATTGATCTATTCTCTTATCCTCTTCGTCCATCAATGTCTGGATCAATGGGTCAACGATGTTTTCTCCATAAACCACCCCTACATCACGTGCTAGAGAAGATGAATGGTTCGTGTGCACAGCCGGTGTACGTGGCGAAGAATTTTTGGATGTCAGTATTGACTCGACAATAGGAACCAAATACTTCACACCAAAACCACGGTCTGCATACTGTGTCGCACGCTCAAAGGCTGCGATAAAATCAGGCACAGTGGCACCAGCAAGACACAAACGCTGGATCGCAGGGGGGACATCGGCATAGGTAAAATGTTTGGCAGGCATACCTTGCTCACGTAAAACATTAATGACTGGCTGAACCAGAGCGCTGTTTACATCCGTTGGTTCGGTTGAATTGCTTTCAGGATTCGAAGAAAGATCGCCCGCATTGATTGAATGATTGTTATCTTTGTTGTTTATCTCTGTTTCTATATATACGGCATTTTTGCCATTCGGAACGGTGTTTTTGCCGAATGCATCCGGCATTACTGCCGGATCGAGATCGCATTTTTTCGTGTTCGATACCGCATTTTTACCGTCTCTTGATTTATAATAATTTTTCAACCATTTCTGGCAGATCTCAGGATAAAAACGAAAGTATTTAGTCTTGTCATAGACATATCTTGGATTAGGATTTCGATGTGTGCTGATGACACTCATCTGTTCCAGCAAGCGAAGGGCTTCAGTAATTGACTTATGTCCATAAAGGCCCAAAATACCCTCTGAGATTTCATTGATGGAATGAAACTGATAGATATCCTCAGCATAAGGATGGCCATCCCCATGAGCTTCTGAAATTTGATTGGAACGATGGTTGTAATGTTCCGATTCAAGTTTCCAGTTATGCCAATATTCAAGAAAAGACATAACCGCAGCGGCGCATTGATTACCTTCGCAAAATTCAACTTGCCACTTACGAATTATTACAAGACGTTCGGATTCTGGATGTGAAATACAGGAAGATTTCATCTTAACTTTCACCAGCCGACATAAATTTATCTTTCAGGTTACGCAAAGGTAAACTCCTTTTTTTACCGAGACAGAATCAATAGCCAAATTCAGAAATTATTTGTATACTTACCCATCAGTTCAGTCTTATTGATAAGATAGAACCATTGGTTCTAGAAGTCAATGGCTTTGTAAGGAATTTAAGTGGCAAATATTGAAGACAAGTTGGCCTTTTCAAAGCGGATGAACCATGCCCTTGACCTTTATGGGATCCCCCCAAAAGGAAAAGGCAGGCAAGTCATGGTTGGGAAAATATTTGGCGTATCTCAAAAAGCGGCTAATAAATGGCTTGAAGGAGCTTCCCTCCCAGATACCATGCGGATTGCCATTATTGCTGAGAAACTTCATGTTAATGTCGAATGGCTGACTTATGGTTCAGGACCAATCAACATAGAGTCATTACCAGGATCAAAGGGCTCAAACTGGAAGCGCGTTCCACTCATTTCATGGGAAGAAGCAGGTGACTATAATAATTTTACCATTAAAGCCGCAAAGAAATGGACTTGGACGGACGTAGAAATAGGACCACGCACATTCTCTCTAATTGTTCAGGATGATTCAATGATGCCACGTTACGAGCCTGGCGCAACAATTATCGTTGACCCTGATCATAAGCCGAAGCATAGAAATGTTGTGATTTTTCGATGGAATAAAACCGGCGATGTTAGCTGCGCTCAATTATTGGTAGACGGACCTAACTTTTATCTTAAGCCACATAATCCGGATTTTGATACATTGCTAATTGATGAAAATAATCAAAAAATTACTATTTGTGGGACGGCGAGACAGATATTCATGACTTATTCATAGCTTGTTTAATTTCCTTTAAGGGATCATTGTTTTCAGAACTAACTACCCACCGCAATAGATTTGCTTCATTTTCATCCATGTCTTTCATAATATCATCATGTGTAACCAAGTCTGATATAGAATAATTAATAACATAATCAGATCCGGCACGATGTAACATAACAATCGATTCATCACTAAGAGACATACAGCGCGCAATTATTTTATATTTCGGTTTTACATTTGGATCGCTTCTTCCTTCAAGCCATGGAAAATGATCTGCTTTAACTTTTTCATCCATAAAATTTTCCTAGTTCAATTAACAGGTAGGTCACCCTTCGTCAAAATACGATATAGTAATCTTTCTTCATTGTCTGTAATAGAAGTCGCACAATGCATAGTCGTTCTATTATCCCATATTAACAGGTCGCCATCATACCACTTATGCCCATATACAAACGCAGGATTAATTGCATGATGATATAAATTTTCCAAAAGTGTCATTGATTGATCATGATCCATCCCTTCGATACCCAATGCACGATGAATATTGACGAAGAGTGCCTTGCGTTTCGTGACTGGATGGGTTCTAACCAATGGATGCATTACGGGAGGCTGATTAACATAGGCATTTTTATAAATTGCATATTTCCCATCAATTAATTCTTTCTGAGATTCTGTCAGGGAATCATATGCAAAACACATATCCACGAAATGTGTTTTTCCACCTTTCTCAGGGGAAATCAAAGAATAGAACAAGGTAAATTTGTTTGGATTAGTAGTAAAATATGAATCTGCATGAAAAACATATTCTGGAGCAACAGCTCCTTTAGGAAGTTTCGCCTCATCTTTTTTATTAGAGTGTCTGGTTATAACTGGATAATTCTCCAATCTATATGCAGGAACCAATGAAGGAACTGCCTCTCCAAAGAGTTTACTTGTATTAAACAATTGCTCTTCTGATAATTTTTGATCTCTAATTATTAGTAAATGGTGCTGACTCAGCTTATCCATCATAATCGCTAACATATCATTAACACTGGGATGACTAAAATTAACACCATTAATTTCGGCACCCAGTATTGGCAATGATCTAACCTGCATGATCAATCCTGTTAATTATCCAAAATTGATTTTAGTACCCGTTTATAAAAACGGGCACTGTTACTAAAACGCAATTTCAGCACACCATCATCAACGGATCATTAAAATCCAGCGCATACCAATCTGCGTCTGTCATATCTGTAGGTTTTGTAAATACGTTGACATGTTCACCATTTGTATTCATCTTTCATTCCCTATGTAAGTCATTTCAAGCTTAAAATAATAGAACCATAAGTTCTATAATTCAATATAAATTTCACACTATTTGTTTCGCCAGTCTCAATTTATTAACAGACTGAAAATTAACATCTTTCTTATATAATCCAAGGACTAAAACGCATACAAACGCAATCATCGGTGGATATATTCCAGGCACGAGTTCATTATTGAAATAATGCACAAGCCATACTGCCACCAAAGGACAGGTCCCGCCAAAAAAAGTGGATCCGATATTTAAACCAATAGAAATTCCGCTATATCGTAATGAAGTTTGAAATTCTTCCGCGGAGATCGCTGCCATTGGGCCAACAAACATGGCTACAAATAGTGCCAGTAACATCTGACCAAGAATCAAATTTCCACCTATACAGAACCATCGAAATATCGGGTAAAAAAAGATCAATAAACATAGCGCGCCTGCAAACATTACATGCTTTCTATTGATTCTGTCAGAAAGATACCCAAAAATGGGGATCATTATCATCATGAAAATCGTACTAATTGAAGTACTAATCATTGTTTCATGAAAATTTGATTTCATTGAACTAACAAGCCATGCGCCAATATAAACAAATCCCATATAAAATGAAATATTTCCCAAAGCAAAAAACAATGTAACTCTACATAAGGCAGGAAAATTATTCCTGAATACTTGGGTCAATGGATATTTTGAAATATTTCCTAAAAATTTCTCTGATCTGAACATATCAGACTCTGGCAGAATCGATCTCAGATACCATCCAATTAACCCCAGAGGTAACCCCAATAAAAACGGAATACGCCAACCCCAAGCATAAATTTGTTCTGTGATTAAACATCTTGAAATAATAAGATTTACCAAAGAACCAAATAAAATCCCACCCACGACACCAAACATACTAAGGCTTCCCCACAGTCCTCTTCTATCTGCCGGAGCCATTTCAGTCAAAATACATATTGCACCGGGATACTCCCCACTTGCAGCTGCTCCTTGAATAATTCTCAATATTATAAGAAAAATAGGGGCTAAAATTCCTATAGTGTGGAATGAAGGCATCAGTCCTATCAAGGTTGTTGGTAATGCCATCATGGATATTGTTAAAGATAGTGCCGACTTCCGCCCTACAGAATCTCCAATATGTCCAAACAACATTCCACCCAATGGCCTCGCTAAAAATCCGGCAGCAAACGCTCCATAAGTCGCTAAAAGAGAAAAAACAGGGGTCTTAGCAGGAAAAAATACTACGGAAAAAATTGGAGCCATCGTTCCCAGCAAAGTAAAATCGTACCACTCCAGCACTGTGCCGATAATGACGCCAAACACAGACTTAAGTTTATTAGAGATCATATTAAATTTCCATGTGAAATACTGGAAACAAGCTTTCCATATAGAAATATAATAAATATACAGACAGCACTACAAATCATAAACAATACTCTATGCCCAAAATATTCATAAAGATATCCTCCAATCATGGGCCCAATACCCAATCCAAGGACAGATATCGCCAGAATTCCATAATAGGTGCCTATCCGATCACGGGGCGCAATTTGCATAACCAACAATTCATTAAGTGGCATTGCTATAATTTCAGCTAGGGTCATGAATACAATCGCTGCTATTAACGCGATCTTACTGGAAAAATATGATAATAAAATATATGAAGCAGATAGAGAAAACATTGAAAATTTACTTATTATTTTTACATCAATGTTTTTAGTTATTCTGGATACAACAATTTGCAGTGTCACGCACATCACTGCATTAACAACCAGCATCCATGAATAAATATCCACCCCATTTA
>Ga0206962_1126_pt2 | contig 18829 bp, 13 predicted proteins | sample Alteio_BWOrgHeat_27_FD_153241 | JGI IMG/M metagenome (GOLD analysis project Ga0206962, IMG submission 153241) | Enriched cells from forest soil in Barre Woods Harvard Forest LTER site, Petersham, Massachusetts, United States -... | ecosystem: Environmental > Terrestrial > Soil > Temperate forest >...
AAGCAACCCGCTGGGGCCGCGATTTCATCTTTCTTATCTCGACTACCTCGACTGGAAGAAAATGAGCAAGTCTTTCAGCTCAATGGATATATTTGGCGGGCACGGATTCATGCTGAAGACGCCCGATGGCGTTCAACGAATAGATGGCGCCGAGGTGAGCGCTGGATTTTTTCATACGCTTGGTGTGACTCCGGTGCTGGGACGCGATTTTGCTCCAGGCGAGAATGATGCTTCTGCGCCGCACGTTGTTTTGCTGAGCTATGGCTCATGGCAAAAGAGATTTGGTGGCAGGCGGGATGTGCTCGGACAAACCTTAGTTCTGGAAGGGCAGACAAACACGATTATTGGGGTGCTGCCCGAAACGTTTCATTTTGCGCCTGCCGAGCCCGCGGAGTTCTGGGTTGCGCAGCACGCCGACGGCGGGTGCGAAAAGGAGCGCGGCTGTCACGATTCCTTTGGCGTTGCGCGGCTCAGAGATGGGGTTACGTTTGCCGCGGCATCGGCGGACGTCAAAGCAATTGCCCTGCAGTTGGAGAAGCAATATCCGAACACTAATGGCCAGCGCTCTGGATGGCTGCGGCCTCTTAGCGACGAGATCGTTGGAGAGATTCGTCCGATACTACTGGTGCTTCTGAGCGGGGCCGCACTGCTGCTGTTGATTGCGACTGTGAATGTCGCCAGCCTCCTATTGGTACGTTCAGAAAGCCGCAGGCGCGAGATTGCCGTGCGCGGCGCGCTGGGTGCTTCTGCCGGGCGGCTGGTGCGGCAGTTTGTGACGGAAGGACTGTTGCTGGCAGCGGCGGGAAGCGTGATCGGCGTGGCATGTGGAGTCGAGGCGATGCAGTTGCTTACGAGACTGGTGCCGAAAGCGATTTTGGCTGGGATGCCTTATCTGCTGGGGCTGGGCCTGAATCTTCGCGTGGCGGCTTTCGCGATTGGCATCTGTGCAATGACCGGGTTTGTGTTTGCGCTCACGCCGACCTTTCGACTCTCACTTTCGGATATGCGACAGGGTTTGACGGAAGGCGGACGCACCTCGGCCGGAACAATCTGGCGGCGCTTTGGCGCCAACCTCGTGGTGATCGAGCTGGCGATGGCCATGGTGCTGCTGGTGGGAGCAGGACTGCTTGGGAAGAGTCTGTACCGCCTGCTTCATGCAGACGCCGGACTGGAACCGGATCATCTGGCTACGCTGCGCATCGCGGCCACTGGAGACAGATATGCCAAGGATGCGCAACAGGTTGCGCTGGAGCGCGAGATCCTCTCACGCCTTGCCAACTTGCCGGGTGTGAAATCGGTGGGAGTTGCCACTGCTTTGCCGCTGGGCGATGGTGATGGTACCTCTGATTTTCGCGTAGTTGGATGGTCTTACGATCATGGACAACATGATGAGGCTGCCACCCGGCAGGTGAGCGCCGGATACTTCCATACGCTACAGGCGCGGATCATGCGCGGCCGGGATTTCAGCGAGGACGAAGATCAACAAAAGCCTCGTGTAACGATCATCAACCAGACGCTGGCCAGTCAGTACTTTCGCGGCCAGAACCCAATCGGCCAACGGATTCTCTGGGAAGATATGAAGACGCCGATGGAGATCGTCGGCACGGTAAATGATCTGCAGGAGGGGCAATTGGATGCGACCCCTCGCGCAGCCTTTTATATCCCGTTCCATCAGACTCCGGATAATTATTTTGCGGTTGTCGTACGCACATCGCAGGATGAGCAGTCACTGCTGCCGGTGATGGTGGCGACGATTCATCAGATCGATCCGGGGATCGCAGTTTTCGATGCGACGACGATGGGACAGCGGCTTCATGACTCACCGTCGGCGTATCTGCATCGCGCCTCGGCCTGGATGGTCAGCGGCTTCGCGTCCATCGCGGTGCTGCTAAGCGTGGTGGGATTGTACGGCGTGGTCGCCTATTCAGTGGCACAGCGGACACGCGAAATCGGCGTGCGCATAGCGCTGGGTGCGCAACGCGGCTCAGTGTACCGGATGATTCTGCGCGAGGCCGGCTGGTTGACAGCGCTCGGAATTGTTCTGGGCCTCGGGGCGTCGTTGGCGGCTGCATCGTTGATGCGGAAACTCCTCTTTGGTACACAGGCGTGGGATGCGGGAACTTTCGTGACCGTTGCGGTAGTACTGGCGGGTGCCGCTATGCTGGCAAGCTTTATTCCTGCGCGGCGGGCTGCGGAAGTCAATCCGGTAGAGGCGCTGCGAGCGCAGTGATGAAGTTCGATTTGAGATTGTTCTGGAGATCGCGATGATTGTTCTGACACGTATTGTGAACAAGCTTTCGATCCTGATGCAACGTAAGAAGTTTCGTGGAGGGCTGGATGAGGAGATGGCGTTTCATCGGGCGCAGATGCAGAAGGAGTTTATAGAAAGCGGAATGAAGCCGCACGCGGCGCGAATAGCGACGGCGCGGCAGTTTGGCAACGAGACACGACTCAAGGAAAGGAGCCATGAGGTCGTCGGCTTTCGGTTTGAGACCGTGATGCAGGATCTTCGCTATGCAGCGCGGCAACTCTGGATGAATCCTGGATTTACTGTGGTGATCACACTGACGCTGGCGCTGAGCATCGGAGCCAATAGTGCGATTTTCAGCGTGATCGACGCAGTGCTGCTGAAAGCACTTCCCTACCCGGATGCGGACCGGCTGATGCGGGTCTTTCTAACGAGCGATGCCTATCCGCGGTTCCCATTGAACCCGTGGGATTTTCATGACTATCGGGACAGGAACAAGTCTTTTGAATCCCTGGTTGCCTACACGCGCGGCGATATGCAGCTTTCGGGTACCGGTGAGCCGATGCACCTGAATGGATTTGGAATCACTTCCGGATACTTTCATACGCTTGGACTGAAGCCGCAAATGGGACGTGAGTTTGATTTCAACGCAGAGCTGCCGGGCGGCGCGAAAGAAGTGATCCTCAGCGACGGGCTTTGGCGGAAGCAGTTCGGTGCTGATCCGCAAATCATCGGACGCAAGATCACACTCGATATGCAGCCATACACGGTAATAGGAGTCATGCCGGCAGGAACTAGGCACCCTGGCAACGACTATCGCGCAGTGCCATTTGGCAGCAGCGTGGATGCGTGGTGGCCGTTTACCTTTCAAGGAAAGCCCACACAGCGCGGCTCTCATTACATTGAGGGTATTGGGCGGCTCAGGCTGGGAGTAACACCAGCGCAGGCCAGCGAAGAGATGAATGCGATCATGAAGCAGATCGGCCACGAGCATGGCGGCGAGACAAGCTGGAAGGTGCTTGTGATTCCTCTTTACCAGGAGATCGTCGGCGCGAATCGGAGAATGCTGCTGGTGCTGCTTGGCGCAGTAGGTATGGTGTTGCTGATTGCCTGCGCGAATGCCGCCAACCTGCTGCTCGCAAGAGCGGCAGCGCGGCAGCGAGAGGTTGCAGTGCGGCTGGCACTGGGAGCTCCGCGCGGCAGATTAATTCGCCAGATGCTGACAGAGAGCCTGCTGATTTCGCTGCTTGGAGGAGCACTCGGCGGAATATTGGCGATCGAAGGTGTAAAAGCGCTTGTGGCGCTACTGCCTGCAGGGTTTCCGCGCGCAGCCGAGATCCACGTCAACTTTGGAGTCTTCGCCTTCACGCTGGTGATTTCACTGATGACAGGCCTTCTCTTTGGATTGGCGCCCGCGCTGCAGGCTTCGCGAACTGATCCGAAGCAGGGCCTGCATGAAAGCGGACGAAGCGCGACGGGCAGCGCACGGCAGCGGCAGCTGCGCAATGTACTCGTCATCGCGGAGGTTAGTTTGGCATGTGCACTGCTGATCGGCGCGGGGCTGATGTTGAGAAGCTTTCTGAATCAACTGCAACAGAATCCGGGATTCAAGAGCGAGCATGTCCTGACGGCAGGCATTGCGTTGCCGCAGGCGAAATACAAAACCGGCAAGGATATTGGTCGTTTCTATAAGCAATTGATCATGAATCTCGCTTTAGTACCGGGAGTTCAAAACGTTGGCGCGGGAACGGATCTTCCCTGGACTGGATACGACGACAATTCAAGTTTCAACATCGAAGGAAAACAACCTCCTCCGCACGAAGAGTTTCATGGGCGCTATCATTCTGCGACTCCGGATTTCTTCCGCGCTCTCGGTACGCCTCTACTGAAGGGCCGGTTCTTTTCGGTAAGCGACAACGCCACTTCACCGAATGTGCTCCTTATCAACCAGGCGATGGCCACACGCTATTGGCCCAATGAAGAAGTGGTGGGAAAGCGAGTCACGTTCAGCGACAAACCTACGGAGAAAGACTTCTACACAATCGTTGGCGTCGTTGGCGATGTTAAGGACAAACCGAGCAGCCCCAGCGCGGCCCCGGCCTTCTGGTGGTGCTTTTCGCAGGTGACTGAGTTTGGTTTTTCTGAGATGAAGCTGGCGGTGCGTTCCGATGCCAATCCTCAGTTGATGGCTGATGCGATCCGCGACCAGGTGAGACGACTGGATCCGGCGCTGGCTGTGGCGAACGTGCAGCTGATGGATAAGATTGCCGACGAAGGCGTCGCAACACCACGATTCGCGTTCTTCCTCGTGGGCCTGTTCGCAGGGTTGGCGATTGTGCTGGCAGCGATCGGGACCTATGGGGTGATCTCGTATTCGGTGAGCCAGCGCATTCCGGAGTTTGGGCTAAGGCTGGCGCTCGGCGCGCCGCCGAGTGGCCTGATGCGCATGGTGCTGCTTCAGGCGGGACAGTTGGCAGTTGCGGGCACAGCCCTCGGCGTAGTCGTGGCCCTGACTTTGGCGCATGTGGTGCAGAGCCTGATCTATAACGTCAGCGCAGCTGATCCGTTAACGTTCATCGCGGTTGGCGTTATGGTGCTGGTTGTCGCGTTGCTGGCATGCTACATTCCGGCGCGACGGGCTACGAAGGCGAATCCGATGGTGGCGTTGCGGGCTGAGTAGCGTATTGCCCGCAGCGATTTTCTACTCTGAGCGCAGCGCTGTGAGCGGATCCACGCTGGCAGCGCGGTGCGCGGGAATAGCGCTGGCCGCCATGGCAACAAGCGAGACCACGGTGGCAGCGAAAAAATAGCTCGGTACGTCGAAGGGCGCAACTCCATAGAGGACAGAGGTGAGTGCCTTGCCCACCAGCAACGAGAGCGGCAGGCCAGCCACCGCGCCAACGGCTGTAAGTATGAGGCTGTCACGCAGTACCCACCACACTACCTGGCTGCGCTGCGCTCCGACCGCGATGCGGACTCCTATCTCGACGGTGCGGTTATTCACACGGTAGGCAAGAGTTCCGTACAGGCCGGTCGCCACAAGAACGACGGCGAGCAGAGCGAAGAACCCGGCGAGGCGCGCAAAGAGCAGCTGCCGCGAGATGGTGGTGTCAAACTGCGCGCGTTGCGTGATCGGCTGAATCAGGGGAAGATTCGGGTCCATCTGACGCACCACCTTGCCCGCTGAGGGCAAGATGGCCAACGGATTGCCGCGTACGCGCAACTCAACATTCATTTGCCCAAAGACCGGAATCTGCGCATACATATACCAGGCCATGGGGATTGGCTCTTCATTGATACTGCGGTATTTGTGATCCTTGACCACGCCGACGACGGTCATCTGCCAGTCGATGCCTGTCGGCCCGATGTGATGCCCGATCGGATTCTGGTTAGGAAAGAAGCGTTTCGCGAACTCCTCGTTAATGATGCCGACATGAGGCGAGGTTTCGGTATCGGAAGAATTGAAGTCGCGTCCCATGATCACTGGAATGCCGAGAGTGCGGAAGAAGTCCGGTCCGGCAACGTTGCTGCGCACGGTGCGCGATTCGCCGTTGGCTACCTCAGGTAGTTTTCCGTCCACCTTCATGTCGCTGTTGTCGGACCACCAGGAACCGAGGCGCTCTGCCATGATGGTAACGCCCTCTACGCCTGGAAGGGCGCGGAGCTTCGCCATCAGTTCGCGATAGAAAGCATTGGTTTCAGTAAGTGTGCGGGTGTTGGGCTTCACGCCGAAGACGACCAGCCCATCGACCTTCATACCCAGAGGCGTGCTCTGCAGATTCTGCAGGGTCCGAACGAGCAGGCCTCCGCCAACCAGCAGCACCACGCAAAGAGTCATCTGCAGCGCGACGACGATCTTGCCGGTGCGGGATTTGCCTGCGTCGGTGTTGGATGTTGCCGAAGAGGTCTTGAGTGCAAGAGCAGCGCCGGCGGAAAGAGCAATCCGCAAAGGTGCAAGCCCGAACAGAAGGGCGGCTAGAACAAGAATACTCAGCGTAAAGAAGAGAACCGTTGCGTCAGGGGTAAGACTGGATTCAATGCCTGCCCAGGTTCCGAGGGCGCGCGTTGCGGAGGCGGCAAACAACCATGCGAGGATACCTCCTGCGGCGACCAGCAGCAGGCTTTCGGTAAGAAGCTGGCGGAAAAGATTGCCGCGTGTCGCTCCCAGCGCGAGTCGCACCGAGAATTCGCGCAGGCGGGTCGCGTTGCGGGCCATCAGCAGCATCGCGACGTTGCTGAGCGCAATGAGCAGCACGAGGCCGACCATGAGCATGAGCATGCGGAGCGGCTTGCCGAACTCGTCATCGTAGCCTGGGAAGTTTTTGGCCTCTACGAGGCTCAGCCCTGGTTTCTGTTCGCCCGGTTGCGGATTGCCTACACCGAAGTAGGCTGCATTTTGAAAGACCGGCTGTAACTGCTGGGTTGCCTGGGTCCGGGTGACGCCGGGAGCAAGACGGCCGATCAGCCGCATGCACCACCAGGTGGGGTTGGTGAGATAGGTGTGGCCGTTTTCGAGCGGATTACCGTAGGCGTTCAGTTCGGGGCGGCTCTGCAAGGGGATCCAGAAGTCGGTGTTACCGCCCATTTCAACGCCTTCAAACCCCTCAGCGGCCACGCCCACGACGGTGAAGGCGACTCCGTTAACATAGAAAGGCTTTCCCAGCACCTCGAGATCGCGCGCGAAGTGGCCGGTCCAGTAGTTGTAGCTCAGCACGAGAATGGGCGCGTGGCTGGCCTCATCCTCCTCCGTAAAGCCGTGACCCCGCGCCAGCCTGACGCCTAGGCCGGAGAAAAAGGTTCCGCTGACCATCTCGCCTTCGGCTTCTTCCGGCTCCGCGCCATAACGCACGGCGACCTTACCCGTGGAGAGAGGAACGTAGGCGATCACCGGCGAGATGGCCTTGCTTTCACGGCGCAGAGCGTCGTACACCGGATACGAAACGGTTTCGTTGGTGGCGATGGTGCCGGTGTTGCGAGGAGGGTTGGAGGGTCGCAGGTAGACAACACGGGATGGATCCGCAATAGGGAGGGAGCGCAGCAGCACTGCATTCATCACGCTGAAGACAGCGGTGTTGGCTCCGATACCCAGGGCGAGCGTCAGTACGCAGACCAGCGTAAAGCCGGGTGTCTTTCTCAGTTGGCGCATCGCGTATCGGAGATCTTTCCAGGATATCGGCATCACGGCCCTCCTCAGGTTGATACGTTTATCAGCAACTCTGGTTCCAAAGTTTCTTCCAGCAGCAGTACCCAAACCGTTTGGATTACCACGGATTTCGGGTCAGTCCCCGGAGATGCTGCTCGAATCCGGACAGGGCTGTTCGAATCCGAACATCGCATTCACATCTGGCCATTCCCATTTAGGCGACCAGCCGGGGTGGTAGCATCGAAACTGACACGATGCAAACCAAAAAATTGAAAATAATCCCCTTGGGCGGGTTGGGCGAGTTCGGTATGAACTGTCTGGCGCTGCGCTGGGAAGACGACATTATCGTTATTGATGCGGGCCTGATGTTTCCGGAATCAGAGCTGCTTGGCGTAGATATAGTCGTGCCTGACTTGACCTACCTGATTGAAAACAAGGCACACGTTCGCGCCATTCTGCTGACACACGGGCACGAGGATCACATCGGCGGCCTGCCATGGATGCTGCAGGAGATCCGGGTACCCGTCTATGGCACTGAATTCACGCTGGCGTATGTGGACGGAAAGCTGGAAGAGCACAAGCTGACCGACTTGGTGGAACTGATCGAGATCGAGCCCAAGGTTAAGTTCACCATCGGACCGTTCACCATCGAGCCGATTCGCGTGACGCATTCGCTGGTGGACTGCGTGGCGCTGGCGATCGAGACGCCGGTGGGTGTCGTAATTCATACCGGCGACTTCAAAATTGATCTTTCCCCGCCGGACGGAAAACCGTTTGACCTGCACACCTTTGCCGAGTATGGGAAACGAGGCGTACTCGCGTTGCTGCAGGACTCCACCAACGTGGAGCGGCAGGGATATACGCCGAGCGAGTGGGCGGTGAAGCCGCGGCTCGACGAGATATTTTCCCGCGCCAAGAAGAAGCTCTTCTTCAGCTGCTTTTCCTCCTCGATCTACCGGATTCGCATCGCTCTCGAGCTTGCACGGGCCCACGGGCGCAAAGTGGCCGTCATTGGCCGCTCGATGAATGAGAGTACGGAGATTGCTCAGGACCTGGGCTATCTGGACATTCCACCGGGGTTGGTGATTCACGCCGGCCAGATGAGGGATTACGCTCCGGAAAAGCTGCTGGTGATGATCAGCGGCACGCAGGGCGAGCCAATGAGCGCGCTGAGTCGCGCCGCGGTGGATACGCACAAGCAGGCGAAGATCGATCCGGGCGACACGGTGCTGCTCAGTTCGCGGATCATTCCCGGCAATGAGAAGAGCATCTTCCGCGTCATCGATCACCTGTACCGGCGCGACGCGAACGTGATCTACGATGATGGCTCGCAGGGACTGATTCACGTGAGTGGCCACGGCAGCCAGGAGGAGATGCGGCTGCTGATCAACCTGGTGAGGCCGGAATATTTCGTCCCTGTGCACGGGGATTATCGCTACCTGAAGAAGCATGCGCAGGTGGCAATGGAGACCGGCGCGGTCAGTACAGCCATCGTGATCGAAGACGGCGACGTACTGGAGCTGGACAAGACGCAAGCGCGCAAGAACGGCAAGGTAACGGCAGGGCGAGTGCTGATCGATTCCGGATCGAGCATTGATGTGGTCGAGGACCTTGTAATTAAGGACCGGCGTACACTTTCAGAAGACGGCATCGTTCTGGCCGTAGTGGCGCTGAACAAACGCACAGGTCAGGTGGAGCGGGCTCCTGAGGTAGTGATGCGCGGCTTTGGCGGTGCGGATATCACTGAGCCTTCGCGTGACGTGGTGCAGCGCTGCCTGGATAGCCTGAGTCCGGAAGAGAAAGCCGACTACGGCATGGTGAAAGAAAAAGTGCGCGTAGAGTTGAAAAGGTATATCCAGAAGACGACCGGGCGGCGGCCGATGATTATGCCGGTGGTAATGGAGATTTAGCTCCGCGCCGGATTTATTCTTTTGCGTTGTCGGTGGCGGAAACGCGCCGACGGCGATTCCATTCTGTAGAATCGCTGTCATGCGACTTAATCTGCTGCTGCCCGCTTTGGCTCTAGCCTTTTTGACTACAGGAATTGGTGCTCAATCGCCTGCGCCTCCTGCTGCAACCTCCGCCTGTCCTCGGACCACTACCCTCGACGAGTTGATCAAGGCGATTGACGCCGGCGTAAGCGGACCTGCCAGCAAGCATCGCGCCTGCATGCGCGATATGATGCTGCCGGAGGCACGCCTTTCGCCGATTGCCAAGGCCTCGGACGGCAGCTTCATACCGCATATCCTCACGATCGACGAGTGGATCGATGGGGTAAAGAAGCGCGGGGATGCGGTCCTCTACGAACACCAGGTGAAGGTCTCATCCGAGGTATACGGGCACGTCGCGCACCTGTGGAGCACCTATGAGCTCCGCATTGATAAAGCAGACGGGCCGCCGACGGTACGGGGGATCAACAGCATTCAGGCTGTCTACGATGGAAAACGCTGGCGCATCCTCGACATCCTGTGGCAGGCCGAGACACCGGATCTGCCTGTGCCGGCGAAGTATTTACCTTAGCGGAAGTTTATAATCGGGAGTTTATTCTCCGCGTGGTATAGTGACGGCCATGATTATCCTCTCGGTTCTTTATCCGCGTACCGGTGAGTCCTGGTTCGACTATGGTTATTACCTGGAAAAGCATGTGCCGTTGGTACAATCCCGCTTGTCCCCTATGGGCCTGGAGCGGGCAGAGATCATGCGCGGCAACTCGGCACTTGACGGATCGTCAGCCGGATTTGAGCTGATCGGCTTTCTCGGATTTTCATCCCTGGAGGCGATGCAAAACGGACTGGCGGCACATGGAAACGAGATTCTCGCTGATATTCCCAACTTCACAAATGTGCAGCCGCTACTTCAGGTGAACACGCAAATCGTTATTTGAGAAACCGCCGAACACAATGCCGGCGGAGTATTTACCCTAGAGTTATGGCTACTTCCGTTGTCGACACCTTGGTCTCTCTCGAAACGATTCGCGCCGCTGCAGCTCGCATTTCTGGTGTTGCCGTCAGAACACCGCTGGTGCGTGCTCCCTTTACGGGCGTAGCCGGGCATGTATGGCTCAAGGCGGAAAGCTTGCAGCCGATTGGCAGTTTTAAACTGCGCGGTGCTGCGAACAAGATTCTGCAGCTCACTGATGAAGAGATTGCGCGCGGGGTGATTACCTATTCGAGCGGGAACCACGCACAGGGAGTCGCTTACGCTGCGCGCGAGGTGGGAGCAAAGGCTGTGATCGTGATGCCTTCGAATGCTCCCGCGATCAAGCGAGCCGCGACGCTGGCCCTGGGTGCGGAGATCGTCGAGGTAGGCGTAGCTTCGAGCGAGCGGCTGGCCAAGTCCGACGAACTGGTGGCACAGCATGGATACGTGGTGATTCCTCCATATGACGACGAGGCCGTAATTGCCGGGCAGGCCACGTGTGGGCTGGAGATTGTCGAGGATTTGCCGGAGATCGACCTTGTGCTGAGTCCGGTCAGCGGTGGCGGCTTGCTGAGCGGAGTGGCTGCGGCGGTACGGCAGCTCAGGCCTGAGGCTGTTGTCGTCGGTGTAGAACCGGAGCTGGCTGGAGATACGGCAGAGAGCTTTCGCAAGGGCGAGATCGTCAGCTGGCCCGCTGAGTTAACCAGCCGTACGATGGCCGACGGGTTACGAACGCAATCTGTCGGTGTACGGAACTTTGCCCACATTCGCGCATTCGTGGATCGCATCGTGACAGTCACCGAGGCTGAAATTCGCGCGGCGATGCGTGTGATTGTGGCGACGGCGCGGCTCGTTCCGGAGCCGAGCGGCGCAGTGACGACGGCGGCGCTGATGTTTCACGCGCATGAATTGCCTTCGTATCGAAAGGCAGTGGCCATCGTCAGCGGCGGCAATGTGGCGCCGGAGATGCTGGCGGACGTGCTGATGGAGCGGTAAGCAGCAATGGTGCCCCACCCGGTTCGAGCCTGCGTTCGCGGAGTCGTAACCGAAGGCATCCCGATCCGTCTCTCAAGTATGATTTGGACTGTGAAACGCTTCTTTGCTGTCGCCGTCGCTGCTGTTTCCCTGCTGGCTGCTTCCCTGGTTGCTCAGCAAAAGCCGGACAAGAATGCGGTGAAGCCCATGGCCGGGCCGCGAGCCACCGCGCTACGGCAGACGCCCATTTACGTCGCTCCCGACACCACTTCCCAAAAGGTGGATCGTATCCAGGAGGGGCGCGAGTTGGTCGTTGCCGAGTCCAGCGGACCATGGATTCGTGTGTTTGCCAACACCGACAATGAAGAGGTAGATGAAAGGGATGTGCCGGTCTATGGAAATGAAGCTGCGCCGCCGCCCGTCTCCGGATGGATGCAGGCGCGCGGAGTGGTGCGCGAGAACACGGAGAATGGCGATCAGATCCTGATGGGCGAAGCCGCAAGCCTGGAGATTCTGGCTGAGGATGCGCGCGGGCCGCGGAACGCTGGCCAGTCGGCGCGGCTGCTTTACCGGCGGCTTGTGGAGTTCTTCCCCAATTCTCCTCTGGCAGCTGAGGCGGCGTGGAGAGCAGCCGATATTCGCTGGCAGTTTGAGAAGGCGGATGCCTCGAAGCGCCCATCGGCCAAGGAACGCGAGGCCTATCTGCGGGAGCAACTCTACGACGATGAGATGAAGAAAGTTATCAAGAACTGGCCGCACCATCCGCGCCAGCTCCGCGGGGGCCTCGTTCGAGGCCACGCTGATCAGCCCGTGCGCGCCAATGCCGATCGCCGCAAGTCCAAGGTTGTCATCGCCCGAAAAGATCTTGAACCCGTGAGGAGTCGAATAGACCAGTGCCGCCATCTGTTGCAGCTTGCCGCTGGCCTCCTTGATGCCCTCGACGTTCGGAGCACTTTCCGCCAGTCGCACCACCGTCTCCGGCTCCAGGTTCACGCCGGTGCGACCCGGCACGTTGTATAGCACCACCGGCATCGGATGGACGGTTTGTGCGAGCGCCATGAAGTGCTCGTACTGCCCCTCCTGCGTTGGCCGGTTGTAATAGGGATTCGCGGACAGCACCCCTTCCAGTCCACGAATCCGCGCCAGCTTCTCCGCGCGCCTAACCAGCGTTCGCGTCGAGTTATCCGTACAGCCGCCCCACACTGGAACCCGTCCCGCGGCTGTTTCCACAACAATCTGGACCGTGTTCAGCCACTCTTCTTCTTCCAGCGTCGCCGCTTCCCCGGTCGACCCGCATGCCACCAGAAAATCAATGCCGGAATTAATCTGCCAGTTCACCAGCGCATGCAGCGCAGGCTCATCAACCGAACCATCTCCCCGAAAGGGAGTTATCAAAGCAGTACCACAACCTGTCGTTTCCATCGCTTCTGCTTCCGTCCAATTCCTAAGTTCTAATCTTTCCGCCAAGGTGAGTTTATAACGCCGGGGCAGTCGCGCGGACGGGTTGCAGTAACTCTCAATTCGTGGTTGCAGGCGCAGCTCTCTCACCGCCATTTAGGGGTAGCAATCGTAACGCGCACGGGCTTCCAGGCAGCCGACGACCTTAGCTTCCGTAACTCGAAGAGTAATTGTACGTTTTGCGCCCGTCCCGTCTGCGCTCGTCCGATCTGGGCCACGGCAGCTTTGCAATCCAGAAAGAAATTGCCCTTGTGATCGGCCGGGTAAAACGCAAAGCTTCCCACGAGCGCCTTCAGATCGCCGGATACCATGTAAATGGCGACCCCTATCGGCACGAGCTCGGGATTGGAGAGATCCGTCACGTCAATCTCAAGCGTCGACGGACGACTTGCAATCTGCTGTGAGTTGATCGCCAGCGAAGCCTGAGGCTGCTGATCCGTCAGGATCACAGGGTTTGCGTGCGCCGTGCCCGTGGCACACGACGAGCCGGGCACAGTCATCATCGCCAAGAACGCAACGACCCATGCGGTACGTGTGCCACGCTCAGAGACGCGCTGTCGCCAGCAGCACGCTTTGAATTTTGACAACTTGATCATGTTGCTCTTGAGTTCGATGATGCTGATACGGCATAGTAACCAGTGTCACATTCATACGGTCCAGCGGCATGTTTCCCGCGCGGTTCAGTTTTTGTACTGCGGAGGTAAGGTCGACCAGAAACTTCGACGCCTGACCCTTCGCCATATCGCCCATCGCGCTCGGGTCCGAAAACACGCCAAAACTGCCTGCATAGTGCGGATCGTCGATCGCTGTATCCCCCGAGGCATCATCCTTGTTCAGAAACACCCGTACAAAGACCTCGCTCGGAGCTGGCATCTCGACCCCTTCCAGCGTCAGAACCAGGCGATTCCGCTTATCGGACCCCAGCACAGTCTGCATATCCGAAGGTCCCATCGAAATCGACAGTTTAACCGGCTTTCCGGCTGCGACCGAAACGGCCTCCGTACGGTGCGGCGTGCCGAACGTCAGCACAGACGGCGCTCCCGTACGCAGGAATTTCCGAAGCTGCGAACCTCTCAATGGCCTGTTGTGGCTTTCATTCGGCGAGCAGGGCTCGAACTGATAGCTGAGGATCGGAAAAAGCACCGTCTCGATCACCGGCACCGAAACCGGATTACCATTCTCATCGACAAAGTCATTGATCTTGAAGTCCGTCCAACTCGTATCGTTGGTATTGGCATTACCCAGGTTGACGTTCCAATCCACCCAAAGGCAATCCAGCATGTTGTGATGCATCCAGAAGATGGGGTCAAGCGGCGAATGGAAGGCTCCCATGTCCCCGCCAATCCATCCATGAATGTTGTTGTGCGGAATAGACTCCAGCTGCCCGTAACCGTTTCCCTGATGCGTAGGCAGTCCGCCGGGCGGCTTGTCGCTGCCAAACAACGTAAAACTCGGTGTGCTCAGAATCCCATCGATCACCGAAGCGCCAACCCACGAAGGATCAGCGTTGTCCGTCGGTCCGATCCCACGTGTGCCATCGAACAGCGCATTGCTCGTACCTCCCCAGAATGGCGCTGGAATCGCCGGGCTCGTAGTCCAGTTCCAGTAGGGCAGCGCAAAGTTCGTGTCGCCCGTGACCTTCCTGCAGATGCGCTCGAAGTACAGCAGGTAAACACGGTGCCACGGCAAAAAGAACCAGCATCCATGCGGACACTTGTTGAAGTGAATATTCGCCTGGGCTACCCAGCTGATCGGGTTCGAACTCGGCAACGCCTTCATTGCAGCGACAGCATTTCGATACGTCGTAACGATAGGATCGGTCGGGCTGAGGCCGGCGATATTGTGCCGCGTGGGGCGATGCTCTATCTCCTCGATGCAACCCTCGCATCCTCCAGTCCAGAACGCCATGCTGAAAGCGGCTACTGCGCTGGCCTGAGAGAGAAAATCGCGGCGGGAAATCGGGCTTGCGGAAGAGCTTCCAATCGGCATCCGATTCTCTTCTGAGTTAATTGGATTTCAAGGTTCTGAGCATTAACTCGCCGAAAGCCTACTCCTGTCCGGAGCAATTGAACAGAGAATTATTTACACGTCTGCAACAAAGGCAATTCCCGAAACCGCGTCGCTTGCCGCTCAGCCCGACTCAGCGCCATACCAGCGGTAAATAGCGCACGGCTCCTCCGTGCTCCACGTATATTCGCCCTCTGGCTGGTTGTTGAGAATCGCCCGGTCTGCTTCCTCGTCTTCCTTAGACAGCGGAATCACGCCTCTCCAGAGCTGCACCCATCCTGCCCGCTTCGCGAGGATTTCGTCGAATTCGTCGTTCGCATACAGCAGATCGATATGTCCCGGCCTGCCTGCAAATTCGGCTTCAAGATGCTTCAACAGCGTCTTCAGCACCGGTTCGCGAAAAGGGTTGAAGAGATACGCCACACAGGGATTGGCAGGGAACTCGAACTCTGTCACGTCCCCGCGCACAATCCGCATCGGACACCTCGCCCGCCGCCGTCGCCGCCACGTGTCGATGTTCTTCTGCGCAACGGCCGCCAACTCAGGATGCAACTCCACGCCGACCACTTCGCGAAATGGCATCTGTGCGGCCAGCAGCATGGCGCGGCCCATTCCCGCGCCCAGGTCCACAAGGCTATAGTCCTCGGGAGGCGCCACCAGTGCAGTTCCACGCCAGCGAGCGCAAAGGGCCTCAAAGACCGATGGCGCAATGCCGTAGTATGCCGTACTGTGCTTGTCGTGTGGATGCCCGGTCGCCAGGTGTTGCCCGCGTACCAGGCCGCTGGTCTCTACCTTGTGTGCCGTATCGAAAGGATGGCGCATGAATCCATCCTTCATCGTCAATCCCGGCAGGAGTCGCTTGCGTCCCATCATTGCTCGCTGCTAGACCTTGTCAAAAATCTCGCGGAATTCCCACACGCCACTCTTGCCGCAAACCCACTCCGCAGCGCGCACCGCGCCTTCGGCGAAGCCACGCCGGTTAAACGACTCATGCCGCAGCTCGACCAGGTCGTTCTCGCTCCGTGCCGTAAGCACGTGCACGCCGCTGGCGTCGCCCTCGCGCTTCGAGGAGATCTCCACGGTCGCATCCGGCTGCGCTTCCTGCAAGATCGTCTTCAGAGTGAGCGCGGTACCCGAGGGTGCATCCAGCTTCGAAGTGTGGTGCGTCTCTTCGATGTGAAAACTGTATCCCTTCAGCCTGGCAACATCACTCGTCAGCTTGAACAGCTCCTGCACCCCCAGCGAAAAATTCGTCCCATAGAGCAACGCGCCGCCCCGCCGGATTGCAAGCGCCTTCATCTCGCTCAGCCGGTCATACCAGCCGGTCGTACCGACCACGATACGCGCACCAAGCGCGAGGCAGGCGCGCATATTCTCAACCGCCGCGTCTGGAGTCGTGAAATCCAGGACCACGTCGACTTGCGCCACCGTAGGGGCCGTTAGGGCGCTCGCGCCGGCATTTTCCCGCCAGTCCAGCACACGCACTGAGTGACCGCGCTCGCGCGCCACCTGTGCAACCTGGCTTCCCGTCTTTCCCTTACCCAGCACCAGCAGCAGCATGAACGTATTCTCCTCTTGAATCCTGATGGTAGAAGTCTAACTGCTAAACAATGCTGTCATCGTGAGGTGAAGGATCAGCTTTATTAACTTCAGGCTGTAGCCGTCTGCCGTGCCTCAACATCAAAAACCTCCGGGTCCGGATCCACAAAGAACGCAGCATGCAGCGAACGCACCGCTTCTTCCGCGTCGCTCTCCTCAATCATGAAGCTCATGTTGATCTCACTGGCCCCTTGGGAAATCATGCGCACATTCACATGCCGGATCGCCGAAAAAACCTGTGCCGCAATTCCATTTTGCCCGCGAATATCCTCGCCAACCATGCACACCAGCGCCTTCTGACCTTCGTACTTCACATCCGCCAGCTTGCTCAACTCATCGGCGATCGCCGGCAGCTTGTCGTTCGAATCCACCGTCAGCGATACGCTCACTTCGCTGGTTGAAACCATATCCACCGGGCACTGATACTTGTCGAAAATGTCGAAGATGGCCTTCAGGTACCCGTGCGTCATCAACATCCGACTTGCCACCACGTCGATAATCGTGAGCTTCTTTTTGACCGCAATGCATTTGAACGGACTTCGGCAATGCGGAGCAAGCGATGTGATCCGCGTACCCTCATTCAAAGGATTCCTGGAGTTCAGCACCAGCACAGGAATATTCCTGCTCACTGCCGGCAAAATCGTAGCCGGATGCAGCACTTTCGCACCGAAGTAGGCCAGTTCGGCCGCTTCCTCAAAGCTGATCACCTTCACCCGCAGCGCATCGCGGCATATGCGCGGATCGGTCGTCATGATGCCGTTCACATCCGTCCAGATCTCGATCGCGTCGGCGTGCATCGCCCTGCCGATAAGCGCTCCGGTAAAATCCGAGCCGCCACGCCCCAGCGTCGTGGTGATGCCGGCTTCGTTGCTCCCGATAAAGCCGCCCATCACCGGCACCCGGCCTGCATCGACGTGCGGCCGAACATGGATCGCGCATCGCTCCTCGATCAGGGGATCGAGTGGTGCGGCCTTCTGATACTGCGAATCGGTGATGATCACATCACGCGAATCCACATGCACACCGTCGAGACCGCGCTGGCGAAAGGCCTGAGCGATCATCGCGCTCGAGAGCTGTTCGCCGTAGCTCACAATCAGGTCCGAGATGCGCGGTGTCAGCTCCAGAATCGCCGCCAGCCCCCGCAACACCTCATCGAGTCCATCGAATTCCTGATCGATCGCGTTCTGCAGTGCCCGACAATCCCTCACCAGCGCTGCGGCCGTATCGCGGTGCCGGCTTCGCAGGCGCGAACTGATCGCGAGCGCCCCGGTGCGATCGCCCCGGCTGGCTGCGGCCGCACTTGCCAGCAACTGGTCTGTCACCTTGGACATCGCGGAGACGACCACCACCGGCTTCCTGCCCGCCGCCACACGACCCGCGACGATCTCCGCGGTACGTGCAATCGCCGCTGGATCCTCCACCGACGTACCGCCAAACTTCATAACCACCAGGCTCATCCAGCGTTCCTGTCTTCTCGCTCAAGCTACACAGCAAGTGGTGAAATAGAGGCCAACTCCGTTTCCCACCTGACACTCAACAAAATGGGTCGATAGGACCACCCAGACATAACAAACCGGGTGCCATCCTTGACGCAGAATTACCGGGTCAAGATTGCGATACCGCCAATCCAACTGCTAAACCCGTGCTGCCGCCAACGCCAGAGGCTCGAGCTTTCCCAGACTCAATAGCAGCTCGGCATTCACAATCGCCGCTCCAGCCGCCCCGCGAATGGTGTTATGCGAAAGCACCGTGAACTTCCAGTCCAGCAGTCCACAAGGCCTCAGCCGCCCCACAGAGGCAGCCATTCCCCCCCCGCGATTCTTATCAAGCCTCGGCTGCGGACGATCCTCTGCCGCGATCCACTCAACCGGCTGAGCAGGCGCTGTAGGCAGATCCTGATTGGCTAGTGGCCGAAACTCCGCCCACGCCGCCAGCATCTCGTCCTTCGTCGCCGGAGTTCTCAGCTTGATCGAGACAGATTCGGTATGCCCATCTTCGACGGCTACCCGGTTGCAGTGCGCACTCATCCGTGCATTGAGCGGCGCGATGGCCTCGCCGTCGAGCCGTCCCAGCAGCTTAAGTGTCTCTTCTTCCATCTTTTGCTCTTCATTCTTGATGAAGGGCACGACATTACCCAGAATGTCCATCGATGCCACGCCCGGATAGCCCGCGCCGCTGACGGCCTGCATCGTCGTCACGAAAATCTGCTCGATCCCGAACCGTTCCTCGATCGGTTTCAGCGCCAGCACGAGGCCGATCGCCGAGCAGTTGGGATTGGTCACGATATAGCCGCCCGAATCTTTTCTCCAGCTCTGCTCCTCAATCAGGTGCAGGTGCGGAGCATTCACCTCGGGAATCACCAGCGGCACGCTGGGATGCATGCGAAATGCACTTGAGTTTGAAACGACGGCACATCCCGCCGCTGCAAAGCGCGGCTCCATCTCGCGCGCGATATCCGCATCCAGCGCCGCAAAGATAAC
>Ga0206962_1089_pt1 | contig 18775 bp, 17 predicted proteins | sample Alteio_BWOrgHeat_27_FD_153241 | JGI IMG/M metagenome (GOLD analysis project Ga0206962, IMG submission 153241) | Enriched cells from forest soil in Barre Woods Harvard Forest LTER site, Petersham, Massachusetts, United States -... | ecosystem: Environmental > Terrestrial > Soil > Temperate forest >...
GCCGGCCGGATAAGTGAGCCAAACGGGGTACCAGTAGGACTCGATCTCGCGGGTAGCCGGCCAACGTGAGCTGGCACCGCCATCAAACTTCTCGAAGGAGGGCGGGTTCAGGAAGAGGGTCTTCAGAGGCTTCGCTGTCTGAATAGCTTCTGCGATATCCGGTGTGCTGATCTGTTCCGACATAGTGGCTCCTTGGGTTATATGACGACTGGCAGGTCTTGGCAGTCACATTAAGAACAGAATCCTCTATTCAACCCGCCGATCTTCAGACACCCGCCCCTGATCGCGAGATGCACGGCATGTTTCCATGAGGTATTAATCCGCCGATCCGCCAGCCGCTGGCAGATTGATCGATGTGCTTGAGGAGCCCCTGGACATCGGCGTATCAAGTCCGCCGCTCAGGGTATAGTTTTGCAGGGCAATGGCACTTTGCCATACATCACGCAACGCCTCCAGATAATGGATCTGTAACTGGAAGAGTGTGCGCTGTGACACCAGCACCTGAGGATAGGCCTGCGCCATGTTCTGATACTTGTTCAGATACAGTTCATAGGCCCTGGCAGCGCGCGGCAATAGCTGTGTTTTGTAACGTTCAACCTCGAACTTTGCAGCCTCATAAGACTGCGCCAGGGCAGAGGCCTGCTGATGCAAAGCAAGTTGTTCACGAACAACATCCTGCGACGCGCGTTCAATCTCCGCCTTTGCGGTCTCGACGTTGCCCTGATTTCGATTCCACAGGGGAATATTGATTCCCGCACTTGCAAAACTCTGTGCTCCTGCCGGTTTTGTTGGGTTTTCGCTGACATGTTCTCCGTTGTACTGCTCGCCCGCCCGCAACTGAAGGTCAGGGACAGATTCACGCTTCGCGTCTTTGAGTCGCGCTCTCGCCACTTCAGCCTCTTGTTGCGCTCGTTTGACGACCGGACTGTCCTGCGCGATGGAATCTACAATTTGCTCCGCATTCAGTTCGGGCGTTTTCTCAAGGTCGCCCTGCAATGGAGTGACCTCCAGATCGCCCTTTCCCGAGACCGTAGCAAGCATGCGGAAGGCTTGCAGGTATTGACGCTGAGCCGTGACGTAGTCCACCTTCGCCTGTTCTGTTTCCACTTCTGTTTGCAGAATGTCAGGAGCATCGGCCTGTCCTACATTGGCAAGTTGATGGACCGTCTCCGCGGCATCAAGCGCTACACCAAGCAACCGCTGCCGTAGCTGGACTGCTGCCTGGGCCGTGAGCGCAGCGTAGAACGTTTGTTCGACATCTCCGTGGACACGGTAGGTTTGCTCTTGAACTCCTATCTGGTCTGCTATTTTTTCCTGATCGTAGATATCGCGCCGTAGTCCGCGCTTGCCTCCGAGAACGATGGTCTGTTGGACAAAGCCACCCTGTTCCCCACCTCCAAAGGAGCCGCCTCGAATCTGCTCTCCCTGATAACCAACGGAAGGATTGGGATAGAGTCCGGCCTGGCGCGCCTGCTCCTCTGATTTGCGAACAAGCAAGTCTGCCTGCCTTAGCGTTGGATTATTAGAGTCGGCAAGGGCTTCGAAGTCGGCGAGCGTCTTTGCCGGTCGAGTTGCAGCGTCCTTGAGCAACTCGGGAGCGGGAAGGTTCTCTCCGGTTCGATGGCCAGGATTCTCTGGCTCCTGCAAGGCCATCGTCGAATGCGTGTCCAGGTTCTGTGAGGTTGGGACATTCGTCTGCAAATTGCCCATGTCGTTTGGCTGCATGTTCATGGGAAGACCTTGACTGGAGTTCTGCGCGAATGCCGTTACATGGATAATGCTCGTCATCGCTAGTACGAGGGTGGCTATTTCCATCCTATTTCTCATCAGGCACGCTCCAGAATGGCTGCATAAGGATCGTTCGTCCGGTTGGCCTGTTTCATGCGAGAAATGACCTCATCATATTTCTCCAGAGGCAGAACGCGTACAAAGGTCATCATGCCCTGCATGAACCCGCTCCAGCCTGGACGCAGGCCGTAGTTCTCGGGCCGATCGACCATTTCGTCCATTGCCATCATCGGCCCTTCCATGTAGACATCCTGGGGGAAGTTGGGAACATCGTTTGCATTTTTGGCGATGTCTCCGTGTGAATCTCCCATCTGCATACCGGGCATGGCAGCCATCGCCTTGTCCTGCGAGAGCGGACCGTTGGTCGTTGGTGTGTCGGAGGCATTCCCAACACCCCCCAATCCTCTACCTAGAGCGGGCCCATAATCCTCCCCCATTGGGCCACCTGGATTGCCTTTCAGCACGCCCATGCCCGTATTCATGTCCCCTCCTGCTGGCATTCCCGCGCTGCGGGTCATCTTGCCCACATTCGATGACATCTGGTTCATCATGTGGTGAGGCAGGTGGCAGTGGATCATCCAATCGCCTGGATTGTTGGCGACGAACTCAACGTTCCGAGCTTGCGCCACACCGACCAGCACAGTATTGCCGGGCCACCATGCAGCTTCTGGAATGCGACCGCCCTCGGTTCCTGTCGTATAAAAGGTGTGCCCATGCAGGTGCATCGGATGATGATCCATGCCTAGATTCACGAACCGGATGCGGACGCGATCCCCAAGCCGAACAATGAGCGGAGTGGTTGCCGGGGCTGCCTTTCCATTGAGCAGCAGCCAATTGAACTCCATGTTCATCGTGTTCGGTACGGTGTTGTTGGGCAGAACGGCATACTCCTGTAGATGAATCAGAAAATCCTTGTCGCAGTGCGGGCGATAGGGTTCTCTGGGATGCATGATGAAGGCACCAAGCATCCCTGCCATCTCCTGCATCGCCATGTGGGAGTGGTAAAAATAAGTTCCTGCCTGATGGATATTGAATTCATAAATGAATCGCCCGCCAGGCCTCACAGGATCTTGGCTGATGCCGGGCTGCCCGTCGTTTTGAATGGCGTCCTCAAAACCATGCCAGTGAATCGAAGTCGGTTCCGGCAAGCGATTATCGAAAATTACGCGCACTCGATCGTATTGATTCACCTGAATCGTCGGGCCCGGCGCCGATCCATTGAAGCCCCAGGCGTCGATTGTTTTAAGCGGGCTGATCCTCTGCTTCACCACTTCTGCAATCAGGTGAAAGACCTTCGTATCACCATCCATCGTGTAGGACAGATCGCCGATGTCGGCGGTCACAACTGGCATGTTGAAAGCAACTCCAGGACGGCCTGAGCGGTCTTCCTTCAGCATTCGACTGTTGGGGAAGGACACTCCATGCTGCGACTCGGCAAGCACTCCGGGCGCGGCAAAAAGTCCGGCGCCAAGACCGAATGCCTTCCGAATGAAGGTACGGCGGTTACTCATAACTATCCTTATTTTGAAATGGTCATTAGACAGTGGCGCGATGTGCAAACAGGCACATCGCGCGTTGCAAAAAAGTCAAGGAAGAAGATGGGACTAGATACGAAGGGATGAATCGGGACGCACAGCAACTGGCCTATTGTCGCTTTTTCGACTGAGCGGTGCGACAAAAGTCATTCGATGGAACGGAGTGATCTCAGAAGAATCTGCCCACAAAGCAAGGGTTGCATCCAGAAGATTGGCAGCATCCGCGCCCTTCTGTTCACCGTTCCTGACCATTGCCGGTAAACCCGATTCGCAGCCGATGCTGTGGCAGGAGTCGCTTGAGGAGAAACCAACCGTTTTGTCACAATCGATTGCCATGCTGTGACAATGGGACATCTTCATTTCGCGATTCGCAGAATGGCTGTTCACAGACGTAGTCATCAACGAGCAACTCAAATCGCAACTTAACGCGCGCATCTGACTGCCGGCGAAAAGTAACAATAATGCCACGAAGATGAGCTTCTTAAACATATGCCAGCGTTCTACGGTAGCCGACTCAGCCGTTCAGGCATTGCCAATGGTTGATGGTAACATCGCCCGTTTAGAGCGGCAAAACGGGGCTAGTTTATGAGCCAATGGCTGCGTTTCATAAAGCTCTTAAGTCAAGCGGATTCTAATGTGATTCAGGCGGTGAAGCATCCGGACCGATTGCTCCACCCCGTCCGGTGGTTCTCAATCAAGTCCGAGGGTTATTGACGTAGCTCGGTGATCCTGGCCACCTGTTCCTTGATTTGGGCCAACTCCTCTTGCAGCCTCGCCACCTCGGTCTCCAACCGGCATAGACGCTCACTGCTGGATGAGATATCCGCGGCAGCCATATTGGACGGATGCGTTCTCTCGACCAAACTTTCGGCATCGTCCGAGAGTAGGTGCGCATACCGGATCTCTTTTGTACCCGGCTGACGTGGAAGCGCCTTCACCAGCGACGGTTGACGCTGCATAAGCCGTTGCAAAGCAGACAACACATCCTCGAGTTCTTCAAAGCGATGCATGCGTTCCGTGCGGCTGCGCAGTTCTCCCGGTGTTTGTGAGCCACGCAGCAACAATACACACAGCACAGCCACTTCGCCGCGTGTGAAGTTGAAGACCTCTTGCAGATGATGCTCGTACTTCGTCACACGGTCATCCGAGCCGCGTCGCGGACCGGCCAGACGATCATCTTCCAGACGATGCAATGCCTGCCGAATTTCATCTTCATTGAGCTGCATGACTGGCTCTCGATTGTTCTTCTGGTTGCAGGCATTCACCAATGCATTCAGCGAAAGCGGGTAATACTCCGGTGTGGTGATCTCCTTTTCAATCAGCGAACCCAGCACGCGAGCTTCAATGGCATTCAGCAGAATCGTCATGAAATGAGAGTACGCCAAGGCAAACAAGACAAGTAAATTCAGCGGGCAGCCCTTTTAAGACCGCCTCCGGACCTCTTCTGCTTCGTCCTTGCGGATCACAATTGAAATACAGCTTCTTACAGGCAACCCTTTCCCAATCGATTCTTTTCCGTTCGACAGAGAAACTTCCGCAAAATCCTACTGCATCTTAATGAAGGTGAAGGTCTCGAACGGGAAAGGCCTTGCGTTCGTTCATTTCAGATCCACAATGTCAGATCCAATCGAGGTTTCTATGATTTCCGAAAATCGCAGTCATGCCACGAACGAAGTTGTAGTCGCATATTTCACACGCAGTGAAGATGCTCAACGCGCCATCGATGATTTGGTGACGGAGGGTTTTGCGTCGCGCCAGATTGGCGCAGCCTTTCGTAGTCACATCGGAACCGCTCCAACCGGTATAGACACGGTTAATTCGAGCCCGGAAGGCACCGGCAGCTTGCGCGCGACCTACGATTCCGACTCGCTCGGCTCCGGTCCCGCATCCGGTACAAGTGCCGTCATTCCGTCAGGCCTGTCGACGGGTTCAGGCAGCGTCGTCAGTGGGGCAGGCAGACCGGGCCCCATTCCTGGTTCTGAAATTCCTCATCATCGCGAAACAACAGAGGTAGAAACTACAAAGACCGTGGCAAATCCAATGCCTGCCACCGGCGGTTTCCACGAGTCACGCGATGAAAATAATTGGTGGAATAAGCTGAAACACATTTTCAGTAGCGACTCTGAGAAGAGTAGCCGCTCTGAAGGAATTGTCGACAGCACCAGCATGAACTTTGGTACGGGCGAAGGACACCTTGCCACTTATCCGGAAGCATATGATTACGCATACTCCGGATCCGCCTTCGAAGGTGCTTTTTCCGGCATGGGCCTGCCTCAGCAACATGCACGTACACTCGTCGGGGAAATGCGCAACGGCGGAGCTATCGTCAGCGTAAGTGCCAGTGGGCGCATCTCCGATGCGGAAAAGATACTTGAGCGCAACAATGGCCGCGTCCGATACGAGGCAGCCTCAACCACTTCAACCTGGCAAGATGTTCCCGGTGAGCGCGTTCATGTTTTTGGAGAACTTTCGCGTACGTATCCCGGATATTTAAAAAAATCAGATACGATCCAGCGCAAGGCGTCCTGAATCAAAGATCTGAGCACTGAACTTGGAGCAAGAAGGCGGTTTTCATGCGGTAGTTTCATCTCCCAGATGAACTGCCGCATTTTCTTATAAATTTCCATCCAATTTCTTTTACAGTTTCGGTATAGCGTCCTGCTTTACCGGGAGGGAATGGAAGTTAACGCCGCTGCTGCACCATCGAAGGCAAAATCTCGCATGCGCCGCATGCGCCTTGTTCCCCTCATTGCAGCAACCTACTTCATGGTTTCTGGCGGACCTTACGGAATCGAAGACATCCTGGGCGGCGCAGGCTACAGCAAGGCCCTCATCATTCTCTTGCTGTTTCCGTTCCTCTGGAGCCTTCCCACAACACTCATGCTGGGCGAACTCGCCAGCGCAATACCTGCTGAAGGTGGATTTTATGTCTGGGTGCGCCGCGCCATGGGGCCATTCTGGGGCTATCAAGAGGCATGGCTGTCGCTCACGGCCAGCATCTTTGACATGGCCATCTACCCAACCATCTTCGTCCTCTACCTCGGCAAATTTTTTCCTGCATGGACAGCAGGTTCACGCGGCATCTTCTGGGAGCTGGCTCTCGTCATTGCCTGTTGCCTCTGGAATCTTTGCGGAGCGCCAGCTGTTGGAGAAGGCTCGGTCACGCTGTTCGTCATCCTGCTTACGCCGTTCGTCATACTTACCGTTCTTGCCTTCCTGCATGGCCCCCATTGGCACCAACACGCGACGGCTTTTACGGGAGGCAGTATCAGCACTGCCGTCATTGTCGCCCTATGGAACTACATGGGTTGGGACAATGCTTCCACTTTTGCCGGGGAAGTAGAAAACCCACGCCGCAATTACCCGCGCGCAATGCTTACCAGCACGGCACTCGTCGCCATCTCCTACATTCTCCCTGTCGCCGCCGTCGCCTACGCTGGTCTCTCCATCGAACAGTTCTCCACCGGCTCGTGGACCGATGCGGCGCGCACTCTCGGCGGTCCGCTGCTTGCTGGCGCCATCGTTCTGTGCGGAACCATCAACGGCCTGGGGATGTTTAATGCCCTGGTCCTTTCTTATACGCGTCTGCCAATGGTTCTCGCACAGGACGGCATGCTGCCGGCATGGCTCACTCTTAGGAACAAGCGCGGGGTTCCCTGGGCAGCGATTGTTGCCTGCGGAATCGCCTGGGCGGCGGCACTCGGTTTTCGTTTCGAGGAGCTGATTTCCATTGACCTGATTCTTTACGGAACGAGCCTGATTCTGGAATTCATCGCCCTCGCGGTGTTGCGTTTCAAGGAACCGGACCTGCCGCGGCCCTTTCGCGCCGGCAATCTCTTCGTGGCCTGCACCCTGGGCATTCCACCAACCATTCTTATCCTCTACGTCATGTACGCTGCGCGAGACGAACGGATGGCGCACATGCCTGCACTGCTCTTTGGCTTTTTCATCGCCCTCGCCGGCCCTATCTTTTACTGGATATCCCGCAAATGCTGGGGCCAGAAGGCCATCGGCCAAACGGTCCTCGCTCCAACCGGCGATTGACCGCGCTGAATCCGCTTCAATAGACTTGAGAAGAGTCTCTAACCCATGCCGTTTTGTTCTATGCCGTTTAGCTTTCGCTCGCGCCTGCGTCCCTGTTCTTCAATCGTCATCGCCTCCCTTTTCGCTTCCAGCCTGATTGCTCCTGTGTCGGCGCAGCAATCCGCCAAGCCGCCTGCAAAACAGCAACCGACTCTGCAGGTGCGTCCCGAAAAACCTCCCGCACTTGCCGACCCCGCTGGGCCAGCGGTAAGCCTGGAGACCAGCGAAGCCCTTTTCTACGTAGCCGTCGCCCTCAATGCCTGCGGCTACGACAACGGGCTCGCCGACTCCGATCCGATCCGGATGCATGTGCGCGACCAGGTCAATCAGGCTTTACAGCAATCGGAAGCCGCTCGCGATGCCCGCGATAAGCTCTGCGTCTTCATCAATCAGCACCGGCTTTCTGAGAATGCCAGCCGCGATCTCGCACAGTATGTCTCGCTCGCGCTCTACCTTACGCCACCGCCCGAGCTTGCTCTCAGCGTAGACGAAGCCGACATGCCGCCTGATTCCACGCAGGTAATCGAGATTCTTCCTCTGCTTCGCACCTTCGCGCAGGCTACGCAGCTGCACTATATCTGGGTCTCGAACCATGCTGCCTACGAAGAGGAAGTCGCCAAACTTCACGATCCCCTCACCCAGATGATTGTGAATACCAACGTTTATCTCAAGATGCCGGCCAGCACTTACAGCGGCAGCCGTTTTCTTGTCGTGCTTGAGCCGATGCTCTCTCCTTCAGAAACGAACGCTCGCGTCTACGGCCCGGATTATGTCGTGGTAGCCTCGCCCGTCAATGGCGTCATTCACATGCAGGAAGCGCGCCACACCTATCTGCATTACGTCATCGAGCCGCTGCTCTATTCGCGCGCCTCAGCGATGGACCGTATGCTGCCCCTTTTGAAAACGGTCCGCAATGCGCCCCTCGATTTCGTCTACCGCAGCGATATCGTCTCTCTCGTCATTGAATCCCTCATCCGTGCCATTGAAGCGCGCACGATGGATACAGGCATCGCGGAATATAAAATTCCCAATGACGTGCGGCGTGCTGATCTTGAGCATGAAACACAACTGCATAACGTCTCTCTGCAAAAGATCGCAACCGTCCGTCAGAATTCCGTGAACCAGAGCATGGGCGCAGGCTTTGTGCTCACACAGTATTTCTACGATCAGCTCATTGCTTTTGAACGCACGCCTGACAGTTTGAAAGAGACCATCGGTCCAATGGTCTACGGCATGGATATCGATCAGCAGATACACCGCGCGCGTGATACCCACTTTGCCGAAGAAGGTTCGTCCGACATCATCAGCCACGTCTCACGCCAGCCGCACGGACTCGATCTCGCTGAAATCAAGCTGCATCAGGGCGATGCCGCAGGTGCTGAAAAGTTGGCGAAACAGGCGCTCGCCGATCACACACCCGACCCGGGCCGCGCCGACTATATTCTTGCCCTCACCAGCGTGATGCAAGGCCAGATGGAGGAAGCAGAAAAGGGCTTCGGTGAGACGATTCGCCTCTCTACCGATCCGCGTCTGCTCGCCTGGTCCCACATCTATCTTGGCCGCATTCACGATATCCGTGAGGAACGCGACGAGGCACTTGGCGAATACAAAACGGCCCTAACTGTCCGCGATGGCCAGCCCGACACCAGGGCTGCAGCCGAAAAGGGGCTGAAACAGCCCTTTGCGCCGCCAAAGAGCGCACAGCGGGAAGACGATAGCGATGACAGCGGTACAGCGGCCTCCCAGAATCCACCACAAGCTCCGGCACCTGCCCCACATCCATAGCCGCATGGTAGAGAACGGATAGCAGTCAAAACATCGGATTACGGGCGACTGGCGAATTCTTCCCGGTTGCCCGACTTGCTATTTCTGTCCCGTATTAGCAAAGAGAACCAGTTGTCATTCTGAACAATGCAAAGCATCTTAACGGTGGAAGCTCCATTCGCCGCTAAGATGCTTTCCCTTTTGCTCGCCAGAATGACGATCATCTTTCGTTATGCAAACACACGTCTGGAATATCTCGATTAAAAATACTTAAGTATTGACTTAATAATACAATTGGCGCTATAAAAACTTAAGCGTGTACTTAACTTATTGGGATTTTTGGGGGAATCTATGGAAAAGCAATCCGTTATCCACAGCACATTCGTCATCGAGCGTAGTTATCCAAAGCCTCCTGCGGTCGTATTCTCCGCATTCGCCGAGGCAGCGAAAAAGCGCCGCTGGTTTGCCGAGGGCGAAAACCATGAAGTCGAGGAATTTGAGATGGAGTTTCGAGTCGGGGGAACTGAACGGTTCCGGTATCGTTTCAAGGAAGGTTCACCGCTCAAAGGCACCGTACTTTCAAACGAAGGAAAATATCAAAACATTGTTCCTAATCGGCTCGTTGTAACCGCTTCTGCGATGACGCTCGGTGACAAGCATATTTCGGCCTCGCTGGTCACGATCGAGCTTCTGCCGACGAACAAGGGAACCGACCTCATCTGCACCCATCAGGGTGCATTCTTTGAGGGCGCCGATGGGCCTCAAATGCGCGAAGCGGGATGGCGCTACCTGTTCGAAGCATTGGAAAAGGAGCTAGAGCGCTAGGACAGCATCTGTACCGTAAAGCCAATGCCATGTCTGACAAGGAAGAGACAATTCATCGTATTTTTCATGCCCTCGGCGATCCCACGCGCCGCATCATGATGGAAAAGCTGAGTGCGGGACCCATGTCTGTCTCGCACTTGGCAATTCCTCTCAAAATTACCCTTGCCGCTGTGGTTCAACACCTGCAGGTATTGGAGGAAAGCGGGCTGGTACTTACAGAAAAGATCGGCAGGGTACGCACATGCCGCATCAACCCAGCAGGTCTCTCCGTGGTGGAGCAATGGATCGCCGATCGGCGTTCGCTCTGGGAAAAACGCTTGGATCGTTTGGATGATCTGCTGGCGGAGCCAGATGAGCCTGCATGAAGAGATCATCTCTGTGTTCAACTACTTCGGCCGTCACAAGACCTCCTGATCGGCTGTTTCGTCATTAAAACGAAGCAATAAGCCAATTCGCCTCATCGCAGCAGCTTTGAAGTCCGTCTTATAAATCGTCTAAAGTAAAAGAAGGCTGTCGCATCCATGGGGCAATCGGCACTGCAAACGCTCGAACGCGCACTCGGACATACGTTCGGGCAGGAACATTTGCTCGTCCAGGCCCTCACGCACAGTTCCCTGGCCCATGAATTCCACCTCTCCGAAGGCAATAAGACAGGCCATCCGCCTCCGGAAGATAATGAACAGCTCGAATTCCTCGGCGACGCCGTAATCGGGCTACTGGTCGCGGAATCCCTCTACAAGCGCTTTCCCGAGCTAGGCGAGGGCGAACTCACCCGCCTGCGCTCAGCTCTTGTCAGCCGCAAACATCTTGGACAGGTTGCCGCCCGCCTCAAACTGGGCAAGCACCTGCGCCTTGGCCGGGGAGAGGAACGCAGTGGCGGCCGAAAAAAGAGTGCCTTGCTCGCCAACTGTATCGAAGCAGTCGTCGCGGCCCTTTATCTTGATGCAGAGATCGAAATTACAAGAGCCTTCGTCGAACGCGAAATCGTCGCGCCCTCGGTCATGGAGCTGCAAAAAGAGCTGTTGGAAGGGCGTAGCATAGGCGATCACAAGTCTGCCTTGCAGGAATATCTGCAGGCAAACAAGGGAAGCCAGCCAACCTATGTAGTCAAGGCAGAAAGCGGCCCCGATCACCGCAAACGCTTTCTCGTGGAAGTTCGCCTTTCGGACAACGGCACAACCGGCAAGGCTCTTGCACGTGGCATGGGCAGCACCAAAAAGAAAGCGGAACAGGAAGCGGCGCGCCGGGCCATGGAGAAGTTAACAACGGCCAAAGCGAAGGAGATCAAGGAGATCCCAGATGAGTGAGATCCCTCCCGCCTTCGCCACCAGTGTCGAAGCTCCTTCTCAGACGCAGTCCGAGACGCCGGCGATTCCACCGTCTAAGCCGACGCCCGTGTCCCCGGCACCGCGGCACCACCACATGGTTTACCCCACGGTACTTGATACGGGCCGCTCACTGCTCTCCATCATAGTGATCGCGCTCTTCGTGCTGACATTTATCGTGCAGCCCTTTCGCATTCCATCAGAATCGATGGAGCACACGCTGTTGGTCGGAGATTTTCTGCTGGTCAACAAAATGATCTACGCGCCTCCCGGAGTCTGGCGCTGGCTGCTTCCCTATCGCCAGATCCAGCGTGGCGATATCGTCGTCTTTCATTTCCCAATCGACCCGAACGACCATGTCGTCAAACGCGTGATTGCAGTTCCCGGCGACCGCGTCCATCTTCACAATGGGCTGGTTTTTCTGAATGGCCAGCCGGAAGCTGAGCCTTACGCCGTCTACGAAGCCTCCTATTCTGACAACTTCCGCGATCAATTTCCCACCATGCTCTATACCGACCCCGGCGTCGATACGAAATGGTGGACGGAAATGCGCCAGGATGTGCAGAATGGCGATCTCATCGTGCCGCCCGGTCATTATTTCGTCCTTGGGGATAACCGCAACCACAGCCGCGACAGCCGATATTGGGGATTTGTACCCAGGCCCAATGTCGTGGGACGTCCATTCCTCATCTACTTTTCGCTCCGCCAGCCCTCTACCACAGGTGTCCCGGATCTCCCAGGTGATAGACTCGGACACGATAAGGATCCGGATCCGGTAACCAGCATCGTCGATTTTGCACGTTGGGAGCGCATGTTTCGCATCGTTTGGTAGCCTGATTTACGACAGAAAGATATGGAACAGACTCTGGAAAAACAGTCCGAAAAGAAACAGGTTCACCACGAAGAAACTCCCCTTGAGTTCATCGCCTCTATCTGCAGCGTGCTCGTACTGGGACTTTTTGCGCTCACCTTTATCTTTCAGAACTTCGAAATTCCTTCGGCGTCGATGGAGAAGACTCTGCTCATCGGCGACCATGTCGTTGTCGACCGCATGACGCTCGCTCCCCCCTCGAAATGGGCTCCGTTCGTGCACTACCGCGACGTCCGGCACGGCGACATCATTGTCTTCTTCAAGCCGGTTGCCGAACCGAATGGCGATCATATCTTTCTCGTCAAGCGTGTCGTAGGTATCCCCGGCGACCGCATCCACCTCCGCAACGGCATCGTTTACCTGAACGGACAGCCGCAGGACGAACCACAGGCTGCGAAACCGGGAGAGGATGGGTATTTCCCTTATCGGGATGATTTTCCGTCAGTATCGCCCACACAAGCCGGTGATGTAACAGCGGAATGGGCCGTCGAGCTCCCGACGCATATTCAGGGAGACGATCTGGTCGTCCCGCCGGGACATTATTTCGCCATGGGTGACAATCGCCCCGTCAGTCTTGACAGCCGCTACTGGGGTTTCGTCCCGCGGGAAAATATCGTGGGCCGTCCACTCGTTGTCTACTGGTCCTTTGTGACTCCGGAAAACCAGGTCGACAAGACTTCTATTGGTGACCGCGTGGGCTTCATCGGCCACATCATTCTCCACTTCTTCGACCAGACCCGTTGGAGCCGCACGCTGCATCTGGTGAAATAAATGATGGCAGCTGCCTTTGTTTGGTCATCCTGATCGCAGCCCGAGAGTGCTGGCGGAAGCCGCATACAAAACCAATAGCGGCGGCGTGCCTGCACAGCAGCGGATGATATGTTCAATCAGCAGTGGAAGTGATGAGCGAAAACCAGCATAAATCTCAAAAAAAATACTGGCTACTTCTCTCCGTGCTGCTCTTGCTGGCCATGGCGCTGATTCTCCCACCGCTGATCAACATGAACCGCTATCAGCGCCGGATTTCGGACGCTATCAGCAATGGCCTGGGGCGCCCGGTACATCTCACTTCGGTCACGCTGCGTCTTCTGCCCCGGCCCGGTCTTGAGCTGAGCGACTTCATCGTTGACGAAGACCCCACCTTCGGCACCGAGCCCACTCTGCGCGCGCAAAGCGTGGATGCGTCCGTCCGCCTAAGCTCTCTCTGGCGCGGGCGTCTGGAAATCGGGCGCATCAGTCTTGACCAGCCCAGCCTCAACCTTGTTCGCGATAGCAAAGATCACTGGAATATCGGCACAGTTTTATTACAGGCTTCCCGCATCCCCAATGCTCCAACTGCGCAGCGCCACGCCAGCAACGCCCCCCGCTTTCCCTACATCGAAGCCAGCAATGCCCGTGTCAACTTCAAGTTTGGTAATGAAAAGAAACCCTTTTCTTTTCTCAACGCGGATTTCGCCATGTGGCTCAACAACCCCGATGAATGGCGCATCCGGCTGGAAGCCCAGCCGGTACGCTCCGATCTCGACCTCGGGCTATCGGATACCGGACTTGTCAGTGTCGAAGGCTCGCTCCATCGCGCTTCCGCTCTAGGCAACATGCCTGTCGATCTACAGGCGGAATGGTCAAACGCGCCCCTCGGCCAGATGGCGCGACTGCTTCTCGGCAGGGATACCGGATGGCGCGGCAATCTGCAGATCGATGCCAATATCAAAGGCGATGTCTTCAATCCGCAGTTCAAGACCCGTATACAGATCGCCGGAATCCATCGGCAGGAATTTGCGCCGCTCGATTCCTTCAATGTAGACGCCACTTGCCAGGGTAGTTACCAACACAACTCGCATTCTCTCGACAATCTGACCTGTCTCTTGCCAATAGATGCCGGCCATCTGCTGCTGACTGGCGAAATTCCTAATGTCGAACATCCGCAACCCAGCCTCACGCTGCAGATCCAGAATGTTCCCGCGGCTTTCGGATTGTCTGTCCTGCGCCTCTTGCGCAACGGGTTTGCACCGTCCACACAGGTTTCAGGAACCATCCAGGGCAGACTGGAGTACGTTCCGTTTCCCGTAGAAACACTTACGGGAGGTGCGACCATCCAGGGACTTACCATTCGCACTTCTGGAATGGACACGCCGCTGGTTTTTCCGGCGTTGCATATCGCTCCCCCGCAGAATGCTCCGGTCACCCACCACGCCCGGAAGGTACGCCCGGCGCCCCATGGCCCTGCATCGCTCCAGCTTGCCAATGCAAATCTCGCCCTGGGCGGAGAAACGCCTCTATCCGTATCCGGCGACTTTACCCGTCAAAGCTTCACCGTACACTTCAACGGCGATACTTCGATCAAACAGCTACGACCTCTTGTATCCAGTTTCGGGCTTTTGCATAACGCAGCATCGGCTCTTGCTCCGCATGGAGACGCGAACCTCAACCTGACCGTTCACAGCCCGTGGCTGCCCCAGACAAGCCCTGTCGATAACACACCGCTCTCCGCGATCACTGAAGGAAGCATCCGCCTCACGCACGCGGAATATCTCGCAGGCTTTCTTCCCGACCCCGTAGAAATCGTCTCCGCACAGGCCAACCTCACAGCCACCCAGATCGTCTGGAATCCAGTTTCAGTCGTCTTCCACAAAATACCCGCGACAATCTCTATCAGTACACCGCTCCCATGCTCAGACCCGGCATGCACGCGCACGTTCTCGCTTACGACGCCTGAGTTGGATGCCGTAGCGCTGCAATCCACCCTGATGGGCGCTGGCGAACACGGTGAGTTCCTGCAACAAATCCTCGCGCGGCTCGACAGAAACAAGGCCCAATGGCCTGCGCTTATTGGAATAGTCCGCATAGGTACCTTCACGCTTGGGCCTCTCGCGCTCCATGACGCGAGCGCTTCCCTGCACGTGGAAGGACGCCAGGTTCAATTCACGTCTATCGATGGACACGCCCTGAGCGGCACCCTTCACGCTACCGGAGCGATGGACGCTACGGGCGACACGCCGCACTATAGCTTCGATACCCAGATTCTCCATGCAAATGCTGCGGCCATCTTCGGCCTTTGGCATGAAACTGCGCCCACGGGACCGCCGCTAACGGGCATCGTAAGCGCGAATGCGCACATGGAACTCTCCGGATATTCGGCGGATGACCTGGCTCATTCCGCGAAGGGAACATTTCACTGGGACTGGACTCAAGGTACGCTCGGTTTAGCACCCGCTGCTTTGACGGATTTCGACCATTGGAGCGCCAGCGGCACGATTAAGAATGCCCAGCTGATTCTCGATCATTCGCAAGTAAGCCGAGGACCGCTCAAACAAACGGTATCCGGCACGATCTCATTCGATCGGAAGCTGAATCTGACGGTTGCCAATTCTGACGAAGACGCGCATGTGGTCAAAGTCATTGGCCAGCATGCGCCATCGCCATAAGGATTCAGGCTCGGTGGCCTTGGGTTGCCATGTGTCTTTGTAGATGTGTTGCGGATGGTAGGCGCGGGCTTTAGCCCGCGCGCAATGGAGGAAAATCGGGGGCTTCAGCCCCGGAGGTGTACTTTCACGCAGCTATTTCTTCGCCCCGGTTTCAATCAGCTTTTTCTCTTTGTTATCTTTGAAGTTTTTCGCCGACTCCAGCACACGGTCACGGGCATACGCTGCATCATGCCATCCGCGAACCTCCACTCGCTTGCCTTCAAGGTCTTTGTAGATCGAAAAGAAGTGCGTAATCTCCTTGAGCATATGCGGATAGATTTCTGAGTAATTCCACACGTCGGTGTAACGCGGATTGTTCTTCCCTACCGCGAGTACCTTCTCGTCCAGAACACCCTGATCCAGCATCTCCAGCAGGCCGATTGGACGCACCTGCATCACGCAACCCGGAAAGCTTGGTGCATCCACCAGCACAAGGACGTCCAGAGGGTCTCCGTCGTCGCTCAGCGTCGAGGGAATGAAGCCATAATCTCCCGGGTAATGTACCGGTGAATATAAATTGCGATCCAGCCGGAAGACATGCAACTGCTTGTCATACTCGTATTTGTTAATGCCCTCAAACGGAATCTCAATCACGCCGTTGATTACTTCGGGCAGCTTCTCGCCAATGGGTAGTTCCAGATAATTGACCATTCGATACCTAGTGTACGCAATCTGCCCGACGTACGGCACTCGCCCGGTTTCCAGAAGAGTACCGTTTATAATCGGGCATAATGAAGGCTCATGTCTATGTAACACTGAAACGGACGGTGCTCGACCCCCAGGGCCAGACCATCCAGAACGCACTCAAAAAGATGCAGTACAAGGGCGTGAAGGAAGTACGCCAGGGTAAATTTTTTGTGCTGGATCTCGACGACTCTCTCGATGCTGCTACGGCGAAAGAAGAAGTTGAGCGAATCGCCCGCGACGTGCTGACGAACCCTGTCATTGAAGAGTTCAGTTATCGGCTTGAAGAGAGCGCATAGCAGAACCATCCCCGCTCCACGCCTGTTTTGACACATACCGTACAATCTGGGATATGTGTGGCATTGTCGGCTATGTTGGCAATAAAGAAGTTGTCCCCGTCATCATTGAAGGTCTGCGGCGTCTCGAATACCGCGGCTATGACTCGGCCGGTATCGCCGTCGGCGGAAATGGCGACGGGCTTGAGCTTCGCCGCGCTCCCGGCAAGCTACGCAACCTCGAAGAGGTTCTCAATGAGCGCCCCATTCACGGCACCTTCGGCATCGGCCACACCCGGTGGGCCACCCATGGCCGCCCTACGGAAGAAAATGCACACCCTCACCGCGATTGTTCCGGCCGCATCGTCGTCGTCCATAACGGCATCGTCGAGAACTATCTTGCGCTGAAACACGAGCTCGCAGCCGAGGGCCACAAATTTGTAACGGAAACAGATACAGAAATCATCGCTCACCTCATCGAGCAGGAGCTTGAGTCCGCCGCTGAATCGGGCAAGACACTGTCGCTCGAAGGAGCCGTCCGCCGCTCCGTCCGCCGTCTCACCGGCGCTTTCGCGATTGTCGTCATCTCCGCAGACGAGCCGAATAAGATTGTCGCCGCGCGTTTTGGGCCGCCTGCTGTCATTGGTCTGGGCGAAGGCGAATACTTTGTGGCCTCGGATGTTCCCGGCATCCTGCACCACACGCGCAATCTCTACTTCCTTGCCGACGGCGACATGGCCATTCTCACTCCAGCCGGCGTTCAACTCACCGACTTCGAAGGCAATCCCATTGAGCGCCCTGTGCAGCGCATCCAGTGGGATCCGATCCAGGCGGAAAAGGGCGGATATAAGCACTTCATGCTCAAGGAAATCTTCGAGCAGCCGCGCGCCATTCGCGACACCACTCTTGGCCGCGTTTCGCTCGACACAGGCAAAGTTTTCCTGAGCGAGATGAAGATCAGCGATGAGGATTTTCGTCGCGCCACCAAGATCAACATCGCCGCCTGCGGTACGAGCTGGCATGCGGCCACGGCTGGCAAGTTCATGATCGAGCGCCTCGCCCGCATCCCGGTAGAAGTCGACTACGCCAGCGAATATCGCTTGGCCTGCTCATTACTCAGTCCGGCGAAACCGCGGACACACTCGCCGCACAGCGCGAGATGATCGCCAAAGGATCGAAGACCATCGCCATCTGTAACGTTGTCGGAGCGATGATCGCCCGCGAAGCCCACGGCACGATCTACACCCATGCCGGCCCTGAAATCGGCGTCGCCTCGACAAAGGCCTTTACCGCGCAACTGGTGGCACTCTTTCTTTTCGCCGTACATCTTGCGCAAACACGGCGGACGATCTCAGAGCAGGAAAGCCAGACATTGCTCGAGGAATTAACGCTGCTGCCCGGCAAAGTGGAAGAGATTCTGCGCACTGTCGACAGCGAATGTGAAAAATTAGCTCGCGTCTACTCGACCGCGCGAGACCTCCTCTTTCTGGGACGCGGAATTCATTATCCCATTGCGCTCGAAGGCGCGCTGAAGCTCAAGGAAATCTCCTACATTCATGCCGAAGGCTATCCGGCAGGAGAGATGAAGCACGGCCCCAATGCGCTGATCGATGAAACTCTGCCGGTTGTCGTGCTGGCAACCCAGGACAGGAACAACCGCGACTCAAAATTGCGTTACGAAAAAACGCTCTCGAACATCCAGGAAGTGACAGCGCGCTCTGGTAAAGTCATCGCGGTCGCAGTCGAGGGCGACGAACAGATCAAGCAGCTCGTCGACCACGTCCTCTACGTACCGCATGCTTCGGAGCTGCTTCTCTCGGTGCTGGATGTCATTCCGCTGCAGTTGCTTGCCTACCACATCGCAGTGCGCCGCGGCTGCGATGTCGACCAGCCGCGAAATCTGGCGAAGTCCGTCACCGTGGAGTAGACGAGCTGGCGCGTTTGCGCGATTCGCCTGATTTGCTGCAATCTCAGAAACTGAATTTCACCGCACCCTGCAAGATACGTGGAGGAGCAGCACTGATGGCGCTTCCGAAGGTCGAACTGCCGATATCGCCATCGACAGAGGTCGGACCGTTGAACTGCGTGTGATTGAAGACGTTGAAAGCTTCTACGCGGAAGAGCAGCGACTTCGATTCCGTGAGCGGCAGGTTTTTAGCGG
>Ga0206962_1142_pt1 | contig 18708 bp, 14 predicted proteins | sample Alteio_BWOrgHeat_27_FD_153241 | JGI IMG/M metagenome (GOLD analysis project Ga0206962, IMG submission 153241) | Enriched cells from forest soil in Barre Woods Harvard Forest LTER site, Petersham, Massachusetts, United States -... | ecosystem: Environmental > Terrestrial > Soil > Temperate forest >...
AGCTTTCACATAGCAAGCATTTTTTTTATTCTCTCAACTAAACGACATTGAATATTATATTGCATCGAAACTCGGATTTTACAACAAAAAAAACCCGCAGGAAATTCATCCTGCGGGCCTTTTCATGGGTGTTTATTGTTTGAGGCAGCGCTTACCTGAAGTGGCGATAATCCCTATGGTAATTATCCCTTTCCATTCTCTCGTGTCCCCTCATGTGGTCCATATGGCCACGGTCAAATCGTTGCTCGTTACGACCATGTTCATCCCTTCCATGTTCATCTCTCCCACGCTCATCCCTGGCATGGTCATCCCTTTGTCCCATACGGCCCCTGCTGTTGTCAACCCTTTCGTTTTGGTGGCTGCTTGCGGGCATTCTGTTCTCGTTTCTGTTGTAACCATTTGCATTGGCAGCGAAGGCAGTAAACATACTCAACATTGCTGCGAAACCGGCGGTGATCATTAGCTTTTTCATTTTTTTACTTTTTAATATTGTTGTTAATACAGGGAGTATTACAGAAGGCGTGCCAAACCCCGAAAATATTTTTTCGGACCTTGCAAGTAATTAAAAAACAATGAATTGAATAGCATGATCCCGCTACAGGGCTTGTCCTTTCCTACAGGTTCCTTCTTTTCAGCAGCCAGTAGCCCAGGCCAAAAAAGAGCAGGGAATACAGGCAGGAGAGTATAAGTATGGTTTGATCTGATGGGCCTTCCAGTTTTAGCCCGACAACCCCTTGCGCAAAGTTCAAAAACGAGGGCTTGGGAACCATGGAGCCCATCAAGGTCTTCGGCAAATAATTATTGGGGTTGCGAAAAACAATGAACCCCACAAATGACTCTATGGGCATGTAAAACAGGTAAATGACCAAAGCCAAAGCCGTATTTCTGAACAAATAGGCGATAAACATGGCCAGGCTCATGTAGCCGAGTATCTGCAGGAAGTATCGGAAACAGATAGTTGCCCCGGAAAATGCCCCCGAAAAGCTGGTGCCGTGATTTTGTGTCAGTCCGGTGATAAGAGTGACAGCGGATACAAATATTACTGCAAAAATGGCCAACGCTATGGCATACAATAGTTTCGAAACGAAAAAAGCTTCTTTGCTCAAACCGTCCACGATGTGTTGCCGGGTGGTGCGGTATTGAAACTCTGAGGTAATGGAAAAGAGCACCATGATGCCCAGAAAGAAATTCAGCCAACTTGCCAGCCAAACGGAGTTGTCCCAAATGCCGGGAAATTCAACATGGAAAGCCGTAGGGTCTTTCGTAGCAACATATAAAGCTATTGCCTCTACCAGAATATAGCTGACCATAAAAAGGCCAATAAACACATAGAACAAGGTGCCCCGGGTTGTTTTGATAAATTCTATTTGGAGCAACTTTTTCATGAGCGGGAAATAAGTTCTAAGAATTGGGTTTCCAGGGCGTGTTTTTCGGCAGCAAGATGGCTAAGTACTACTCCCTTATCGAAAAGGTACTTGTTAAGTGCCTGGGTATCAAATTCGGCCCCAACCTGTATGACAACGGTTTTTTCACCGGGGATTATTTTCTCGATTCCATTATGGTCTTTTAGGGCAGCCAATAGGGCAGCATGATCTGGGGCATTCAGTTCAATCCTTTTTCCTTTGTTCAAGAATTTGGCCACTTCACCATGGTATAGCATATTGCCCTTTTGCAATACGGCCATATGGGTACATACTTTTTCCACTTCGTCCAGCAGGTGGCTGGCAAGCAGTATGGTCTGGCCCGATTCGGCTTCCTGTTGTATCAAGTCCCGCACCTCTGCGATGCCCTGTGGATCCAAGCCATTGGTTGGTTCATCCAAGATCAGCAATTTCGGGTTGCCCAGCAATGCATTGGCTATGCCTAGCCGTTGTTTCATCCCTGTGGAAAAGGTCCTGTACCGGCTGCTTTTGCGTTCCCAAAGCCCGGTTTTCCGCAATACCCGTTCAATGTCCGAATCTGGCACCCCTTTGATGCGCGCATTTATCCTCAGGTTGTTATAGGCAGATAGATAGGGATAAAAATTAGGCCCTTCGATCAAGGTACCGATTTGGCGGCGCTGCATGTCGCTGGCACCTTCGCCAAACCATTGGAACGTGCCCGCATCAGGCAACAAAGCACCCAACACAATGCCCAAAGTAGTGCTTTTGCCACTGCCGTTTGGCCCCAATAGCCCAAAGACATTCCCTTTTTCAATCCTTATGGAGATGCCGTTGACAGCCTGTAGGCGCCCATAACGCTTTTTAAGCCCTTCTACAGCTAAAATTGTTTCGCTCAAATCAGGTACATGTTAATTGGTGGGCAATATAGTTTCATTTTTTTACATGATATAGAATAAAATAAAGTTTTCTCGCGGCTTCCTGTTTTTCTGCGTAACTTGGTACTTGTATTGCTAGTAACATGGGGATGAACCATTTTGCAAACAATTTTTCAGGCTTGCTTTTACTTTTCAAGACATGCAGAGTCAAACCATTGCCGCCAAAGATATTGATGTCAAGACATAACTGATGACGGGTAATAGGGCTATAGTACGCGATATACAAAAGGGGGCTTGGCTACGCCATGCCTTATTGGTATTGCTATGTTGTTTTTTTGCCTTTCCTGCATCAGCCAAGCACTTGGTAGGAGGCAGCGTCACTTACGAATATACGGGCACATCCAACGGGTATTTTAATTTCCGGATCAGCGTGGATATGTACCGGGATTGCAGCGATCAAAGCGGAGCGCAGTTGGCCAGCCAGATCAATTTTGGTGTATATGAACATACTGGCAACAACGAGAGCCTATTGACGACCCTTACCCTGTATCAAAATTCCCTGGAAGCGGTGGATGCTGTCTCGGGGGGAAGCAGTTGCAGCTTTAAACCCAATACTTGCCTGCAACACGGTGCCTATGAAGGGACTGTTTCCTTGCCACCCAGTAAATATGGCTACGATCTCTGCTATGAGGTATGCTGCCGCAATACCATGCAAAACCTGCCTGATAACAGCGGGTACAATTTCTATGCCTATATTGCCCCAACCGCTTATAAGAATACTTCTCCATCTTTTAACGGGACACCCGTGCCATATATTTGTGCCAGTGATACGGCCAGTTTAGATTTTTCGGCCAGTGAGCCAGATGGGGATTCCATCAGCTACCAACTCGCTTGGCCCTATTCGGGCGCCAGTTCCGGTGCTGCAAGTCCCACACCGGCACCAACCTTTTCCGGAACTCCCCAATATGTGACGTACAATCCTGGTTATACCTATTTGTATCCTTTTGGTACTTCTTATTATTGTAAGATTGATGCCAGCTCAGGCCTTTTTACAGTGTGCCCGCCCTCAAAGCAAACCAGGTATGTTGTGGCCATTGACTATTTGGAATGGCGCAATGGCAAACTCATAAGTACCACTCGCAGGGATGTGCAATTTATCGTATTGCCTTGCCCATACAACCCCGCTCCTGTTAGGCAGGCAGTAAATGGTTCAACATCAAATAATTTTTATGTAGAGGCAGGCCAGAAATTCAACTTCAATCTGGTTTATGCCGATCCGCAAGTGGATACAGCTACCAAGGTGACTTTTTCGGCCACGGGTAATATTTTTAACCGGAAAACAAATCCGGCCACCATTGCCCTTGTTCCAACAGGTGATTCCACTATCGCCGATGCGAACATCCAATGGCAAACAACCTGCAGTGACGAAAGCCCAAATCCCTACCAAATCATTGTAAAAGCACAGGACCATGGATGCCCGCCCCATGCTACCCTGCAAACCATTGACCTATATGTACAGCCACCTACCCCCACGGTGATCATGGGTCCCAAAACAGTTTGCGGGGTGGGGGATACCTTGATGTACTATGCCCACCCTGTGGGGAATGTGGTACTTGCCTGGTCAGCCGATAATGGGACTGTGATCAATACCAACAGTGCTGATACCGTGCTGGTGGTATGGCAGAACCCCAACAAAACAGCCAGGATCAAGGTCATAGGCCTCAATACGGCCGGCTGCAAAAGCGATACGGTATCGCAGATAGTCACCATTTATCCCATGCCCAAGCCTTCTGCTTTCTCTGGCCCAAACCTGATTTGCTTGAACAATGCTGCTACTTTTACTCTTTCTGGCGGATCGTTTGTGTCTTATTCTTGGTCTTATGACCAAGGGACACTGATAGCAGATAGCGGGAACAAAATAACGGTGTCCTGGAATGAAAAAGGGACAAAATTGGTGAAGGCAGTGGAAAAGGATGCCAATGGCTGTGTGAGCGATACCTTGAAAATAGCCGTGAACGTGAGCCAGGCGGTTTCCGATTCCATTTTCGGGAGCCAATCGGTTTGTCCCAATGCCAAAGGGATCGATTATTTCACCAACTATCAGCCCGGTTCTGTGTATGCGTGGAAAGTGACGGGAGGGACAATAGTGAGCGGCAACAGTTCCTACCACGTAAAAGTAAACTGGGGCAACAAAGGGGCCGGTTCCATAAAAGAAGTGGAAACAACGGCTGCTGGCTGTATTGGAGATACGGTGACCCAACCCATCATCATAGACTATGCCCTGCATACGGCTGCCATAAAAGGCGACAGCGTGATGTGCGAGAACAGTGCCAGCCAAATATATGCGGTAAACAATTCATTCAATTCACATTATGTATGGCAGATATCAGGAGGGACCATTGCCTCAGGGCAGGGAACTTACCGGATAATGGTAAACTGGGGAAGTGCTGGAACGGGACAACTTATCGTGACCGAAACGGCCTATGACTCTGTGAACAGCGAAGCTTGCGCAGGGGCACCCGTTATCATGAACATCGTCCTCAACCCAGTTCCTGCCACCACACCCCTCCAAGGGAATAAAATATCCTGCATCAATGCCATAAATTCCTATAAAGTCTCTGGCTTCCCTAGCAGTTATTATAAATGGGACGTGGTGCCACAAGGCCTTGTTATTAATAATCAAGGTGCGGACAGTGTTTCCATCACGTTCTCCAAAGCTGGTACCTATTCGTTGAGCGTGGTAGAGATTTCCAAAGACAGTTGCTATGGTGCCACCCAACGGATCACGGTTTTTATTGACAGCCTTCCTGTCACCAGCAATATCAAAGGGCCGTCCTCTGTTTGTGCACCCAACATGACCGGGATTGCCTATTCTGTACAAGGATCCCCCAATTCCAGTTTTAATTGGCAGGTGGAAAATGGCATCATCACCTCTGGCAATGGCACCAATGCTATAATTGTTAATTGGCAGCAATCGGGAACCGGACAAGTATCCGTTACAGAAACTTCAGCATTTGGCTGCACAGGCCTGCAAAAGACATTGGACGTAAAGGTTGATTCCCTGCAGCTCAATATTGACTTTGTGAGCACCCTACGGGCAAATGACAACGAGATAGAGGTTCAATGGCATGCCAGCAATAACCAATTTCTTACCGGGAACATAAGCGTTTACCGATCTGCGGACCCGGACCATGATGGATATAGGATCATTGCGACGGTACCGCCCGGGATGACTTCATATATTGACAAAAATGTGTCAACCCATTCTACTTCTTATTACTATAAAATAGGGGCTTATAACAGTTGCAATGATCTGGTAACAAGTTTCCCCCACCGTACCATATTGTTGAAATACACACCGGGCATTGACAGTATATTATCCCTGAGTTGGAACAATTATCAGGGTTGGGCAGAAGGAGTGGACCATTATAACACCTATAAGACGGTAAATGCAGATACCAGCTTGGGCCTTTTCAATTTTACCGGGGATACCTTGCAGAGTGTATATACTGATTTGGTAGGCTATCGGCAATGTTTTAGGGTATCAGCCGTAAGGAAGGCCTCATCGGGGATGCTTTCGTGGTCAAACGATGTATGTGTAGATATAGAACCTATTTTATGGATACCGAATGCCTTTACCCCAAACAATGATCCCATCAATAATACCTGGAGGGTAGTGGTATCCAACTACAAAAGCTATCAGGCAGACATCTATAACCGCTGGGGCGAGCATATCTACAGCACCAACGACCCCAAACAACAATGGGATGGCACTTTTAAAGGCAATGCCTGCCCGGAAGGGGTATACCTATATATGATACAAGTGGTGGGCATCCGGGAAAATATTTACAGGAACGGGACCATCAACCTGTTAAAATGAACGAATGTTAAAAAACAAATGTTCGAACACATATAATTTTACCAAGGAAATCAATCTGAAAACTTTTTTTTATCTTTGTCATCCAAATTCCGTATTCATGAAATCAATTCTCCTATCAGTAAGCCTATTTTTTGGAAGTTATTTAGCGGTTGCAGCTCCTGTGGATGTAAACACGGCACAAAAAGTCGGTGCCAATTTCCTCAAAAGCGAGACGACATTGCCAGAAAACACCCCTTTGACCTTAACGTCTACTTCCATGACCAATGGGGTAGCCAATTATTATGTTTTTAGTGGGGATCATTGTTTTGTGATCGTTTCTGCAGATGACCGCATAAAACCGGTGCTGGGTTATTCTACTGAATCAGGTTTCGACATGAACAGGATGAGCAAGGACGTGAATTATTTTCTGGGTACCTATTCCAGCCAAATATCATACAGCATCTCCAATCAACTGGTTGCCGATGTTGCCACCACTACAGAGTGGGGCCAATTGATCAATGCAACCTATGCACATAACAAAACGGAAACCCTGGTTTCGCCTTTGTGCAAGACCACTTGGGACCAATTGGACTATTATGATGCCAAATGCCCTTATGATTATTCTTTCCAACAGCAAACAGTGACCGGGTGTGTGGCGACTGCCATGGCTCAGGTATTGAAATATTGGGATTATCCCAAAACAGGGACTGGCTCACTTAGCTATTCAGACAACCAATATGGTACCTTGTCTGCTGCTTTTGCCAAGACCACCTATGACTGGAGCGCTATGCCGAACAGCGTGACCGCAACCAGCGATGCTGTAGCCACATTGATGTTCCATTGTGGGGTAAGCGTGAAAATGAATTATGGCCTTGCTTCCAATGATGGCAGTTCTGCCTATGTTATCTCCAACAACGGCGCGAACAGTGCCTGCGCTGAAAATGCGTTGAAGAACTATTGGAATTATGCTGCCACCCTGCAAGGTGTGCAAAGGAGCAGCTACACAAATGCGGCTTGGCTGGCCTTGATCGAAAAAGAATTGGACAATAAACGTCCGATCATTTATTCAGGTTTTGAGAGCACCGGTGCAGGTCATTGCTTTGTTTTCGATGGCTATAACAGCTCGCACCCATATTTCCATATCAATTGGGGATGGAGTGGCGCTTTCAACGGGTTTTTCTCGGTAGATGCCTTGGTGCCTGGTGGCGTGGGTACAGGTGGTGGAACCGGTGATTTTACCATTGGCCAAGCAGCCATTATCGGGATACAACCTGCTGACCCAAATTATTCGCATACTTCTGGCATTGAAAACGTAAATACCGTGGCAGACCTTGGCTTATACCCAAATCCTGCCAACGATAACATTCATATAGTGCTTCCACAGCCAAGCAGCAAGCCTGTACTTTTTACCGTGCTTGACATGCAAGGGAAACAAGTATTTGCAACCATGCCCGTTGCTGACAACAACAATGGGCTAACTGTAAACACTTCAACGCTTCCTGTAGGGATGTACTTGGTTCGCGTCACCACCAATGAGCAAACGTACAGCAGTAGGTTGGTAGTGAATCGCTAAATCGCCTTTCACCCGTTTCTTTTGGGAGTAAAAATTTTTTACTTGGGATAGAATGGCGCCCATTTCTGGCGAATGAACCATTATTCATACCGCAAAGATTCAATAGGATCTTGTTTTGCTGCCCTTTGTGCCGGGGCAATACCGAATACCAACCCAACACCTACTGAAAAGGCAAATGCGATAAACAGTGAGATTATGGTGAAAATGGTAGGGATATGAAAATATCCGCTGATGATCTTTGACACGGCAATGCCAATAATAACACCGATAATGCCACCACTGCTGCTGAGCATCACCGCTTCAGCCATGAATTGCTGAACAATATCCTTTTTGCGAGCACCCAAAGCCATGCGCAGCCCTATTTCTTTGGTGCGCTCCGTTACCGATACCAGCATAATATTCATGATACCTATGCCGCCTACTAAGAGGGAAATACCCGCAATAATCCCAAGGACAAGGTTAAAGGTTTCGCGTGTTTCTTTGTCCTGTTTCAATCCGGCTTCCGGTATGGTCACATCAAAATCGTGGACCCCTCCGTGCCTGCGTTTCAGGATTTTTGAAGCGGCTTCGGAAACGCTTTGCATATATCCAGGCTCTGATACCTGGAGGATAAGTTTATCTACCTGGTTATAGTTGCTGGGCTCGGGTTTGGTAATGGTTTCCTCATCATCATCAAAGCTCCCATTGCCCATCAGCCTTGTTTTGGTGACAAATGACCTGTCGTTATATCGTAACAGTACGGTACGGATAGGCGCAAAGATCTCAACATCGTTTTCATTGTCGCCCATTTTTTTCTTCAAGCTGTCGCTCACCAGTACCGGGGCCAGCACACCAGTGACCTGTAGCCATAGATATCCGCACCGGATATATTTCCCTACGGCAGGCTCTCCATGAAAAAACTTTTCCTTAGCCTCAGGGCTTAGGATACATACAGCCGATGCCCGGGTCATTTGGGCGGAATCAAAATTATGGCCGGATTCAAAAGTGCGCGAAAGGATATGGAAATATTGCGCGGAGACGCCGTTCAAGTTGGCATCATAACCCCTGCCCTGGTAAACTGTAAACGTTTTGATTTTTGTTTCAGGGCTAAACCTTTCTATTTCTGGGATAACGTCTTTCAATGCGAACCCATCCGCATACGAGAGGCCAAATGTACTGTTGGGTTTCCGGGTTACCTTATTACTTGTATTGGAAGTGCTGTTTACCGGGTCGCTCAGTTTTTGGGTGATAATGATATTGTTTATCCCCACCAGTTTCAGTTTATCGAGGATATCCTGCTCGGCCCCTTTTCCAATGGCCTGCATGGCAATGACAGAAGCCACGCCAAAGATGATGCCCAAAGCAGTGAGGAGGCTGCGCACTTTATTGTGCAACAAAGCATTCAGTGCTATTTTCAGGTTAAAGAGGTAGCTTTCCATATCAGATGGCAAGGATAGGGCTAGAAAGAAAAATCGGAAGCCGTGCCACCATCGAAAAAAGCATGGAACCGGAAATCAATCGGTCTCTCATCATTTAAAAGATTGCTTTTGGATATTGTCTGAGGTTGCCGCACTTTTGGGCGGTAGGGCCATCGGATTGTCTTTCTTTTTGAATTTCGCCTTGATGTCTTCAGGCAATTTTTCAATGGCCAATTTTTCTGAACCAGGATCATAAGAAAGGTACACCGATTCTCCCTCATCCAGCCCGGCTTTGATCTCTGCGCTTTCACTGTTGGATGCGCCCACGATCACTTCCTTTTTTACGATCACGCCTTTTCGGTCTGCATATACATAGTTGAAGGAATCGGAGCCTTGCACGCAATCCAGTGGCACGTATATAGTGCTTGCTGGTAATGTTTGGGTAATGATTGTATTGGAGGTGGTCATGGCGGGGCGCAGTGTGGTATCCTTCACATCAATGGAAATGAGCACTTCAAACACTTTTGTTTGCGTGTTGGGCAATTGCTCGCCCACGTTGGCAATAGAGGAAATATGGCCTTTGTACTTATGCCCTGGGAAAGCGTCGACCCCCAGTTCCACCGGTTGCCCTTTTTTTAATTTGCTGATGTCTATCTCATTCACATAGGTCTGGGACACCATTACCGAAAGGTCAGGTAGCGTGGCAACCACGGGGTCCCAAGCGCCAATGGTAGAGCCCACTTTTATTTTTCGGCCGCTCCAATCCTTCTTATATATAAGCATCCCGGATTTCGGGGCAGTGACCGTGAATTCATTCAAAAGGCTTTCCATTTGCTGTATTTTGCCCTGTTGCTTCTGCAGGGTGGCTTCCACCTCTTGCATTTTTGCCTGGTTCTGTTCCAGTTTTAACTTATAGTTGGTTTGTGCCTGTTTGTAGGATCGCGTGGTTTTTTCCAAGTCTATTTCGGCCTGTCTTATCACGGTGGGGGGTTCGTACTTGCTTTGCTGCATCTGGAGTTTCTTTTCCTCCATGTCATATTTCAGGTTGATGAGCTCATCGCGCAGCTTTCTCATGTCCAGTGCCGTGTCCAGCCGGGTTTGGTCGTACTGGCTTTGGCTTTTGTTCAGGTCCGTAGTGGCATCCTTAAGCTTGGCAACGATGTCAGCCTTATCTAAGGTAGCAATCAGGTCACCTTGTTTCACGATAGTGCCTTCTGGGATCAGGTCAGATATCTTGGTATTGTAAATGCCCACCTGCTGCATACCAAATGGCCCTTTGATGTCCTCAGAATTAAGTGCCTGCAGTTCGCCCATGGTTACCACGGCTATGGAGAGAGGACCTTTTTTGGCTTGCACCTTGATGGCCATGGCCGGGGCACTGTTTTTTTTAATGGCAAAAAACCAAATGAGCACCAATGCCAGGCATGCGCCCCCTACCATCCAGATAATTCTCCTGTTTTTCAAGATGTTGTTTTTATGTCAGAAACGGATTGCCGGCAATAAAAATTGCTTTTCTCCCCATTCAGTTCCCTTTATCGCTTTCTATTATGCAAGTTAACCATTATTTCGTTGCAGGCAATCAGCGATCAATAAACCGCGCTCGGCTGCTTTTTTTCCATGACCATATCCAGGGCAATGTTCCAAAGGCGTTCATACGAGATGATTTCCATCCTGGTTTGCGTAGAGGTATAGTTAAGGTCACCCCTCCGCAGCTTATCCAGCAATACCGCTGTTTTTTGTTGGGTTTTCCCGGCATCAAACTGCATTTTTTCCATGGAGAGGAGCATTTTGATGAAATAGTGGCTCCGGTACGCATCATCCTTGCCCAGGTTCCGGTAGGTATAGCTTTTGAGGGCTTCCATACGGCTGATGATCTTCACGTATTCTTTCTTTTCAAGCAGTAGCAGGATCTGCAAGATCAAAACCGCCACGTTCATCCCTTTTTTGTCGCGCGAGAACAAAGGTATTTCGTTCAGGAATTTCGAAAACCGGAAAGTCTGCTTTTGATCGGAAAGCAGCTTGAGGCATTTTTCATTGTTGTAATAGTTGATAATGAACCAAAGATACCCCCCGAAGATCTTCCAGATCTCCTGTTGCTGGTCGCGCATATAATTGAAACGGGGGTGCGTGATCATGTTGCAATAGATTTCGGTGGCTCCATATAGGTCATTGCTGTTGAAGAGCAGCAGGAAATGGATTTCCTGCATGGTGAACCAGTTCTCTGAACCCTCGGCATAGAGCGGGGTGGCTTCTGCGATGCATTCTATACCTCTTTTATAGTTGCCCAAGTGTAGGTAGCAGCTTGCCTTTACCACCAGGTTATTGGCATGCCGGGCATCGCTGTAGAATATGGGGAATTCTTTAAGGTAGGCATCGAACCGGTCGCAAGAAGCAATGGCGGAACTATAGTCACTCACCAATTGAAAATAGATGCTCTTTACGCTATGGTCATAGTAGTTCACAAAATAGGTATGGAACTTCTCCTGTAGCTCACTGATGCTTTTGGAGCACTCCCTGGCCTTTTCAATAAGTTCGGGGGAATGCGAGACAGACTTGTTGAGGCTGATCGCTACATTATAATATAGTTCCTCTGCCCGCACTTCTGCCATGAGGCTGTCATTGGCATCATGAAACAAATTGTTGTAATAGTCGAACCTGCCGCTGCTGCCCTCCAACATGCTCTGCCGCCTGAAGTGGAGGGAGCATTGCTGTATGATATCGTGCATCTGGTACTTGATGGCCTTGTTCAGTACCTTGTTCATAAGCTCATACCCCGCCGTTTTGGCATTGAGGCCTACCAAGAACTTGGAAACAATAAGGTGGCGGTTGAGCTTCAGGTACACATCAGCATAGGAGTTTGAGCTTCGCTTGCCGGTGTTGATGAACAAAATGTTGTTGTAGATCCGTTCCTTGATGCGGTTTTTGAGCACACGGTACGTTACATTGTCTGTATCGCTGTTATACAATGCTTTGGCAGCATCGTCGTCGTCTTTGAACTCATCATTCAGTACCCCATCCAGGAATTGGTTGTACTTGGAATCCTTGTCTTTCCTGTTGTGAATATTAAATATTGCAACGTTGTCTAAACGGTAGTCTGAAACAACTTTTACTAATTCTAGTAGTGATTTCATAAAAATGTGCCCTTATTTCATCATCAAAGATAGTAATTTAAAATCAAACCTCAAAATAGAGGTGTAACAAATGAAGATGTAACGATAACTAAAGAAGCTGCAAACAGGGTGATATTTGTATCAGATAAACGAACAGGAAAATTTAAACAAGAAATAAGAGATATCCTGACGGCTCCAAATTTAGGAAAAGGAAAATCAGGAAACAAGAAATATGTACCAGAGGAGGAGGCTCATTTTTTTCGGGACACGGGTAGCACCGAAAGGTGTTACCCGTCAACGAAGAGGTAACATTTCTGGAAAATTTTGACAGAGTAGTTAACAAAAAAAGCAATAAACAAAGAAAAGAGAGACATTTTAAAAAAAGAAACACGCGGGAGTGGTGTAACAATTTTGGAAAAATAGCATCACTTTTTGCTGAATTAACCCAGACCTTAGCAGTCCTTTAGAAAAAAATAACAATACGACAATGCAAATCATACTTTCCATACTGCTTTATCTAAACGTGATTTCCAGTCCAGGGTCTTATTACAGGTGTGAAATAGCAAAAGATGTATCAGCGAACCAGTCTTCTGTATATGCGGTTCAATCCAATTCCGCTTTGCTGAACAATATCGTTTCCACGTATAAGACCAAAGTGACCGGTATTGTGATCCTTGACGACGGTCAATTGAAATAGAACAAAGACCTACCTATATATACCTTTACCTTTTGGGTTTCTCCCACTTGAAACCCTTTTATTCAAAAAGCCTGCTGAGAGTGAACAGCAGGCTTTTTTCCTTTTTACGCATGCCACAGCTTCGGCATGCTGTTTGAAGTGATTATTTGGCTACCTTTATGCCGCCAAACATGCTCAGATCATTCAAGATACTCCCAATCCTATTGTCTATTGCTGCTTTTGCATGCTTTTCAGCCTTGGTGCCAGCTAAGGAGGCAAAGAGGCAAAACAGTGAAACAATCACCGACAGCCTGGTGCATTTTGCCAAAAATTATGTGAACTATATGGACAATCTTGGAGCCAAGGGGGCATGGTTCAAAAAAGTATATGTGAAACAAACCGGACACGAGCGGTACAAATTATGGCCACATACCGATCATTGGCCAGACAGCCTGGAAGAAACCGTGAACGTGATATACTATAAAAACGAACCCGTGGTGTATGCTGAAATACCCCTAGGCTCTGCCGGCGATACCTATCAAGAAACCGATTGCTATTTTTACAAGGGAAAACTTATTGCCTGCAAGCAGATATTCACCGACTTCAAGAGCAATTGCACGACCCATCAAGGGCTATTGAATGAAAGGACCATGATATGGTTTGACAGCACCGGTACCCAGCTCAGAAAAGATTTCAAAGCACTGGATGTGGACAACAAACCGGTGAATACGGCCAATTGCTCCACTGGACCAGAGCCAAGGCTGTACCGGACTTTTAAAGAGACGCCGCTGGGAAAGGAGCGGTAATAGTCACGTTTTGCATAGCTTTGCTATGGAAACAATCTTGAGCATTCATGGAAAACATGGTCAACCATCTTCAGATAAAGAACTTCAAGTCTATCAAAGACCTGAATTTGGACTGCAAAAGGATCAATGTGTTTGTGGGGAAACCAAATGTGGGCAAATCGAATATCTTGGAGGCGTTGTCACTGTTTGGGGTTGGTCAGGGAAATTATTTGGGCCTTAATGATTTTATTAGGTTTGAGAAGCTCAATAACCTATTCTACGATAATATTTTTGAGAAGGACATTAAGTTAGATGTGGATTGGGGGCATCTAATGGTCACCTACTCATATTTGAATAATTCTTTTCAATTATTTGCTTCTGAGTATCATGAAGCTCTAGCAAAATTCAAGGGAACAAAGGATTTGAATATGTTTTTAGAAGAAAGAAGAAAGGCTTCCCACAATCAACTTTCTCCTTTTCATGAAACCTATATTGAAATGCGGGACGGGCAAAAGGATGTTTTATTTATACCTCAGATAAGAACACCCGTAAAAAGCTATAAATACACCGGATTGATCGATTCAAACAGAACTTTTTATGAATATCTAACCCCTCCTTTTGGAGAAAACCTACCTGCGATCATCCAATCCAACAAAGAACTTCGCACTGAGATTGTCTCCTATTTCGCTGAATATGGGTTAGAATTCGTTTTTCGGGCAGGAGAGAACAAGGTAGAGATACAAAAAAATGTAGATGGCTTTGTAACCGCCTATCCCTATTCCCTTACCGCAGATACCCTACAGCGCATGATATTCTACTTGGCGGCCATCAAATCGAACAAAAATTCGGTACTTCTTTTCGAAGAGCCAGAAACACATACCTTTCCTTCTTATACTACTGCATTGGCCTATAACATCGTAGCATCGAAGGATAACCAGTTTTTCATCACAACCCATAACCCATACCTGTTGGATACCATCCTGGAAGAATCAAATTTTGAGGAAACTGCCGTTTTTAAGGTCTCTTACAAAGATTACCAAACGCATGCTGTAGCCCTGACCGAAGAAGAAATCGAGGATATAGTAAGTTATGGTGCCGATGTTTTCATCAACCATAAAGCTTTTGGGAATTGATAGAGCATAAGTTCATTGTACCGGAATGCTATGGCGATACGGCATTGGTTGAATGCTTGGGATACAAAAACCCCAATCATAAACATGGAATCGGAAATGTCTTTAATGCCTTAGAAGAAAAGGGGCTTCGTGACAGCAAAGCTATTTGCATTGTTGACAATGATAAAGCAAAATCAGCAAAAAAGAAATTTGCATCCTTACTTAAATTAAAAACCGAAGGAGGACTATCTCTGTACCAGAATCCCGGAAGCAAGCACCATATTATTGTCATTGAACCGGCGTTAGAAAAATGGATTCTTAACTGTACCCAGTTGGTAAGTATCAGCCCATCAGAATTTGGGCTACCTGGTGATTTTGATGGGTTCAAGTCTTACATCAAAACAAAAAATGTGGATGAGAAGGAGCCGTTCATCCGTTTTATGCGGGCATTAAGAAAGGCCAGTCCACAACCCATGGAAATATTGGGCTCTTGGATTAAAGAATTGTCTGAAAACTAACCCCTACCACTCCAGCAATTCCCTCAACTTCGCCTCCACCTTGTCCTTGTTGGGTAACATTTCTTTCTCAAGCCCTATATTTAAAGGTACTGCTGGCATATTGGCCGCACCCATGGTAAATACGGGAGCATCAAGATATTGAAAGCATTGGTTGGAAATTCGGCCGGCCACGCTTTCCGCAAAGGAATTCATGAGCTGTTCCTCGGCCAGCACCATGCATTTGCCATGTGCCTTCACGCGCTCCATCACCAGTTCTTCGTCCATCGGGTATAAGGTGCGCAGGTCCACTATTTCAATTTGGCCATCCAGGTTTTTTGCAGCATTCAATGCCCAATGTACCCCCATGCCATACGTAATGACCACGGCTGACTTCCCGGTTTTTATTTGTTGCTCGCCTGCTTCCAGGGCGATACGTCCTTTGCCCAGCGGAATGATATAGTCCTTGTCTGGTTCTATGGTCTTGGCAGCCTCCGTGCCAGGCACTTTGCTCCAGTACAGGCCCTTGTGTTCCAACATCACTACCGGGTTGGGGTCATGGTAGGCAGCTTTCATCAAGCCCTTCATATCTGCTGCATTGGATGGATATACGATTTTGATGCCCTTTACCGTCAACAAAGCCGATTCATGACAACCGGAATGATAAGGGCCGCCACCACCGTACGCGCCAATGGGCACCCGGATCACACTGCTCACCGGGAACTTGCCCATGGTAAGGTAGCATGATTTGGATAGCTCGGTGACCAATTGGTTGATCCCCGGCCAGATATAATCGCAAAACTGTACTTCCACAAATGGCTTGATGCCCACGGCTGACATGCCAGCCGTGGAACCAATGATATAGGCTTCTTGGATGGGCATGTTGAATACCCGGTCATCCCCGTATTTTTCTGCCAGGGTAGCTGCCTCGCGGAACACACCACCAAGCCTGCGCCCAACATCCTGTCCATACAATATCGCTTCCTCATGTTCTGCCATGATTTCCTGGATGGCATACAACCCCGCATCTACCATTATAATAGTACGGCCGCCTTCCGGCGCACGGGTTCCCTTTTCTTCAGTGACTGGGGTAGGGGCAAACTCGTGCAGGTACAAACTCTCCGGTTCAGGATCTGCTGCGGCAACAGCGCGGGCAAATTCTTTGTCTATATAGGCTATTGCCTCGTTATCTATTTCAACCAGGTTTTCTTTAGGGATGCCTACCTCATGCAAAAGGAAATCATGAAGATGGATGACCGGATCGTCTTTTCGGTGCTCGGCCAGATCTTCTTCGCTGCGGTAAAACTCCCTGCGCACCCCGGAAGTATGGTGGCCCAACAGTGGACAAGTGGCGTGCAACAATATGGGTTTTCTTTCCTTGCGCACATAATCCATGCAGGCCTTTACGGCTTCGTAAGATGCTGTAAAATCAGAGCCATCTACCTGCATACGCTCCATGCCTTTAAAGCCTGCGGCAAATTCATAGGCATTCATCGCCCGCATTTCTTCGGCACTTACTGATATGCCCCAGGTATTGTCCTGCACCAAATAAAATATGGGCAAGGTATGCAATACTGCCTCTTGGAATGCCTCAGAAACTTCCCCTTCGGTAATGGAGCCGTCCCCCAATGAACACAATACTATGGGTGCTTCCCCTTTGTTTGTTTTGCCTCTTTTTTCGAGATAGGATATGCCATGCGCCATGCCTGTAGCTGGTATAGCCTGCATCCCCGTGGCACTGCTTTGGTGCGGGATGGTCGGAAAACCCTCACGTTTCAGGGCAGGGTGTGAATAATAGCTTCTTCCCCCAGAAAAAGGATCATCTCGCTTGGCAAGCAACTGCAGCATCAGCTCGTAAGGCTCCATGCCCATGCCCATCAACATGGTGGCATCCCTATAGTAAGGTGCCGCATAGTCGTAGGGCATCAGTTGCAGACCGGTGGCCAGTTGTATGGCTTCGTGCCCACGGGAGGTGGAATGCACATATTTCGTGATGTCACGGTTCTTTTCGTAGATATCTGCCATCGCACGCTCGCGGCACATGATGCGGTAGGCTTTCAGGAGTATTTCTTTGTCAACGCTCAGCTTCACAGTTTCGGTTTCGACCATTTGAAAGTGATTATTTGAGCAAAAGTACGGATAGCTGATGGATTTGTGTATTGCGATGTGAGTATTGCGTTGCGAAGTGTTGACGCATCGGTTGCCAAAAGTGTAGCTTTGCAATAATATGCGAGAAGTCTTCTTAAAAAACGGCAACGTCTTAGCAGTTGTGCTACATCCTTGCTTTTTGTTTTTTTATTTGTTTTTACTCCTTGATTCCTTGATTTTTACCAAGTACTCAAACCCTCAATATTGGAATATTTTTTGGGTTGCTCTTGTATTCACGGTTTTATTGCCTGCATTGTTTCCCATTATTTATGCCCGTGACCCATTTTTGAAAGATCGTAAAAAAAGACCATTAACCTTGATATTTACCATGGGCTGTTATATTGTTTGTTATATCTGGTTATTTGTTATTGCTCGCCATGCCGAATTGGTTTATAAGGGTATGATAATCAAAAATATGATGAAGACTTCAGATAATTCTTTTGCGGCGATGTACAAACGGAAGGAATTTATTCTCTCAAACCTGATTTCAACTGAAACCGCCGCTTTGTGCAATTTGCTTATCGTTCTGATTTTTGGACTTCTATTGTTGACACTTGTGAGCTATAGGTTTAAGATCAGTCTTCATGCTAGTGGTGCAGGGTTTCTTTTAGCAGTTTCGCTCATTGTATGCACGGTGTTGTGGACGATGGATATTGATTATGGCATTGTGTCAACCTTTGTACTCTTTCTTCTGTCGGCACTCGCTTATCTGTTATTGTTGCAAAGGATCGAATCTGGGGCGCATAGTAAGAGGCAGGTACGAATTGGGTTTTTCGGGGGTTTTTTGCATACTTTTATCATTTGTGGATTGCTCTATTTGAACAGGCATTTGTAGAGCAAATGGCATCTCATTGTCTGAATCGCGGATTAGCCGGATTATGGGATAAACACTGATTTTTGGGAAGGGATGAGGCATCTCCATCCGTAAAATCCCTTAATCCATAAAATCTGTGATTCTGGTTTGTTTCCCCATTGTCTGAATCGCGGATTAGCCGGATTATGGGATCAACACTGATTTTTGGGAAGGGATGAGGCATCTCCATCCGTGAGATCCATTAATCCATAAAATCTGTGATTCTGGTTTGTTTCCCCATTGTCTGAATCACGGATTAGCCGGATTATGGGATCAACACTGATTTTTGGGAAGGATGAGGCATCTCCATCCATGAAATCCCTTAATCTGTCAAATCTGTGATTCTGGTTTGTTTCCCCATTGCCGAGAAATCCATGCACCTGAAAGGCACATCCGATGATCTTGCCAGTGATATCTGCATATAAAAGCTCGGCCATTCTTGAT
>Ga0206962_1185_pt1 | contig 18396 bp, 12 predicted proteins | sample Alteio_BWOrgHeat_27_FD_153241 | JGI IMG/M metagenome (GOLD analysis project Ga0206962, IMG submission 153241) | Enriched cells from forest soil in Barre Woods Harvard Forest LTER site, Petersham, Massachusetts, United States -... | ecosystem: Environmental > Terrestrial > Soil > Temperate forest >...
GAAGGTTATTGGATGCAACCTCTATCAAAATGACTTCAAGCGGGGGCTATATAATTTCCGGTACGGAAACAAATGGTTCCTCTCAATTCGCAATGATCTTACAATTGGATGCCTTCTTTGGCGTGACTAATTTTAATACCTTTAATGATGGGGCAAGCGCAATAGGAACTGACGTCATAGAGGATGCATCCGGGCATTATGTATTATCTTCCCAAGAAGGTACCCATGCAGCAGTGATCACTACCACCAATTTGTGCACATTGATCGGGGCAAATGCGCAACAATTTTTTCCTAGTTCATCATTTAATACCTATATAGCAGGGATTTATCAAACAGCTGACAAAGACTATATTTGTCCTGGGGATGCGCAGGATGCGACCGGAAACAACTTTTTTTATGCCCTTAAAATCGGTGCCAATAGCAATTGCAACGAAACTGACCAGGGACAATTTTCTGATGGTGGACTATCATTTAGCACGCCTTCACATCCTATGGGAACACCAATCTCAACAAGTGGAGAAGCTGCCGTGTCTACAGGTTTGAGTGTGCCAACCTTAAACAGTTCATCTTCATCATGTAATACCTGTGCAGCAACAACAACAATAAATATATTATCTAGCAATCCTATTGGAACTACTTTGGGAGGGCCAACCACTTGTACAGGCAATACAGGGAGTGTGATATTATCAGTAAATGTGCCAGGAGCTACACATATTGAATGGTATTCATTGCCGGGTGGTACTACCATGACTGATCTTGGCGCTAGTGGAAATAGCTATACTGCTACAGCAGATGGCGCTTATACTGTTATCGCAACATTTTCGCCTTTGTGTTCACTAGTGGCCAACCATATCTCTGTGTTCACAGCAGCTTCACCGTTTTTGGAAGGAGGCAATTGTTCTGCAACCACAGGGACATATGTATATAACATTGTAGGTGCTTCAACGTATTATCAATGGTATAAAAACGGCCTGCCTTATTCCAATTCCACAGAAACCGATAATAACATCACAATTCCAGCAACAGACCCAGGAGTATACACACTTAGCTATAGTACGGACAATGCTTGCTGGGTAAATTCTTCAAACCAAGTCGCAGTAGGTGATATTGTGCCGGGATTTTCTATCTCCAATACCTCATGTTCAGGAAGTGATGCCGTGTATACTTTTACAAATAGCACAACCACAAATATATCAGGGTTGTATGGACCGAGTTATCAGTGGGACTTCGGGAATGGGCATTATTACAGTTCTGGTTCTTATGCACCATTTACGTACACGTATCCACATGTCACCTCGGATGTAACTTATACCGTCACGCTTTATGTCGTCATGGATGGATGTTCAACCTCGGTGTCGCATACTTTTGTTTTACATGCAGATGTTTCATTTACTATCAATAATCCTACATATACCTGTGGGGTACCCTGGACAACGGGTAGTGCCGCTATAACTGCAAATGTGACCAGCGGTGCCGGCTCTGATTTGACCTACTCTTGGCAAAATTATACCACAGGTACCACCACGGGTCTCGCAAGCGGATTACCTTTGACAAGTCTGAGCGAAACGGTTTCTGGCATTGGGAACAATACGTATGTGTACCGGATAACTGGAAACAACAATAGTTGTGTACCAGGCTTTGCTGATGTCACCATTCATCCGTTTGCCAATCCTTCCGCAGTCACTCCAGTATTTGGCACGAGCCCTGTGGATATCATCGCTTCAGAAACAAAATTCGATTTTACACCTTGGGTCTCAAACGCTACCAGTGCCTCTTTAAGTGCTTCCAATTTCATAATAGACCCAACCACTGCACCCCCTCTTTTCCCAGCGCCAGGTGCCCCACCCGTTATTGACGCTAACACCCATTGCAGCTATTCTGCAAGCAACTATGGTACCTTCAATGTTGTGGATGCGCCAACCATCACCAATTCTTCAAATACCTTTGTTTGTGTGGGTGATCAGGCCGGACTGGAAACATCTGTAACTTGGCCCTATACCACCAGCGGATGGAGTTCTCATATTGATCTTTATATGTACTGGTATGCCAATGCAAGCGATTTGGCTTCGAGGACTGCAGCCCAGGTGGATAGACTAGATGGCTCTAACTATAATTCGGTGTATCAACCATTGGTTTCTTCCTATGGCACAGGCAGTGTTACATATTATTATATTCTTGTTGCCAAACGTAGCAGCTACAACTCTTGGGTACCTGACGTGGAATTGACGACGCCGACTGCAGTTACTTTGACCGTAAAAAAGAAGCATAGTGTGTCCATACTTTTATCCGCTTCTCCATTTACTGATGTAACAAACACACATATTGACGGATGCGCCAGCAATCCAACACTTCCTGGGATCAATGCTGTATGGCATAATGACCCTACCGGGCCTTCATATACCAATTCAGATTACCAGATTACCTGGTATTATACGTCAGCCAGTTGCCCAAGTTGTGGGAAAGTGAATGAAAATAGTGGCCCAGTGGGATATAACAGTTCTACTGAATTATATTCTCCTGCCAGCGGTGCGAAAGGCGGATATCAAGCCATGGTGACAAATAGCACGACCGGTTGTATTACCTATGCTGAAGTCGAATTCAGAGATATCCATCCTAATATCACTATGTCTGCACCATCTTCCATGTACAACTATATGTGTGTTGGTGGATCAAACCACGTAACCATTACCGATGCGCTTGGAAGTTCAGGTATAGGGTTCCAAACTTATCAATGGTACTACAATGCAACTCCGGGGAGTGGCTCATTTAGCCTGATAAGTGGATCAACAGGGTATACTTATGATGCCTATGCGTACGGGGATTACTATTTCGTGGCAACACTTTCCAGTTCCTTGGGTTGTGCTGAGACCTCCGCAGTGGTTCATGTATTACCAGCTCCGGATCTGCAATTGGCTTTAGGCTCATCAACATCTGGGCTCGGAGTAACATCATACTATGTGTATGTCACCTCTCCTGCCAGCTTGTTTTATGGCACCTATGATTGGTACTTCAATGGAAGCCCAATACCAGGATATACTGGAGTAACCGCAAACGTATATCAACCCTTCACAGGATTGGTGCCCGGTTACTATGAAGTGAAAAGCCATAATTGTACTTCTGATGTCTTTTCAAATGTTGTAAAGTATGCCGGAACCACGCCATGTAGTTTCTATACGGCAACGACAGGCGGAGTATTTACAGGCACCCGTTTGACGAGCAGCAGTAGTTTTACCACGCCTACAGTTATTACAGGTCCCGTATATATTGATGGGACGGTAACCATAGGTCCGGGCATGCAGCTGACTCTTAATAATGCGGACGTTATCGCAGGGGTTGGCTCGAAAATCATCGTTGAAAAAGGTATTCCAGGCGCGAACGGTGGGATACTTACCCTCAATGGCAGTACTTCGATACAGTGTTGCAGTTCTGACGGATGGTATGGTATAGAGGTGGATGGTGATCCAAATTATGATAAAGGGACCATCGGCCACCACGGTCAACTGATTATCTCGGGGACACCACTCTCCAAAATTGGGATCAGTGATGCTGCGGCAGCGGTATATTCAGTGGATGGTGGCGATATTCAGATAGACCAGGCTGATTTTGAATACAATACAGCACATATAATTATCCTCGGCTATCAAGACCCTACTACGGGAACGCATTACTATCATAATGCCAATATTACCAATTGCACTTTCGGAGCCCTAACCAACCTGAGCGTTACGCCATATTCCCTTTCACATTCATCAGGTTTCCAACCTATGGTTTATGTGGAAAACACAGGAGGTGTTGCTGTTGGCGCAGGTGCCATGGGCAATACTTTTGGTTCTGCGGCGACAAATATTGCCACCAATGGTGTGGAAACATGGAACACAGTAAGCGCGGCCCTAGGCCGTATCTCGGTTGGGATCACTGTCACATCCAATATTTTCCAACACCTTATCAATACAGGTTTATATTCCAATGGATGTGATAATATCTTTGTGGATCAAAACACATTCGGTGATGTTTCATCGTCACCTGCTCCGCCATATCCCGTGAACGGAATCATATTCAAGGAAGTGACAGGAAGTAATGTGGGTGATGGATCCAACCCAAATAGTTTTTATTATCTTACTACCGGTATGCAATATTACAGTACTTCATCGTCGGCTACTACAACGAATGTAACCCACAATGATTTTGAGAACAATACCTATGGTATCGCAGCTTCTACTGATGTATTTCCAGTTACGGCCTTTGGTGTAACTGGCAGCCAAAACGGAGGTTCAAATACTATAAACCTACAAATGACTTGCAACAAGTTTTTGAACAATGGCTATGGAATCATTGGATCCGGGAACTTAATGGATCAAGGAAATTCGAGTATAGATGCTGGTAACAATTTCAATGGGATACAGCAATCTAATTCTGCGACGTATGGCAATCCCAACTCCAATACAAATGGTGACTTTTTCTGGGTGGGCAATTTCCCTACCATGGTGAACTATTATTATGTGAGTTCTATGGGTGGGTTAGGTGTTACCACGCCTAACTTTATGTCGCTTAATTCAGTCAGTATCGATTATTCGTTTTATCCTCCTTCAATGATGTCACCAAATACGAATCTTATTGGTTTGGGATATGGTGGTACCAGCGGCTTCTGCTATGGGTCTTGGAAAAAAGGAAATACAGGAATCCAAAACCTACCTGGGCTTAGCAACAGTATCAAAGTATATCCAAACCCATCTGCGGATTTGTTCACGCTTGATATTTCAGGGATTGAGCCCAACCAGACCTATACCCTTGAAATATGGGATGGTTTGGGAAGGCGGTTATCCGTTCAAACAGTGGAAAACAAGCCAACGGTAGAAATAGATGGCAACAATTGGGCACCGGGTGCCTATACCCTTAGGCTGTATGACGCTAGTGGTAAAGTATATACAGAACGCCTGATCAAACAGCGGTAACTTCTTTTTTTGATGATAAAATGCCTTCCCGGTTCAAAACGGGAGGGCATTTTTTATGGTAGAAGGTGTTAAAAAAGCATAAATCAATGGATCAACTTTCCTTGGTTAACTCAATCACGGTTTTCCTGCTATATTTGCGGTTCTAAATTTCCCAAATATACATGAACCTCAAAAATATTTCGAATTGGGCCATTTTAGCCCAGATAGTAGGCCTTTTTTGCATAAGCAATGTAGCCAACGCCCAAGTAAAGGATACCAAATACACTTTTAAGGACATCAAGAAAATAGAATCCACCTCTGTAAAAGATCAGGGACGCAGTGGTACTTGCTGGTGTTTTTCAACCAATTCCTTCTTGGAGTCTGAGTTGCTGCGCATGGGAAAGGGCGAATATGACCTGTCTGAAATGTTTTTTGTAAGGAACGATTGGTATGAAAAGGCCATAAGGTACGTACAGCTTCATGGTGGCATGAGCTGGGGCCAGGGCGGCGAGTTTCATGATGTGATGCGGATCATGAAAGAATACGGTGCCATGCCGCAGGATGCCTATCCTGGTAAAACTGAATTGCCTGACCGTTATAAACTCAACGAGTTGGAAGGGGTGCTGAAAGCCATGTTGGATGCCATCATCAAAAACAGGGACGGCCATTTGAGTCCTTACTGGAAAGATGCAGTGAATGGCGTACTGGATGCCTATTTTGGCAAAATGCCTGAAACATTCCCTTACAAGGGCCAAACATATACCGCAAAATCATTCGCCGCTTCTTTAGGGATCAACCCTGATGACTATATCGAGATCACATCGGTCACCAACCACCCAATGTACAGCGAGTTCGTGAATGAAATAGAGGACAACTGGCATGCAGACCCTATTTACAACATTAGCCTGGATGACATGAAAGAGGTGTTGAGCACATCTATAGATAAAGGATATACCATTGCTTGGGGTGCAGACGTGAGCGAGCCAGGCTTTTCTTTCAAGAAGGGGATATGCGTGTTGCCTGATGTGAACTGGGATACCATACCTGGCGACAAACGCGACACCTTTCTTAAAACCCCGATGAAACAAAAGACAGTGACCCCCGAATGGAGGCAACAAGGCTTGGACAACTACAGTACCACCGATGATCATGGAATGCAGATAACCGGGATAGCCGAAGACCAACTGGGCGATAAATTCTACATGGTAAAAAACAGTTGGGGTACCAAAATCAATGGCCTCAATGGGTACTTTTATGCTTCTGAATCCTATATCCTGGCTAAAACCACGGGTATGATGATCAACAAAAAAGTGCTGCCCAAAGGATTGGCAAAAAAGCTAGGGGTATAAGGTTGGGTTTTGGGTAACGATTTACCCATATCTTTCTTATTATTCCACAACAGCGACACAATCCATTTCAATGAGAGCGTTTTTGGGTAATGCCGCCACTTGAACCGCAGCGCGTGCGGGTTTGGTGCCCGGGAAGAAATCCTTATAGATGTCATTCACTGTCGCATAGTCGCTGAGGTCTTTGAGATAGACTGTTACTTTGGCTACATGCCCCATATCAGAGCCCGAAGCTTCTACTACTGCCTTTAGGTTTTTGAGGGCTTGCGTGGTTTGTGATTTTATGTCTTCCCCTGCAAAAGCATTTGTTGCCGGATCAATACCTATCTGCCCGGAGCAATACAAATCTTTGCCCACCTTTATAGCTTGAGAATAAGGCCCAATGGCTTTGGGGGCATTGGTAGTGTTGGTGGCTTGGAGGTTATGCTTTTCTTTGTTTTGTCCACACGAAAGGAAAACAAAGGTGAACAAGGCAAAAACGGCAACAGATAATCTGTTTTGCATGGGCTTATTTTTTTGCCAAGATAATTCATTTGTTGGTTCATGCCAAATAGGGACAATGGATAGCCAATCCAGCCGTTAGAGGTTTTTTCATGGAACATTGTTTTATATTTACCGTTCAAAGAACATTGATGAAAACAAGCATGCGTCCATTTTTAGTACTGATCTTCTCATCGTCCATTTGCGTTCAAATCCATGCCCAGAGCCTGGATACCATGGAACTGGTGAACAAGCAAAGCATATTGAACGGCAAGGCATGGTTTTCTTTCCCGGCCTCGGCCAAGAACGTCCCGAGAAGTGTGGATATCATGTCGGCAGACCATAATGCCAATGAAGAGACCCGCATCATCATGGATCTGGGAGATAGGCGGTTGGTGGTCTTTGCCAAGGAGATCTACACGCTGGGGGATAAAAACCTGGGTGAAAAACTGGCCGACAAAATGAACCAATTTGGGTACAAAACCAGGCAATTGATGGACAAAGACTCCCTTGTTGCCATTATTTCCACGCCAACAACCTTCGATACTTCACAAAATGCCATACCCGTCAATACGCTTTTTGTTAAAACGCAGGACAATACCGTTTTCAGGATAGATGCCTACATCAACAAGCCAGCCATGGACAAGCGGGAGGGTTTTCAAAAACTCACGGAAAGGATTTTCCATTCCCTACTGAAAGGAACCCGGACCAACCAACGCAATGCCCGAACCGAAACCTACCCAATACTCCACGGCAAAAAAAGCTTTGTATTTGCTTTGCCAGAAGGGTATTGTGTCACCTTGGATGAAAAATATGATTTCGGCGTGTTCAAGTTCCACCGATACGCTGCCTTTGGGGATACCAATTGGGTAAGCCTCACCATCTATACCGGCGATTACCCATCTTATTTCCATAATGACTATAACCTTACCGACAAAGATGCCGAAACAACCAAGGGCAAGTTCATCAGCAAAAAAGTGAAATGGCTCAATTACAGGTTACCAAACAGTACCACCTTGCTCAGGGAGCAAAAAATACCCTATGATGAGATTGAAAAAGGCATCATTGTCCATATAGCCATGATGGGAAATAGCCAGGCTGGCATAGATGAGCTTTCCAGGATCGTGGAAAACGTGAAACTGATTAAGGAATAAGGCCAGATCCGAAAAAAATACGGGTTGCGTGTTGCAACATATAGTTTTTTGGCCTTTTCTTTGCACCATGGCAGGATATTTGGAACTGCCCGCTACACACAATAAAACAAACGATGAAAAAACTACTGCTTCTTTCTGCCATATTATTGGTCGCTGCCTGCAACACGGTAAAAAACAATGCGAAAGCCCCCGTTGCTTCTACTGGCCCAACCATGGCCGATGTAACCAGAGGCGCCCAGAAATACCCTGGCCTCACGTTGGCCAACCTGAACGATGGAAAGACCGCTTTTGAAAGCAGTTGCGAAAAATGCCATGGCTTGGACCGTTCAACAAGTGCAACTCCTGAAACCTTGGAAAACGTCATGCCCGAAATGGCTGGCAAAGCCCATATTGACACCAAAACCTCAGAACTGATCCTGAAATACCTGAACACCATGAAGATGGGGGAAAAGAAGTAGGAAACAGCTAGCATGGATCAGTTAGCAGGGAGCAGGGAAAAGTGAGCAATTGTCTAAATGGGTCATTGCGAACAAAGTACCGATTGATAAATCGGGACGGAGTGAAGCAATCCGCTGAGTAAATGTACAGAGGATGGATTACAGGGGTGTTCTGTATGGTATCCTCGGCTCTTCGTAGCAGGGGATGGCTTCGTGCCTCGCCATGACAGCGCTGAGGAACCATCATTGCGATTGTAGTCACGAACCTTGGTTCAGAACGGAAAGAAGCAATCCGCTGGGCCAATGAACGGATGACTAAATACAGAACGCCAAGGTCCGCGCCCCCCTAAAAATCTTACCCGTCTAAGCCCAATTTTTTCCTCCCTGTTTTCGCCCAAATAACAGGCATAAAAAATTTTACAAAATTTTAACGTGCTATTATGCAATATGTTATACGTAACTCATTGACAAATAACAGGCGATAACAGTAAAAAAACAGGCCAGAATGCTGGAAACGTTGCCTTTTACTTTTGATTTTGGGGTGCCTGGGCAAAAAAACCTGACGCGTCTAAGGCCATTTTATTTACTTTCCACAAAGGTACTAAGGCACCAAGAAAAACAAAATTTGTCTGGCAATATTTGACTCTTTCAGCCAAAGCTTATTGCCCCCTTTGCGATTACCGCCTTTGCGTGAGATAAAAATAGCACGCAAAGGCGCTTAAGGCGCAAAGAAATACAACTTTTATTTGAGCTAAATCTGCCCTTTTAGCGGAAACTTAGTCCGTATTTGCCATCGCGGCTTTGCAAGCTTTTTTATCTTCGATTAAAAGTTTCTCAATACAATACCTTAAAGAACGCTTGCCCAGCCGTTGCCAGGATGAACGAAATCAACAGCGCAAGGTACGTAAAATTTATCACATTTCCAAATATTACGTCATATTTATTTGAGAATCGCAGGATCACCATTCATCATTTCCAATCACCATTCCCAAAGCCTATCTTTGCGGCAAATTTTTCAAAAGCAATAATGCCCAGGGACCATTCTATCAAAAAAGTGCTTATTATCGGCAGCGGGCCGATCATTATCGGACAGGCTTGTGAATTTGATTATTCTGGCAGCCAAGCTTCGCGTTCCCTCCGTGAGGAAGGTATCGAAGTGGTGCTGATCAATTCCAATCCGGCTACTATCATGACGGACAAGATCACCGCGGATCACGTATATCTGTTGCCACTGAACCTGGAATCTTTGCAGAAGATACTGAATGAACACACAATTGATGCGGTATTGCCCACCATGGGCGGACAAACGGCCTTGAACCTTTGCAAAGAAGCCGAGGAAACGGGGCTTTGGGTAAAGAACAATGTCCGCATCATAGGCGTGGATATAGATGCCATAGAAACCACGGAAAACCGGGAATCCTTCAGGAAACTGATGTCAGATATCGGGGTGGGCGTTCCCAAATCAAAAATGGCGGCCTCTTTCCTGGAAGGGAAGGACATTGCCCAAAAACTGGGCTATCCTTTGGTTATCCGGCCTTCCTACACCCTAGGTGGGAGCGGGGGCAGTTTCGTAAAACGGAAAGAAGATTTTGAGGAAGCACTGCAACATGGCTTGAAAACGAGCCCCGTGCATGAAGTGCTTATAGAAGTGGCCGTACTGGGCTGGAAAGAATATGAGTTGGAGCTGTTGCGGGATAGTGCCGACAACGTGGCGATTATCTGTACCATCGAAAACCTCGATCCCATGGGCATCCATACGGGTGATTCCATAACGGTTGCACCAGCCATGACACTTAGCGACGAAGCTTACCAACGGATGCGGGACATGGCCATAAAAATGATGCGCTCGGTGGGCAATTTTGCTGGAGGCTGCAATGTGCAGTTTGCCTTGAACCCTGTTGATGAAGAAATCGTAGCCATTGAGATCAACCCACGTGTATCCCGTTCCTCCGCCCTGGCATCCAAGGCGACAGGGTACCCGATTGCGAAAATAGCGGCCAAACTGGCCATTGGTTATAACCTTGACGAACTGAAGAACCCGGTGACCAAAACCACCTCGGCATACTTCGAACCGGCCATTGATTATGTTATCGTAAAAATACCGAGATGGAACTTTGATAAATTCCCCGGTAGTGACCGGACCCTGGGCCTGCAGATGAAATCAGTGGGCGAGGTGATGGCTATAGGGCGTTCCTTCGCTGAGGCGTTGCAGAAAGCCTGCCAGAGCCTGGAACTGAAGCGTGCTGGGCTGGGTGCAGATGGGCATGGGCTGCGGAACCTGGAACAGATCACCGAATCATTGGAAAACCCATCTTGGGACAGGATATTCCATGTAAAGGATGCCATGAGCTTGGGTGTGCCGTTGAAAACCATACAAGACATTACCAAAATAGATAAATGGTACCTGCAAGAGATCCAGAAGCTGGTGATGCTGGAAGATGAGCTGCGCCGCTACCGGTTGAACAACGTGCCGGCCGATTATCTGCGGGAATTGAAACAACATGGGTATTCTGACCTCCAACTGGCCTATTTGCTGGGCGTGGAAGAAGACCAGGTATATGATAAAAGAAAAGAACTTGGGATAAACAGGGTGTATAAAATGGTGGATACCTGCGCCGGGGAGTTCCCATCGCCCACCAATTATTTCTATTCCTCGTTTGATGAGGTGAACGAATCCCATTTTTCGGATAAAAAGAAGGTAATCGTATTAGGTTCCGGGCCTAATAGAATCGGGCAAGGCATCGAGTTTGACTATTGCTGCGTGCATGGCATACTCGCGGCCAGGGAATGCGGCTATGAGGCCATCATGATCAACTGCAACCCTGAAACCGTTTCTACTGACTTTGATATATCGGACAAGCTCTATTTCGAGCCTGTATTTTGGGAAAATATCCGCGAGATCATCGAATACGAGAAGCCCGTGGGCGTTATCGTACAGCTCGGTGGACAAACAGCCCTGAAATTGGCCGAAAAATTTGCGGCTTACAATATCCCCATCCTTGGCACGTCATATAAAAATATGGACCTCGCAGAAGACCGTGGCAATTTCTCTGATTTGTTGAAAGAACTTGGGATACCCTACCCAGATTACGGGGTGGCCCAAACTGCGGAAGAAGCCATTGAAGTAGCCAACAAAGTAGGATATCCGGTGCTGGTTCGCCCATCTTATGTGCTCGGTGGACAGGGCATGCGCATCGTCATCAACGACAAAGAACTGGAGGACAGTGTCATCAACCTGTTAAAAGACATACCCGGCAACAGGGTGCTGATAGACCATTTCTTGGATAGGGCAGAAGAGTGTGAAGCGGATTGTATCTGCGATGGCGTAGATGTTGAAATCATGGGCATCATGGAGCATATTGAACCTGCGGGCATCCATTCAGGCGACTCGTTCGCAGTGCTGCCCCCTTACAATTTCCCTGAAAAGGTAATGAGCCAGATAACTGACTATACCCGCAAGTTGGCACTAGCCCTGGACATTCGCGGGCTGATGAATGTGCAGTTTGCCGTAAAGCACGAAAAAGTATATGTGATAGAGGCCAATCCACGTGCTTCCCGCTCCATGCCGTTCATCTGCAAAGCATTTGAAGTGCCATACCTCAACTATGCCACCAAGGTGATCCTGGGCGAAAACAAACTGGCTGACTTTGACGTTAAACCCATAATAAAAGGCTTTGCCATTAAGGAGCCTGTTTTTTCCTTTGATAAATTTCCAAAAGTAAATAAAGAGCTTGGCCCTGAGATGAAATCGACTGGCGAAGCGATACGATTTATAGAAGATACCAACGACCCCTATTTCCGTCATCTATATAGCGAGAAGTCTATGTACCTGAGCAAGTAGCGGTCCAAAGATGTAGATATTATGTTTAAAGTACTCATTTGGTTCCTTGTTTTTTACCTGATTTTCAGGTTGATCAAAAACATATTTTCCCCTGCGAAAGTGGTTTCGAACGGCCCGGCAGGTCCTTCTGAAACCATCCATAAAAATGGTCAGAAGATAGTGGTGACCCATATCCCCGAGGAACACAAACACCATCGCCACACAAAACATAGTGATGGGGAGTATATAGATTATAAGGAAATATAGGGTTTATAGATAAATCGCCTTTGCCTTACTTTTGCCTTGATGCAAAAGTAACAAAAAATCAAGGCTTTATAAAAATTTGGCTGAATCTGAACTCATTCCGCTGAACAAAACAAGGCCGAACATCATCTAGCTCCTTTAGTAATATTTCGTTTGCGGCTGTGTTTTGTTTTAACCGCTTCATTCATTCAGATTCGGGCGCCAATTTTTATAAGGCCGATCCTGTTCTTCGTAGGTTGCTTTTTCATCCGTTATAAAGCATCTTTCATAATTCCGGACAACAAAATTTAAGTGCTATGCTTTGGCCAGCATATTGGCCATTACAGAATCGAACAGGAACTTCCCATCTGTATTTCCCAATATGGCATCAGAGGCACGCTCAGGGTGTGGCATCAGCCCAAACACGTTGCGGCCTTCGTTGCATATCCCAGCTATATTTTCCAAGGATCCATTGGGGTTTGATCCTGCTGTCAATCCTGCATTTGCATCGCAATACCGGAACAATATCTGATCATTGGCTTGCAGCCTTTCCAAGGTTCCTTTATCGCAAAAATATCGGCCTTCAGCGTGGGCTATAGGTATTTTCAGGGCTTTGTCAAGTGGGATTTCAGAGGTGATCAAGGAATTTGTTGTCTCGGCCTTGATATAGATATTTTTGCAACTGAATTTTTGGGAATCGTTTCGCAGCAAAACCCCGGGAAGCAGATGCGCCTCGCAAAGCACTTGGAAACCATTGCAAATACCAAGTACAAACCCACCCTCTTTGGCAAATGAAATAACACTTTCCATAACAGGCGAAAACCTGGCAATGGCACCTGTCCGGAGATAATCCCCATAAGAGAACCCACCCGGAAGGATTATGAAATCGCAGTCTTTCAGGTCAGGGTCTTTGTGCCAGAGAAATACGGTTTCTACCCCGTAAATATCGTTCATCACATAGAAGGCGTCTTGATCGCAATTGGAGCCCGGGAAAACAATAATGCCACATTTCATGTTACAAATTTAATGATTTTGGGCATGCTTTAAACTAAGTGCCCATTCGATTGTTAATTTTATAAATCCGATACAGATTCGGGAATTATTTTTGGGTAAGGAAATGTTATTTAATTGTAAATTTGCAAGGTAAGTGACCAAAGGAAAACAGTAGAAAGTAAAAATCAGCTTAAGCCAACCCAGGTTTTCTTAAGCGTAACGACGATAAAAGTTTCTTAATTTTTTTGGATTTTTTATTAAGGAGCTTTGTCAGAAGGGAGCCATTGGCTCCCTTCTTCATTTTAGCCTTCCCAAAACCAATTCCTTGATTTCTGCTTCTTTTACCATGGCATCAGCCAAAATTGCCTCGGCTTGTTGCCGGAAGCCCGTTTTGGTTGCTTCATCTTTGATCCCACCCAGGTTCGTGAGGATATTGAAATAAGCACCTTCTATGGCCGTGCGGGCACATAAGCCACCCACACCGCCATCCGTGATGGAGTTCGGGTTGCCATCCGTACACATGGCCTTGATGATATCAAAGGATTTGAAGGCAGTCTGCATCACCTTCAAGGGAACTTCAGTGGCGTATATGTTTGCTTTGGTGATGGCATCCTTTCGGATTTGGGTTTCGGTTTCAGTGGTTTTTGGCAGGGCAAAGGCATCCATCACGGTATTGAATGCAGCAGTATCCTCATCCACCAAGTTCAAGAGCTCTTCTTTCAATATTTGGGCACGGTCTGCCATTTCAGAAAAATATTCGGTTTTGTCTTCCCAGCCTCTTTTGCCCGCACTCAGGTTGGCCACCATAGCGCCCAAGCTGGCTCCAAGAGCACCCAGATAAGCAGAAATCGACCCGCCGCCAGGGGCAGGGGAATCACTGGAGGTAAGGTTGGCAAACTCACGTATCGTCAATGTATTAAGTGGGTTATGCTTCCCCTCTTGAAGCATGTATTCAATTACCCTTTCGTTGGGATGGAAGGAGCCGATATCATTGAGCCCTAGAGATAAAATGGCAATCCGGATCAATTCTTCTTCAGGCACACCTACCGAACGTTTTTGTTTGGCGAGATAATATCTGCCCGCATCAATCAAAACAGATTTGGGCACCATGCCCACTATTTCTGAACCGGTGACCCGAACCCCTCTTTCTGCCGCTTTCTTCACCACTTCATCAAAGGCTATGTGAACCGGGGTAATATTGATATTGGTGAGGTTGATGGATATTTGGACAACGCCATATTCTTCAATATACCATCCGATGGCTTTAACGGATTTCAAAGTGCCGGGCACCCATACAGGCATACCGTTTTCATTCAATACCTTTTCACCAATTACGGGATGACCGATCCGCTTTTCCCGGCCCTTTTCCCGAATATCAAAAGCGATGGCATTCGCGATACGGGTGGAGGTTGAGTTCAGGTTCACATTGTATGCGATAAGGAAATCCCGTGCCCCGATGACCGTAGCCCCTGATTTGGGATTGAAAACGGCCTTTCCATAGTCGGGCTTCCAGTTGGGGTCAGCCAGTTTTTTCTGGAGTCCTTCATATTCCCCTTCGCGGATCACGGATAAGTTTCTACGTTCCTCGTTAGTCGCTGCGTATTCATATAAATAGGTCGGAACATCCAATTCCTCGGCAACCCTTTTGGCCAGTTTTTTGGCATATTCCACGGTTTCTTCCATGGTGATATTGGCCAACGGGATCAGAGGGCAAACATCGGTGGCCCCCATACGCGGATGCTCCCCATGATGGGACGACATGTCAATGAGCTCAGTGGCTTTCTTGATGGCCTTAAAGGCCGCTTCTATCACGTCAGTTGGGGCACCTGCAAAAGTGACCACGGTCCGGTTGGTGGCCTTCCCTGGGTCTACATTCAATAACTTAACGCCCGGGGTGTTCTTTATTTCCTGGGTGATGGCAGCAATAACCGCTTCGTCCCGGCCCTCACTGAAATTGGGTACACATTCTATGATCTGGTTTGACATGTAAATTTATGTTTTTTAATTAACTGGTAATAAGAATATTATATAAAAATATCCTGTAGAACCTTCGTGTCGCTTTCGCGCTCAAAGGTCGTTAAATCCTTAGATTTACTTTACACAAACCGTTGGTTTTTTAGTGGAAACCCGAACGGAAATCCTGATCAGAATTCATTTTTATCAATTCCAGCTTGCTTTAATATAGCCAACAAAGTGCCCTTGGGAAGATCCTTCTGATGCATAGGAACTACTGCGATTTTTTTTGTCTGGATATTTACAAAGTAGTGATGGCTGCCTTTCACCCGCTTTAGGACGAATCCGTTTTTTTCCAATATCCTTGCAAGTTCTTTTGGCGTGAAAGATGGCGTGTGTGGCATTGGGTGTTTATGCTGCTATGGTTAAAGCATACTCAAGGGTCTTATTATCATCAGGAACAACTTCGCCTTGTTCATGAAGTACTTCAATATAGCCTTCAATCGCCTCTTTTGCCATTTCCAATGCGTGTTTTAGATCATTGCCATAAGTAATGCATCCGGGTAATGACGGGACATTTACCGTAAATCCTCCTTCGGGTTCCTCTGAAAGTAAAATACGATAGGTATGATTCTGGATAGGAGCGTCTTTTTTTTCGTGGCTGTCTTTCATAAAATCCTCAATTAAGCAGATTGCTCATTTCAACACAAATTTAAGGTAAAATAAAAACAAAATTTGAGATGCGCATTTTTCAATCTTCCCAAATCTCCCCATTCAAAAGGATGGTTTCAATCCTGTTTGTCCCAAAGGAATAAGGCAGAAAAGCGTAGGAATTCATGGGTTGGGTAATGAACAGGTTGGCCGTTTTGCCAGGGCTGATGCTGCCAAGGCTATCATTCAGTTCCAGGCTATGTGCCGCATTGATGGTTGCCGCATTGATGGCTTCTTCCGGGGTCATTTTCAAATATAGGCAAGCCAAAGAAAGCACAAAATTCATGTTGCCAGAAGGGGAGGAGCCTGGGTTATAATCAGATGCCAGGGCAATGGGCAGTCCTGCTTCTATCATGGCTCGGGCAGGAGGATAGGCAAGCTTTAAAAAGAAGGCTGTAGATGGTAAAAGCGTCGGCATGGTATTGCTTTGCAACAAGGCTTCGATTTCCTCTTTTCCGGTAAATTCCAAATGGTCCACGGATAGGGCTTTGTTGGCAATACCCACTTGTATGCCCCCTGAAAAATCAAGCTCATTGGCATGGATTCGGGGTTTGAGCCCATATTTTATACCTGCTTTCAGGATTAGGTCCGTTTCATCTGTGGTGTAAAAGCCACGGTCGCAGAACACATCAATATAATCAGCCAATCCCTCTTCAGCGATTGCGGGCAGCATGGTGTTTATGATCTCGTGGATATACCCGCTTCGGTTGTTTTTGTAGATAGCCGGAACCGCATGGGCACCCAAAAACGTGGACTTTATGGGTATGGGGGATATGTCTTTAAGAACAGATATCACCCGAAGCATTTTCAATTCAGCTTCTACAGAAAGCCCATATCCGCTTTTGATCTCTATGGCTCCCGTGCCACTTTTCATTACTTCCAAGAGCCTTTTTTGGGCACTTTCGTACAGCACATCTTCGCTGGTTTGGGCAAGTTTATCAGCAGAATGGAGTATGCCACCGCCTTCTGCCGCAATTTCTTCATAGGTGGCACCTTGTATGCGCATCTCAAACTCGTGCTCCCGGCTGCCCGCAAATACCAAATGGGTATGCGGATCAACGTATGACGGGAACACGAAGCGTCCCGTGGCATCTATTTTTTTGATGTCCTCTATGGGTGGCAAGGTATGCATGGGGCCAAAAGAAGCAATCTTTTCATCTTTGATCAATAGCCACGCATCGGGTATTACAGGCAATTTTGCCATATCTGCGCCTGCCACTACCTGCCGGGCATGATTCTCGGCTTGCACCAGGCCCTTTATGTTATAAATGAGTAAATTCACCGCTCTTTTTAATTAAATGACGTTCATCCATGAGTTATATTGAAGAACTATCGGCAAAAGTAAAGAAAGATAACAACGTTTTTATCGCACCCGGTGCCATGGTGCTGGGAGATGTGCATTTGGGCGAAAATGTTTCCGTTTGGTTCAATGCCGTGATCCGGGCTGATACGGATACCATCAGCATCGGCAAAAACAGCAATATCCAGGATGGTGCCATTATCCATGAAGATCCGGGCGCACCGGTAACCATAGGGGAGGAGGTGGTTGTGGGCCATGCGGCAATCGTGCATGGGGCCACGGTGGGTAACAATACACTTATCGGCATGCGGGCGACATTGCTGAACCATGTGCAGGTAGGCAATTGGTGTATCATAGGTGCCCATAGCCTGCTCACTGAAGGGACCATTATCCCTGATTATTCAGTGGTCATGGGTTCACCCGGGAAAGTGGTGAAAACCTTGACAGAAAAACAACTGGAAAAGGTGAAGGTAAATGCACAAGCATACGTTGATCTTGCAGCCAAATATTTAAAATAGGTTCATCACAAAAATGCTTGCAAGAGTTGATTATCGCATAGTTAAATCAGGAGGTTTAATTCTGCATTTTTTAGCCCAAGGTTGAAACCGTGGGCTAACTCTTTATTTATTATCTAGTTATGATACAAATGGTTCATCCTATACACTATTGCCGCATTGATGCTGAGAGGTTTGGGTAGGTACACCTCTATTTCGTCAAGAGGTTTGTTTTCTTTACGGTCATAGAAAAAATATACGTAACGGTAAGATAAGATGCCATTGTTTTCAGGGTCAGTGAAGCAAAGCAGGATGGGCTTCATCTTCAAAATATAGCGGTATTTGTCCTTATCAGCGTATTTGGGATCGGTTTCAATATTCGCTGGGGCCACTATCTCATATTTGTATTTGTATTTTTTCCAGAGCGCTTGTTGCTTTTTGTTATACTGCTCCAAATGTGCATTTGTTTTCATGATCAAGGGATGTTCCATTTTTATGGGTCGGTTCAACCCCTCCTTATTGTTTTGCATATCA
>Ga0206962_1012_pt1 | contig 18356 bp, 20 predicted proteins | sample Alteio_BWOrgHeat_27_FD_153241 | JGI IMG/M metagenome (GOLD analysis project Ga0206962, IMG submission 153241) | Enriched cells from forest soil in Barre Woods Harvard Forest LTER site, Petersham, Massachusetts, United States -... | ecosystem: Environmental > Terrestrial > Soil > Temperate forest >...
ATGACATATCCATCTTCATTGAAAAATCACTGCATTATCTTTTAAGCACCGGGAAGCCACAGACACATACATTGTATGCCTGCTCCAACAATGATTACTGCTGCATGGATATGGAAACGTGTGAACAATTAACAGGATTTAAGCCGGCAGATGTTGCAGAAGAATTTCTTAAAAATGGACTGAAGACTACAGTGGATAAATCCCCCTTTATACCGCCGGCATCGCAGGATTCCATACAGGAAAAAAAGACACGTCATTTTGACACTGTTTTAAGTTTGTTTGGTCGATCAGGTCTTATTCAGCAGGATCACCCGGACCTGCAGTCTTCTGTTGGGGTAGACAATAAGACGGAATCTGAAAATTGCCGCTTTGGTAAATAAACAGCAGGCGTCAGGTCTGTGTCTGTTTATTCCTGACGCCGGTTCCTTATCCGGCAACCCATGAATTTTCAAAATAAAAAACACCCTTCAAGACCACTGATGCGCCGTTTTGCAGCAGTAATTCAACCCCTTCTGAGGTGACAACCATTGAATAAGTCTGGCCATCCAGATTCAGTGTGTCGCCATTGGGGCCGTTGAAATCGGCAATGGTATTGGTGCCGGCTGTGAGGGTGGATGGAAAAATAAATACATTGGTGCCACCGCCGCCATAAATCAGGTTGTCAAAGGATTGCGTGACTTTGATTCTATTATTGGTTAACCCGCCCCAGATGGGTATTCCAGCAGCCTCAACCTGGGTCGCGATGACGATGCCATCCGTTCCCCATTTGGTCTGATGATAGGTGTTATTTTCATTGTCGCGCAGCAGGGTGTATTCATAGGCATTATCAGGACCCCTGGCAGGCATTAAAATAAAATCGGCATCAAGATACCGTGAAGTTTTGGTAAAGCCTGCCGGTAAAACGGCTGCATTGAAGGATGTCTCCACATCGGTCGGATTGTCTTCGGCTGAGGCATGCATAATATATTCATTCCCCCAGGGGTCTGTGATAAAAAATCGGAGAATAGGGACGGCTCCTGGTGTGCCAGGCGGCACGCCATTTTGACTGGCATAAAATTTCATGTATTGCGCTTTATAATTGGCTGTTACTTTGACGACACCGGCAGGGGGTGTGGTGGTGAAGTTGCCTGCTTCAAACGGCCCGAGGTTGGAGGGGAAGGTATACTGACTGGAATCAAACGGCCACATGGCATTGATGGCATTTGACATCGCGCCCCATGTATAACCCGGCGGGGAGCCGGCAGTGGTGATGTAGGTCGTCGAGCCCACTGGCTGGCCAGGGGATGCCAGAAAAACCTGTTCATTAAACTGCAGATAACGCGTGGTATTTTTGGTGTAATTCAGCGGCGGTGTAAAGGCATCCCACGCCGTATCATTTGGCACGGGATTGGTGCCTGCATCTTTGTAAGTTTGCACAAAAGAAGTGGGATACTGTGCCGCATTGGCTATATAAATAATTTCATAGGCGACCGATAAAGGTGACCAGGGGCTCACCAGGGCAATATTCAGCTGAGGATTGGCTCCGGCGCAGCTGACGCCGCCTGGGAAGCAGACAAATGTCAGATTGTTTTGGTTGCTGTCCAGTCCATTGACTGCGCCCGTTACCGAAAGCTGCAGTGTACAGCTGTCACCGGTCACGCCTTTGGGAGCCAGTGTAAAAGTGGCACCACAGGTGTCAGAATAAGTGCCGTTTTCCTGTATTTGAGTCACGTTGGGGGGAAGGCTTTTAACGTAATTTCCGATACGTGAAGTGCCTGTATTATTTTGTACGGTATAGTAAGCCGTTGTTGGCAGCACGCCATTATAAGTATTCGGCAGGGAGGTGCCTGTTTTGGGAGTGATGTTAAATGGCAGGGCAAAGCTCACGGTTGCTGCAAAAAAAAATGTGAGAAGTGTGCATCGGATTATTGATTTTTTGCCATGATTATTCATCAGACGGTCCCTGTTCTAGATAAGAAAGGTTAATTGAGCGGACACTTCACTGGCGTAGAGCGCCTGTTGGGATAAAGTTCCGTGAACAGCGTTGTGATTGATGGTTGCCTGACCGGTCCTGAATCCCCCCAAATCTGCAATTCGATACGCAATACCAAGGCGCAGGTTTTTTGCAAGATCCATATCCATACCGAATCCGATGCGGTATGCCAGTGACAGAGAAGTTTGATCAGCGTATTGACGGGTAAATGTCAGGGAATTGGGTGCATTGCTTGTGTAATTGGATGCTGTATTCACAGCCGCACCCAGCCCAAACAGGATATAGGGATAAAAGTGATTATGAAGAATGCGCATTAATTTGGTCTGCAGCATGATCTGCCGGGTCACAAGGGTTAATTCATAGTCATAATTGTTTTCAGATGAAATATCTGCGCCCTGTGTGAGTGTGCCCTGGGGATGAAACTGACCGGACTGGGTATAGGCACCTCCCACCTGCCACAGCCACTGGGGTGAAAGGGGGCGCTCAATCCCTGCAAATACCTCAAGCAATCCTCTTGTCTGTGACTGAAGACCGGCTGAGTAATTATAATATTCCAGACTGGATGAACTGGCCGGAAATTTATTGGATGTTCCGAGATTGATTGCGTCTGAGATCCCACCGCCAATGGCCAGAAACGGTGTCCAGGGTGCAGCGGTTTCTGAGACAGAGACTGCGGCCCCGGCCATTTGACAGAAGCTTAAGGCTGAGAGGGCCAGTGCGAGTTTTGTTAACTTCATGAGACAGTCCCTGTCGACGAATAAAGAAGAATTAAAGAATAACATTGATAAGAGGTCAAGTCCTGGCCCTGAAGGCGGTCATATTTTGTGCTGAATTTTATATAATGACTATTGCAGGGAATCGACCTGACGGAGCCTTCCAGGCAGTGCGGTGATAAGCAGTGTGCGGACATCCGGTATTACCGTGGGTCTTTTCCTGGCATCCATGAGCGCTGGACCTTTGGCCGCGCTGGGCTTTGAAATTGCCGCTGAAAGAATGAAAGATAAATACATCTGCCGTAAATATACCTTTTTCAGCATGGCACAGGATGTCTGTGGAAAAATAAAAGATTCCACAGATGAAATTCTCGAGACATTCTGTCCTCTCCCTTAATCTCAGGATAATCGGGTCAGGTCATCACGCAAATCTGACCCCGTCATGCTGACTGATTCAAAATATGATGCCTGATTGCTTCAGTCACTCATTGATTCAGGCTCAATTTATGTTGTCTGGAAATGATATAAACCTGCCGGTGCAGCTCTGAGTATTATCAGTTTATTTTTTTGTGATGCCTGTGAACAGACATATGGTGTTTCCCTGCCCTGTATTGCAGCGCAAAAAGCGCAAAGAAAATCAGATCAAGAAAACCCAGAATGATGAAAGCCGGGAAGGCATGGATGATAAACGCAAGCAGGAGGGCGATGATACCTGAAAATGAAATTAATGCACGGATGCGAAACGGCCGGATGGAAATATACTGTAAAAGTGTAAATGACAGCAGCCAGATCAGTGTCGCTGCAAACAGAATCATTGCAGAAGGCATGTGTACTTTTGCCGGGTTTTTGATGAATGCTTCAACGCAGGTTCCCATCATGATGAGAGAAAATATCAGTGGGATATGGGTATAAATATAGGGCTGGCCCGACCCAAGCGTACAGGTGTAATCCGCGATCCGGTTAAAGCGGTAATACTGGGCAAAAACAGCCGTCGCCAGAATGAATGCGAACAGACCTGAGAGGGCTGAGAAGAAATTCCAGTCGGTGTTTTCAAGTCCAAACACAACCGATGCAATCATCTGGCCCAGAATAATAATGGTAAATGAACCAAACCGTTCCGGAATATAATCCGGGTCGAGCGGTGCCTCAGACAGAATTTTTTGTCTTCCAATCCAGGGTATGATCAGATAAATACTCATGCCGGCCGCCCAGGAAAAATATCGGAAAGGGGGAGACATAAAAAGAGAAATCAGCCAGACAAGGGTAGCGAAGCCAAAGCCCGCGAGATAAAACCGCGAAATCTGACTGACTGTTTGTCTGTCAGCTTCTACATGCAGATAAAGTAAGATAAGAACTGTCTGACCTGTCAAAAATCCTGCTGTAAATCCTGTGGAACCGTTTTCGAGGGCATCTGGAATCCGGACAGCCATGATAATGGCTGCAAACATAATAACAAGCGTCAGCAGCCAGTGCAGCGGGTCATTGTTGTCAAAGCGTGCTGCAAAAACCGTATAGCTGGCCCATGTCCACATCAGCGGCAAAAAAAGGAAAGCGCACCCGGCAATGCCATCAAGATTCATATGCGCCGAGAGTCTGTTTGAAAGCTGTGTGACAATAACTGCAAAGACGAGATCAAAAAATATTTCGAGCCATGTTGCATGACGTTCCATGTTTTTATCATGCTGTCTCAGTACTGCTTTTTTCAGATGGGTTGGCATGTGTCATAGTCCCTTAAATGACGGTGGTTGGTCTGTCTTTTTTGTTTATTTGTTCCTCATGGTAAATCCCATGCCTGCGGGTTCATCCTGATATAAATCTTCGCTGGCTGTATTGTTCACTTCACTGAAAAATCCTTGATGCCGGGATGACGGAGGGGGTATATCCGTTAAACAAGAGGGAAGGCGTATATCGGGCAGCGGTTTTGGATCATATGAAATGTCTTTTACAGAAAAAATCAGACTGTTCAGTTCTTTTCGGTGAGAATGATTTAATTTTGCTTTAAAAAAACGTTCGCGTGTTTTGTTGTCATTCGTGAGGAGTGCTGTTTTTTTGCAGACAAGCATTAAACTGGCGAGATTCTGGATATCCAGCGCGAGAAGGATTTTTCCCCAAAGTACATCGGGAATATCTCTCATCAGGCGGTTTGTATCGTTGATGGGATCTCTGGTTTCGAATGTTTTACGGGGAATTCTCTCCAGTTCTGCCAGAGAATCACGACCAAGATTCAATGAGGGTGGGACAAATATGCCGGGAATAGTTATTTTTAGTTGATATTTATCCATAAAAAAGGGTTGTCTGATTGTGAAAACTATCAAAATGCCCGTTTTTTTTTAGAGCAATAATGCTTAACTTGAGCATTATAGGAAAATATATCACTATATGATCTTTTTTCCGGAAAACGATCGTTATGAATACCAAGGCTATTCTTTGCCAGCTCTGTGAAGAAGGTGACCGGGCATTTGATGAGGGAATGTTTCGCAGGGCGACGCACCGGTATTTTCAGGCGCTGGATATTGCCACACGCCAAAAAGATCTGGAAAAGATCGCAAGACTTCGTTTTAATCTCGGGGCAAGCACCAAAAATATGGCGTTGACAGACTATGAAAATGGCCTGTGCACCAGGGCCAAAGCCCGTGAAGTGCTCGAAACCGCCTCCAGCTGGATGTATTCCGCCGCCCGTTTTTATACGGTTCCGGAGGAAGCGCGTGAGTGTGTTGCAGAGGCCATGAAGTGTCATTTGTGAGATTCGGATTTTATATGGCAGCTTGATTACTGTCCTTGCCGTCAATATCTTCAAACTGATTGATATGGACTTCACCGTCTGGAAATCGTGCCACAATATCCAGTTCACCGCCCATGGCTTCGATGTAACTGCGAAGAGTGGAGATATACATGTCTGTGCGGCGTTCCATGCGCGACACATTGGCCTGTTTGGTGGATAACACTTCTGCCAGACGTTGCTGGCTCATGTGGTGTGCCTGTCGTAATTCCTGCAGTGGCATTTCCTTTAGCATTTGATTTGTTTTTTTAGTCGCGGCACTCTGTGCGGCGGGCGACATTTTTTTTCGCAGGATGTTGAATGGCTTACTCATCGATTAATTCCTCTTTTATCAGTGTGGCAATGTGTTGCGTATACAGGATGTCGGCAATTGGTACATAAGTTTCGTACCAGCGATTATTGCCTGTCTTGTTGCCGCCAATGAGCAGAATGGCGGTGCGCCTCGGATCAAGGGCATACAGTATGCGATAGGGCTTGCCGGCATGTTGTATCCTGATTTCTTGCATATGAGTGTGGCTTGATAGGTTGATGCTGGATGAATGAGGATATCCGAGATTCGGACCTCGCTCTTCAAGCAATCCAACGGAGGCGGCAATATCGATGTGCTCCTTTTCGGTGAGTGTTTCCCACCATTGTTCAAACTCATCCGTATATTCAACGTTCCACACAGGCAATCCTTACTTATTAAGTATTACATATAAGATATATTACTTCAAGAGCATATTACACAGAGGTAATTTTATGACATCTTAATAAAATCAATTATTTATAATGCGGCTGAATAGATGTTGTTGCAGGTTTTCTTTTGATATCGTCATTGCGAGGCCGCGAAGCGTTTGGCCGCGGCAATCCAGTTTTTAATGATCACTGCTAAGAGCTGGATTGCCGCGGCCAAACGCTTCGCGGCCTCGCAATGACAATATTCCTGCTTCATCGTACCGCGGCATGTCCGCGAACGATGAGGCAAATGGAATATTCAGAGAATCCCGGAGGATCTGGAGACAGAACCTGATCAGGTCCGCTCTTTATTCAGCCGTTTAACCATGGGTGTCACAGGCTTCAGATAACTTTTCAATACCGTATTCTGGTAGGAAGCAGGTGTGACGCGCAGATCATAATTGCCCCAGCCATGTCCTACACCCCAGATGGTCCATCCCAGATAGCCATAAGCACCGCCGGTTTTTTTGGTGGAGTAGGTGTTGAGATGGGACATCAGACTCTTGATGGCAACTGTACAGGTGGTACTGTCACTGCCGGCGCCGAATTCGGTGAGAATGGCTGTCAGTGAATTGTCCTTCAGCCACTGGGTGAATGCGAGGAGATTAAATCCATTGCTGCCGGTGGTGGTGAGATCAGTCTGACAGGTGCTGTGATTGCCGCTGAAATCACTGTCCAGATACTGATGCACATTGATAATGATTTTGCTGAGATCTGTCATACCCGCTGCATTAAAATTCGCGCGTGAAAAGAGTGTGGCATTGCTGTAGGTTTTGGTGCCGTCAGTCGATGTCCACGTATCGAACCATGAATGCAGACCATCCCAGTCATTGCCTGACACCAGAATGTAACCTGTGAAACCTGCCACGCGCAGTGCTTTGATGATGGCGATCTGAATGGTGAATACCGAATCATCCGGCACGCCTGTGGGTTCATTGTTGAGATCGAATATCAGCTTGCTCTGATCAATGCCTTTATCGAAACGGATTTTGTTAAAAAACTTCACCCACAGGCCCACCCAGTCCCGTGCATTGGTGTCGAGTGTGCCGTCAGGGCAGGGTGCATTGGGATCCAGACTGCCGACGCAGCCTGCGTATTGGGTGCCAAAAACCGAATAGCGCATATAGTCATGCATGTCGACAATGGTTGTGATGCCTGCCTGGGTGAGTGATTCAAGCAGAGGGAATACATAGGATGTCAGGTATTCGCCGTTGACGGGTCCCTGTGGTCCGTTCATTTGCAGATAAGACGAGCGCAGAGGGACACGGACTGTATTGTAGCCGGCCATCAGCAGGCTGCGTACGTCTGCGAAATCATTAAACTGTGCGGCAGTGCCCGTTGAATCCTCCAATGCCAGATTGGGGACCACGGTGGGATCAATAGTTTTGCTGAATTCGAGCCCTGAGAGATTGAATCCAACATATTGCCAGTAGGGGTTCACAGCCGGGGGATTGCCATCAATAATGTCTGCATTGCTTGTAATCGGTGTGTAATGAATAGTACCGGTGATTTTTCCGCTGCTGTCTATGGCCGGATTGGCAATTTGAATATGAAGGCCTGGCAGGGGCTGATAAGAGTTTAAAGTCGCTGTGTTGTTGTTCAGATTAAAATCCAGATACCCAAGATAAGTATTCAGCGTGCCACATCCCCCGAAACGGACGGCACCGCCTGCGTACCATTGGTTCCCACTGCAGGTGGCTGCATCGCCTGACTGTCCATGCTGCAGGGGGCAGGTTACCTGTGTGGTTGAAGCGCTCTGGAGACAATAAATGGGATAAATTGTTGAAAAAGACGGCCCCACACCGGAGATGTTATTGGTGAGGGAAATGGCGCCAGCCGTCTGACACAGGCCGAGGGCTGAGAGGGCAAGTGCGAGCTTTTTTAACTTCATGAGACAGTCCTTGTCGGGATAAAGAAGGACCAAAGAATAACATTGAAAGAGTGTCAAGTCTTCACCTGACATTTTTAAATCAGTTTAGCAGGGTCAGGTTGGTTTATTTTCAATTTCGGCGGTATGAGAAAAATTCGCCTCTATCTCGCGGGCTTTCTGAAGGGCCGTGTTTGCAAGCCCCGGGAAAGTAATTTCAGGTGCTGTAATGCCAAAGTTAACTTCAAAAATTTTGATGAAATGATTTTCAATTGTTTTCAGATCGTATGTTTTCCAGTCCGCATCATAAGGTTCAAAAATTTTTTTCCAGCCATCTTCTCTGTAACGGCTCTGGATAATCTGCGTGGAAACTGGACTTTCCAGCAGATAAAGTCCCGTATAGAGCGACTCAACCGCGGCTTCAAGAAACATCCCCGACAGTTCGTCTGTCGCATCCGCTTTAAGCACAGAAGCGATACCGACCAAAATGATACCGGCATTGAAATAGCCGTCACTCCAGAAGCGACTGCAGAATGCCTGCAGTGTCTGGATTATTTTCGGGATCAGTTCGGTGTTTCTGGTTTCCCGCAGTTCAGAGCGAAGACGCTCAATTTTTTCCTGCCATGCGCTGTAAATATTGCACTGGCAGGCCTGATTAAGTGCGAGGGTTGCTTCATCTGAATGTTTGTCCCCGTTTTTTTTATACTCCCCCCAAAAATAAACGCCCTTGTACTGGTCAAACACAGAATGAACGGTCAGGCCATCTGTTGAATAAACTGTGAGATCCAGAAAATGATGTTTGTGCAGACGTTTGCTCCAGTACCGGTTCAGTTCCGGATCGGAATCAAAAAAATCATTCAGGACGGGGTTTTCAATGGCCAGTGTCACTGTCTGTGCAAGAGAAAGGGGGGATTTCGGATTTTTGATCAGCCTTATTACTTCATTGGGATGTCCTGCCTCCAGCATCGCCTTCATTTTTTTGGCCAGTGCTGCATTGCTCTGTGATCCTGGATACAGGGTGTTCATTGAATTGGCTCCATGTCTGACTTTATGCCTGCCGTTAAAAATGTTTCCCCGGACCTTTTGGTTCATCATCAGCCTTTATTTCTTCAATGATTTTTTCTTCAGGGATTTTCTCTGATTTTTCCTCCATTTTGCTTTCAGAGACAATCATGGCAGACTCCTTTGCAAAAGGTTTGATTTCATCTGTCATCATGTCGCTGTCCTGAGATTCTGAGCTGTCTGAGAGCGGGTGTGCTGAGTGAAGTACTGCAAGGATATTTCCCGTATTTTTGACCTCAAATATTTCAGGTAAATCTGCCTTTTTCTCCTCAAAATGGGGGTCAAATTCGGCTTTGAATTCATCACCGACTCTGCGGAGACCTGTAAGACAGCTGTTTAAAATGTCTTTGTTGAGCGTCAGGGAAATCCCCAGATTTGTTTTAAATCCTTTGACCGAAGTGTCAAATTCAGAAAGGATTTCTTTATAGGAGGTCGCTTTCATCAGAAATTCCTTTGATCTGTCAAGGACTATGTTAAAATGCTTATTATTTTTGGCGCTGATATTTTCTTCCAGAAACCGGGAGAAAAAGTCATCAAACATCCGGGCAGCCGCTTCTTTTGCATCCAGAACATTCTGAGGAATGCCTTTATTTGCTTTTATGGATACATGGGCGTTCTGCGTGTTTATCCTGACCTCAGGGTTGAAATATTTTCCGATGCGCTCTTCAGCGCCTGCTGCCCAGTCTCTGAGATCACCGATATCTTCTTTGATTTCTCTGATTCTGTCGAAGGGATTTTTCTTTGTCCTGTAGATATTCTTAAGAACAGCGGCCGTGGAATACATGTCGGCTTCAGTGCCAATGTGTGCCGGTTGACTGGTCATCGAGGACATGAAAAGTTTGTGATGCATGTAGCCTGATGTACCTCTGGCAAGTGTTCTTACTGTTTCATTTTCATTGTTTATCCTGAGTGATATTCCAAAATCCAGCAGAACTGCTGTTCCGCTGGCAGGATCATACATAATATTGTCCGGTTTGATGTCGAAATGTATATAACCTGTTTTATTGAAATCTTTCACCGCACGCATTACTGCAATGGCACATCTGTCCATTTCTTCATGGGAGTGTTCATTGTTGTTTAACCAGGATTGCAGGCTGCCGAAGGAAAAATAAGGCATTATCAGGGTGCCTGGTGTGTGATCTGCTGAATGGCCGCGACTTTCATTTGGAAGATATCTGGCATCGTGACCGAGTGCCTGCATAATCTCCACTTCTTTTCCGGAGGAGGACATGAATGTTCTGTCTCTTTCTGCAGATCTTTTCAATCCGCCTTTTTTGTCAGATTGTTTGGCGGGTACCTTTGCAGCATACCAGCCTTCGCGGGTAAAATGTTCCGGATCTTCTCCAACTGCAATCAACCTTGCAATTTTGACGGTTCCAAATCCGCCTCTTCCGACATGCTCATTCTTTTTGATGCCGCCGCCGAGTTCAAACATCTGTCTGTTCGTGTTGTCGTATTCAATGCTGTGTCTGACGGATAAATTTTGAAGGGCTTCCTGACCATATCTTCCGGTGATCTCCTCCCCATATTGTTCCCTTATCTTCGCCTCAAGCGTTTTTTTGCTGTTTCGGCCACCCGTCAGATGGCCGTCGTTTTCAAGACGAATAATATACTGGGTGACAAGGTCTGAATTTTTATTTTCTTCAAATTTTCGCTGGGGATCTGTGAGAGAAGCATCCATTTTTTCTTCGTCATTATTGATGTGATGTGTGGAACGCATGGGCGTATTCCCCCTGATAAATGGTTATACCGAAGAGTATAGTTTAAATAATCGTGTTTATTTTGTTCGCATCAATGTATTATAAGTATCTGTTTTTAAATAAATTTTTATTATATGTAAATTGGGGCAAACAGAGCGTATGCGCTAGTGCCTTGTTTTCACAGGACTTGATTAAAAGTTTCCCTGAAACGGCTATACCGCTGCGCATTGATATATAATCATAAATGCAGGGAACTGACTTGGAGGAAGGACTTATGTGGCGGTTACAGTGTTCAAAGGATGATATGGCAGGAAAATTGTGTCCTGTTTCTTTTGGTCTGGCAGTGGGTGTTGTCAGCTTTTTTGCTGTCATGGTCTGGACAGTCTGGGTGATGTATTACGGTTTGCCGCCTGTCATGGCAGCGATGCATATTCCAGTTCCAACGCTGAGCAGGGGGTTTGTGCATGCATTACTGGCTCTGATGAAGGGATTTGCCTTTGGCTTTTTCGTGGCGCTTTTGAATGATGTATTTTCCTGCTGCCTCGCAGGCCGGCGTAAAAAAAGAAAATAGCGGATTTTTCAGGCTTCATCTGACGTCAGTTTTTTTCGTCAGTTGAAGCCCTGAAACAGGGATGATGGAGGTCATATGAAATTTCTCAAAATGGCAGCATTTATGGTTTGTTCTTTCATGCTTATTTTTTTTGAAAATGCGCCTGCTCAAACCTGTTTTGACCCGAATTATGGTTATTATGACTGTTATTATCCGCCCACTTACAGATACTCACAGGATCAGGGCCAGGCATTGATGGAAAGTGCTTTTTTTGGAATGATCCTCGGCGGGTTCCTCGAGGGTGATGATGACCATGAGAGATGGCATCATGATGACAGAGATCATGAGTTTCACAGAGACAACAGAGCGCATGAAAACCATGACGGTAATCGCGCGCATCATCATTGATTCTTTGGGTTGCCAGGGATCATTTTATGATCGGTGTGCGAATTTTAATTGTCTCATGTTATTATTTTGTTTCTACCAAACAGCCAGGGAAGGAATCTGATGAAAAAATTACTTGTTCTATTTGCCGTATTAACATCTGTTTCTGCTGTCAGTTTTGCAGCGCCGGGTCTGGTATCGATGAATAAGCCTCAGGCACTCAAAACAATATCAGATAAAACAATCACAACGATTTCTGCAGTCACTCTCAACGGAAAAGTGATTTCAGACAGTTTTACCGGTTATTTTGGCAAAGATGGCACAGCGAATGGAAAATTAGCCTCTAAACCGGATGATGGTCCTCAGGATGACCAGGGTAAGTGGATGGTGAAATCAAACGGGATGTTCTGCATTACCTGGGATCACTGGAATGATGGAAAGGAAAAATGTGTAAACTTCTATAAATTAAGCAATGCACTGTTGATCATGAATGCACGGCATGGTTTCGAGAGTCTGGTGCTGGATGAACAGATTCAGTCAGGTGATCAGATGTCTGGCTAAATCTGTGCTATCCGTTGTCTGAGTGTTTATAAATGCGGAGTTATCTAAATAACTCCGCAAATTTACAGCTCTTGTACCTGGATTACTTAAAATGCCAGGTGAATCCCACGCCAAGCAAACCTGCGCCTGCAATCCCGTAAATGGCACCCTACACACACGAGAGATTATGATCCCTCTGAACGGTGCTATTTTGACCGGTTGACAAGCTTCATGATAATGGAAACAAAAAACAAAACGATGAATATGAAGAATACCACTCGTGCAATTTCGGCAGTGGCCAGAGCTATGCCTGAAAATCCCAGTATGGCTGCAATAATGGAAACAACCAAAAAAGTCAGCACCCAGGAGAGCAGGGCAAAAGTGGTCTCTGTCATATACATCAGAGATGAGACAACAAACAGCACCAAAAATATAATAAAAATGATTTTGGCCGCTTCAGCGGCAGCCACTGCAACCCCTGTGAAACCAAATACAGCTGCAACCACGGAAATAACAAGAAATGTGATGATCCAGTCCAGCATAAAATCTTCCTTATTGGTCGGAATTCACTGTGATGCGTGAGATGACCCTGGAAACATGAGAAACAGATTCTGCTATTTTTACAGCTCTGTCCGCATCTTCCTGACTCTTTGCACTGCCTCCAAGGGACACCACGCCATTGGTGGTCTCCACATTGATTCCTGATGCAGAAAAATAACTGTCTGAAAGCTGATGTCTGATGAATTCCCCTTTTACTTTTGCAGTAATGAGGGTGTCAGCCAGTGAATTGGTGCTTTGTTTTATGATCAGTCCTGAACCATCCACGTCGGTGACGCCATCTGTTGACTGGGCGATCTGAACAGCAGCGGCTGCATCACTGTCTGAATTGACATGACCTGAGAGTTTAACGATGCCATTGTCTGAACTGATGCTGATTTTAAAAATTGAAAGTGAGGGGTCAAGGGCAATTTTTGATTCAATTTTGGCAATAATAACTGCATCTGTAATAGGCGCATCCACAGCAGACGCATTGAGTGTGAAAATCATAGAGGCCGCAAAAAAAAGAATCTTCAGACTGTTCCACTGTTTCATGTTGTTAACTTCCTGTTAAAGATGTCATTGTCTTCAAAACTAAAACATTTATATTATCATTCGGCCAGAATTGCACTCCGTGATAGTACTCAGTCAATAAGGGTAATTACCAATGCAGTAATTTTTTTGTCTGTGGCGGTTATTTTTTAAGGGTGGATTGAATTTCTCCCGGTGGAAATGAGGGCAGGGTTGCTGCTGTATTGGGATGTGAGACTGGAATCATGTCGAATGCATAATTGGAATCACTGGCTGCGTAAATCCGGAAATACTGCTGATACCCTTCTTTGGTACTGCAGGCCACATCGGTAAACATCCTGCCATGATACATGCCATAACCCTGTTTGGAGAAAATATACCAGGGATTTTCAAGAGCTTTGCCTGTCTGAGCGAGCACAATATTTTTGCAGGAAAATTTTTGACCGGGTGCGGGTGTGATCGTCAGGGTTCCTTCCACGGCAAAATTCATTTCGGCGGGAATGTTGAGACCGGTTCGATTGGACAGACCATATCCCCACTGAATGATATCATTCAAAACGGTTGCTGATTTATGTCTTCCGGAAAACACCGAGAACTCCACCCGTCCCCATGTATTGCCACTGTAGTCATACCAATAATGCGGGATACCAGAGGGAAGAAAATTGTCTTCCGTGATGTCGAAAGGTTGCTCTGCTGTCACGCTGTGACGGGTGACGAGAAACGATGCTGGTTCGCAGAGCATGTATCGACAGGATGTATTGACCGGATAATATAAAACGACATCATTTTCGCGGATCACTTTCCAGGCAAAACTGCTCAGGGAAACCAGTGACAGGGTAACAAGACTTAAAAATAGCAGTATTTTTTTCATCAGTGTGACGCTCCAGATAAGAGCCGGTAGATGGGGCGAGATCATGCAGTAAGCAGGTATTTATTACAAGCCCACCGGTGCGCTCTTTGGATGATTCAAAGAATGATGCGACTGTTGCGGTTTTGCCTGAAAGTGCTGTATTGTTTGACGCCACAGGTGAAGGTGATTTTGGTAAAATTAAAGGCAGACTCTTAAGAATGCAAAAATTATTTTTGAAGCTCGGTGGGGTGGTTTTTTTGAGTGCCATGATAACCGCCTCAGTGGCTGAACCATCGCAGGACAATACCACTGCCTCAGGGAAAATAGACGCTGTAAAAATTGACCATTTTAAATCAGAGCAACAAATCAGTGCAGGTTCTGTTCTGATTGGCGGCAAACGGGTTCAGTACAATGCGTTTGCAGGCACTTTGATTGCTCACACCAAAGAATGGGATGATGTACCTCAAAACGCTGAAAAAGATGAAAAAGGCGAGAAAAAAATCCCATCAGAAGCAAGCATCTTTTATGTGGCTTATTTTAAATCGGGCGCAAAGTCATCAGATCGACCGGTGACCTTCTTTTTTAACGGCGGACCCGGTTCTGCCACAGTCTGGCTGCATATGGGCGCCTTTGGGCCAAAACGGGTTGTTACGGCCAGCGATGTGCATGCGCCTGCTGCCCCTTACCCCATCGTCAACAATGACTTCAGTCTGCTGGATGCAACCGATCTTGTTTTTGTGGATGCACCAGGAACCGGCTTCAGCCGGATCAGTGGCAAAGAGCGCGAAAAGGATTTTTTTGGCGTGGATCAGGATGCACATGCTTTTGCTGATTTTATCACCCAGTTTCTGACAAAATATGGACGGTGGAATTCACCCAAATACCTGTTTGGTGAAAGCTATGGCACGACACGTGCGGCAGTGCTTGCAAATCTGCTTGAGAGTGATCATTCCGTGGATCTGAACGGTATTATTTTGCTGTCGCAAATTCTGAATTTTGACAACAGCGTGGATGGCCCTGAGACAAATCCGGGTATTGATCTGCCTTATCAGCTTTCCCTGCCCACCTACACTGCAACCGCATGGTATCACCACAGACTGCCCGGACAGCCGAAAGCACTGCCGCCTTTACTGGCTGAAGTTGAGCATTTTGCAATGACCGATTATGCGCAGGCACTGATGGCGGGTTCCACTTTATCTTCTGAACAGCGCAATTTGACTGCTGAAAAACTCCATCATTATACAGGGCTTCCCGTCAGCTATATTTTAAAGGCTAATTTGCGCGTGTCTGGCGGTGAGTTCGAAAAGACACTCCAAAATGAAGATGGCACCACCACCGGCCGTCTGGATTCCCGTTTTTCAGGCCCCACCATGGATCCTCTCAGCAAAGAGGCGGGCTATGATCCGCTCTCTGCGGCCATCGGATCCGCCTATGTGTCAGCATTCAATGATTATGTGCGAAAAGATCTGAAATTTGGCGGAAACAGAACGTTTAAACTGTTTATTGACACCAGTAAATGGGATTTTCTCCATCAGCCCCCGGGTGCTTCCGCGCCTTTGCCGCAGGCTACCAATGTCATGCCGGATCTGGCGGCTGCAATGAAATATAACCCAAACCTCAAAATTCTTCTGAATGCCGGTTATTTTGATCTTGCAACACCGTTTTATGAAGGGGTTTATGAGATGCAGCATCTTTCGATCCCTGCAAAACTTCAGGGAAACATTGAATACCGGTTTTATGAATCAGGCCATATGGTTTACGCCCATGAAGCCTCCCTGAAAAAGCTGCATGATAATGTGGCTGAATTTATCTCTAAAACAGCAGCTGTAGGCGGAAAGAAACTTTCCTGAGTATCAGGAAATGCGGGAAGCGGGGGGATGAAAATTTCTCTTAATAATTCCTTAATACTCTTCAGGCATTTTTAATTCATCCATTAAGATGTGCAATTCAGTCATGGCCACAGGTTAAAATTGCTGCGAGGTCTGTTTCCCGGCACTATATTACAGATTTTACCCTTCAATTTAAGGACAAACTGATATGAAGCCTGCACAGAAAAAAGTTGACCACCGCACTATTGTTAATCTGTCTGATATACGCCGAAAAAGAGATCATCTGATCAAACATCCCAATGATTATACTGAGGCAGAGTTCGCCGATGATCTGAATGAAATAAATGAACTTTTTCAGAATACACCTGATCCGGATCCCCTGATGTGGGACTACAAAGGATGTATCCTGCTGGTTCTGGGGCAGTATTTCGCCGCTGCTAAATGCTTTCAGCATGCCATGGTGCTCTCACCGCGCGAGCTGAAATATACAAGGCATTTTGCCCGGGCTCTTGAAAAATGCGATCCAAAAACTGCGAATACGATTCTTTATGCCCTGCAGGATGCGCATCAGGAAAAGTACCATGCGCTCTCTGAAAGGCATAATGAATACCACAGCGAGCTCGAGGCGCAGGTTGGTGTCCTGAAGGAGCAGCATCTGGATCTTGGGATGGAATGTCAGCGACTCTGGGAAGTTATTGATTCGTATGAAGAGTATGTCCAGGAGCTGAAGAATGAACTGGACCGTCAGGAAGACAGTCAGGAAAATAATCAGAATGCGATGAAAGATATTTTTATCCGAAAGATAAAGCTTCTCAATGAACTGAAAAAAAATATCCAAGAAATTGAATCAGTCAGAGCCCATAAAATTGCGCTCTACAGTGAGCTGCCCGGTAAAATCAATGAACGGGATGCAATGAAGGCAGTCAGAAGCAATACAGCTTCACTGCTGAGTGAATTAAAGGGCCGCAGAGAACAGGAAACTTTCGCTGAAGCCAGAAAAACTTTTGAATCCAAAAAGACAGCGCTGCACCAGGAACTGCATGCAAAACGCAGCGTCCAAAGCCCCATCAAACCCGCGTATTCTTCCAGAAGTTACATGAACTGGCTGACCTTTGGTCTCTGGAAAGATGCGAAACCCAAAGCGCCTGTTGTCAGCAGCGAGGCCGCACTCAAACCTGGCGCCAGAGCCTGATCCCTTTTATCGTGAGCTTTCTGTCGAATTGACGAAAGCTCACGATTGCCTTTTTTTAAAATAATTTATGAACAGCCCGTCAGTCTGAACCAGGTGATAAACGTACTCCAGTTATAAGACCCCATTGTCTTCAGATATTCATTTGAATACCAGAAAGTACAGTCATCCGCCGGATCAACTGACATGAGACTGTAGCGGCTCCAGCTGTGGATGTCATTGATCTGAGAGGCTCTGCCGGTAAATAACACCTGTGTTTCAAGGGTATTCAGGGGATCATTGTCACTGCGGGCTGCGAACTCCATGGACGGATATACCAGAGAAGAAATCACAGTATAGCCGAGCGCGATATGACCCAGTCTGTTGATGGCAATGCCGCCTGTATGCCGGTTTTTGGAATCGGGTGCGAGTGTTGCCTGCTGATGCACAGTGGGAATGACGGTTGGATCATCGCTGGTGCGTAATTCGTACCAGCGAATCGCCGGTGCATACCGGGGAAAGGGTCCTCTGACAGAATGATTGGCCACAATCGATCCGTAACCGTCAAACTGCCGGTACACGAGACGTGGCATCAGCCGCCCGGTCACGATATTGAGTTTGTTTGTGGTGAAAGGCTGTATGGCACATTGATTGCCGTTGAGTTCGGCGCATGCCGCAGAATAAGTCTTCACCGGAATTTTGAGAGCATTGGTTACGGTTGAAAGTTCAGGATGCGTAAAGTCCACATGAAACCGAAAGAGGATGAGGCCATCCGGCGGACTCAGCCCGATAAAATATTCATGTGTTCCTGCAGGCGGTATTCTTTGTCCCTCCAGATCTGCAGGCAGCAATGAGCCTGTCCCTCCGGTAAACTGTCTGCACTGAATCCCTGCGGTTTCGCCATTCAGCATTTTATTTCGCTGCAGGGCGCAAATGCGGGCGCCATTAAAAATTTTTCCAGACATCTGAAAAGACAGATAATAGGCGTCCGGCCAGATCCCGAAGTTTTCAATCGTACTTCTGGAATCCATCTGGAATGCATATCGATAGTAGGCGCCTGTGGCGTCTTCTGAAGCAGATACTGCAATGCATTCGTAAAATGATCCGAAAGAGGCATCAGAAAATGCATACTGGGATAAAATCCATCGATGCGCCAG
>Ga0206962_1186_pt1 | contig 18211 bp, 7 predicted proteins | sample Alteio_BWOrgHeat_27_FD_153241 | JGI IMG/M metagenome (GOLD analysis project Ga0206962, IMG submission 153241) | Enriched cells from forest soil in Barre Woods Harvard Forest LTER site, Petersham, Massachusetts, United States -... | ecosystem: Environmental > Terrestrial > Soil > Temperate forest > O...
TATTTGGAGTGGTAACGGTATATGTTGTTGAAGTTGCTCCGGTAATATTGGTATATCCCCCGGAAGCATGGTTTTTTTGCCATTGATAACTAATAGTACTGCTTCCTGTATGTGTTGGGGTAAGGGTGAATGTTGCACTGGTCCCTGCACAAGTACTCGCGTTTGCAACGGTTCCTGAGATGCTGTCCACATCCAGCGTGCCTGCTGTAGAGGCGATGGCGGTACATGATCCTATGGTAAGCAAACACTTATATAAGTCGCCATTTACAGAAGTATTAGGCGCAGTTACCGTATATGAACTTGAGGTTGCCCCTGTAATATTGGTATATCCGCCGGAAGCGTGGTTTTTTTGCCATTGGTAACTGATCGTACTTGATCCGGTATGTGTTTGAGATACGGTAAATACGGCATTGGTCCCGGCGCAGGTGCTCACATTGGCAACAGTTCCGGAGATACTGTCCACATCCAAAGTTGCGGCGCTTGAACTATCAGAAGGAGAACATCCTGAAACCACACAATGGTATTTGTAAGAATTCATGGATGTTATCACTGCACTCAGGTTCAGCGTTGCTGTGGTGACATTGGCATATTTGCCGCCATTGGCCAATGTTAACCAAGTAGTGCCTCCGTTTCGGCTTTCTTTCCACTGATAAGTAAGGTTTGAACCAGTGGCCCCTACGGTAAATGAAGCCGATGAACCAGCACACGTACTTGTGGATGAAGGTTGAGAACTTACATGGGGAACCGTATAAAAATTCAATGTGGCCGATGCCGAGGTGGCATCATCCGGACAGGTCCCCGTAAGATAGCAGGCATAGGTATTGCCAGCCATGGTATTGGGTGCTCCGGTCAGCGTTAGAGTAGCTGTATTGGCACCGGAATAAATACCACCGTTGGTGATGTTCAATCCATTTTCCTGCCATTGGTATTGCAGGCCAGTTCCGGTACCAGTTACCGTGAATGTAGCATTTCCATTGGGGCAGATGGTGGTATTGGAAGGATTGACAGTTACGGTAGGTAAACTGTTAATGGTTAAAGTGGCTACACTTGAAGTTGCGGAAATACAAGTTCCTGTTATTACGCAACGGTATTTGTAACCATTCATGGATACACTTACTGGCGATATAGCCAGGTCATCAGTAGTGTCATCGGCATATACGCCACCCGTTGCATTGGCCCAAGTGCTTCCACCATTGGTACTTACTTGCCATTGATAGGTTCTCCCTACTACACCGTTTGCAGCGACGGTGAAATCCGCATCGTATGTGTCGCAGGCAGTGCTGTCATGAGGTTGCGAACTGATAACAAGAGCGGTAGGTTCACCAATAGCTATGTTCCCTTGTACCAGAAATCCGGTAGCCGTAGTGCTTGTGGATGTTTTGGTGGTTGTGGTCGGGTAATGGGAATAGGTGCTGTTATGCTGTATCCCTACTACAAAATTGGAATAAATGGCACCTCCCTGAATATCACCTGATACAAAGGTCATGGTGGCATTGTAGTTGGTAGGCCCAACACCCAAGTTGCTCAAAGACCAGTATCTTTTTACATCTTTTGAAGAATTGATACAAGACAAGGCAATCAAAGGTTCATTGGAACCAACGGTCTTGAGAACGATATTGCCCACCGTATCTACCACTGGGAAAGTAATGGTAACTGGCGCATAAACACCTCCAATACCTATAGGGTAGGTCTGGGAAACATTGCTCCCCAAAGCAAAATATTGTGACAAACTGCCACTGACATAAGTAGATGAGCCGAGGCCGGAGGTGCTGCCTGTGCTAGTAATGGTAAGTATCTTGCTTCCCGTATTGGTAAGCCCACTTGTGCCTGTGAATGTATGCGTAACACTGATATTAGAAAGCAGGGTAATGCCTGCACTGTTGTTCACTGTCAGATTATAGAAAGTGAACGATGAGGCAGTCATGGTAATATTCTGGTTGCTTGAGCCATTGAAGGTCACAGTTCCATTATTCTGAGTAAAGGTGCCACTGTTTGCAAAATCCCCTTTCAGGTTGATCGCATATGCTGAGCCATTTGTGGAAAACGTAGAGGTGGAGCCAATGGTGAGTGCCCCACTCATGGTTATGGCTGCCCCCATGGTTACTGTTCCCGATGTGAGGCTTACCGTGAGATTGTTCAATCCGGCATTTTGGGCCTCTGGGCCAGTGGTGCAACCCGTTCCAGTATAAGTAAGGTTATAGGCCCCGCTTCCTTGCAATACACTTGTACCACTGATACTCCCTGCAGAACGGGAAATAGCGGAAGTTGCATCCATGGTGAGGTTGGAGCCTGCTGTCAATACCCCACTGGTTAGTGTAAGGGTACCTCCATTTAGTATTTGTGTACTGCTCCCCAAAGTCAAGCCACCGGAACCATTCTGGGTTAAATTATAGAATGAAAGAGAAGAGGTAGAAGTCTGTGCAGAGGAACTCGTAAAACTGAAAGTACTGGTTCCTGCACTTAAAACAGATCCAGTGCCTGTAATATTGCCTCCCATTGTCACCGTAAAGGATCCTGGGGAGAATGTGCCTGAATTCAAAACAAGGTTCCCGGTAATCGCAGTACTTATGCCTAGGGATGTGGTACCCCCTGAAATGGCAAGATTTTTAAATGAGGTATAGTGGGTTGGTATACTGTTGGTTGTAGTCAATTCTATGGTACCTGCCCCGGGAGTAAAAGTACCTGCTACCCAAGCGAGTCCTTGGCAAGTCACAGTCCCTCCATTTGTCATATCCAATGCGCCGGTCCTTGCAGAAACATCGCCTTGCGTAACGGTACCTGATACGGTCACTTTATCAGACGATACGGCAAAATTCAGTGTTCCATTTCCGGCATGGGTAGCTGTGTTGGAACCTATTTGCAAACTGGCACACACGGCATTTGTCACATCCACAGTAAGGGTAGCGCCATTGTCTACCACCACATTATCAGATGCTGATGGCAAGCCACCAGGTCCGGAACCGCTTTTTATGGCGCTCCAGTTTTTGCTGCCATGTATTTCTATGGTAGTAGGTCCGGCAATACCGGCTGTCCAAGTGCTGAATCCTGTTATGCCGGTGGCATCAATGCTAGTAGTGGTGGGGTTGGCTACCGTTTGAACAGTCCAATCAGTAGTGGTGGCATCGTATGCGGCCACTACAAAGTTTGCAGTGTTTGGACTTCCTACCAAATCTCCCGCAACCCAGTTGAAAGTAGCCGTATAACTGGTGGCAGCTACGCCGGTGTTTGTTATGTCCCAATATCTGTTCAGGTATTGAGAAGTACTTATTGGCGCTGTTGTATATTGTGCGGGGCGGCTTGCTGTCGGTTTTATTAAAATGTCGCCAGGGCTGCTTATTGAGTTAAAAACAAGGTTTACAGGAGTATAATTCGTGGCATCGCCTACCGGCCAAGCCAAGGAACTCTGGGCTATGATATGCTGCTGCAGCGCACCGTTTATATAATTTGAAGATGAGGCGCCGCTTATCGTTGCGCCTGATCCCAGTATCATTGAAAAGGTTCCCGTTGTTATTTTCCCCGATGTTAAAGCCAAGGTTCCATTCACGGTGGTGGTTGCCCCAATGGTCAAGCCACTGCTGTTGTTCACCGTCAGGTTGTTAAAAGGAGTAGTTGTACTATTCTGTGCAGAAGCACCAGCAAAGCTTACTGTACCATTTGCAATATTATTGGTGCCTGAAATATACTGTCCCGTAAAATCATTGGAGGTGCCAGTTTTGGTCACGATTACGGTTCCACTATCGGTCATTGTACCAGTAGTGGTGATTGTATTGGTGGAAACGGGATTGAGAATGCCGCCAGATCTTACCAGGGTCGTTCCTGCATTGATATTGCCGGTAGTAGTAACACCTGTAGAGAAAGTATTGGATATCTTAAGGGTGCCGAAAGTAAGGGTTGGGATACTTTGTTGCGCGCCTGAACCGGCATAATCTACCGTTCCCCCACTAATGGAAAGGGTACCCGAATATTGTGTATTGAGGTCATTGCCTCCTGTATGTGTAACCTTTATTGTCCCACTGTTAGTAAGAGAGCCGCCCACGGTATTTCCAGAACCTGGCGTGAGCGTAGTACCAGAACTTACAGTAGTGGTAGTGGCAGAAATATTGGTGCTTGTGGAAACACCTGCATAGGAAGTGTTTGAAACATTAAGGGTGGCGAATGTAATTGAATTGCCGCTGATGGCCTGGGCAGAACTGCCGTTTAAGGTAAGCGTGCTGCTGGTCGCGGTAAATGTCCCATTGTTGACAATATTCCCTTTTACCGAACCCGTTTGGCTGGCCATGCTGAAGGTGGCCCCGGATCCTATCGTAATGTTCCCACTGGCAGCAAAGGTACCAGAGACAGTTCCTGTCATGGATGGAGCGACGGTAATATTTCTAAGCCCGGTGCCGCTCACCACTGATGAACTGGATGATGTACCGGCAAACAATACATCGTAAGCTGTTGTGGAATTTATGGTTCCAGAAGCAGCGGCCGTGCCGCCATACCTGATGTACAAACAATTGGCCGCCATATTGAAAAAGCCAGTTCCCATGGCCAATGTACCCCCAAGATTCTCCAGGGTGTCATTTACGGTAGTAGTGGCTGAAACTGTAGCTGTGCCCGAAACATTAATTATTAGATGATTATAGGTTGTGTTGCCCTTTATGGTTTGACTGGCACCATTGTATATTACCGTATTACCAATAGCAGTTGCAGTAAGTGTACCGGGCGTGGCACCGGAGGTCAACAGCGTTCCGGCTACCTGTAGGGTGGAAGCATATCCTGCATTGTTCCATATTGATGAGTTTGCCGCACCTGTCAGGTTTCCTGCAATAGATATATATCCATAGTTAGTAACAGTTACTCCTGTATTCAATGCAACGGTACCTGAAAACCGCAAGCTATCGGTAGCACTCACTATTTTATAGTTTGCTGCGATGGTGGTCGTCACACTGTTTGTTACAGCCCCACGACCGCTTATTGTGTCATTTGCCCCGTTAAGGGTTATGGCTCCCGAGCCACTCAGTGTTCCATCAACATTGAAATTCTTGCCAACAGATATGGTCCTTGTGCCCCCAGTCAGTGTGGCCCCACTGCCTACGTTCAGGCTACCTGTCATGCTCAGGTTGGCTTGAAGAGGAATGGTAATGCTGCCAACAAGCGTAAGGTTCCGCAATCCTGAACTGGTAAGCTCTGAGCCCGGGGTTATTGAACTGGTGTACGTTACATCATAGGCACTGCCTGAATTCAGTGTCCCGGTCAGCGTACCCCCATTCCACAAAATGGCAGAATTGGTGCCATTCATGGTCAAAAGGCTCGTACCCGCAGCAAATGTTCCGCTTATCAAGTTCAAGGTATCCAGCGTTTTTGCAGCATTCAGGGTAATTGTTGGCGTGGTCGTCGCCACGGTTACTGACATGGCCCCCGCATTTACCAATTCAGCTCCCGTATTGAAAGCCGTGGTCCCTGAATAATAAACATGATAATGATTGGAGCCTGATAGGGTACTCGCAGCCACTATAGTGCTGGTGCCAGAACGTGCAATTGTAGAGCCAGTAGCCATGGCCAGCTTGGTAGTGCCTGCCGTAAACGCAACAGAACCAGATAATGAGAGCGTATCCATTACAATGGTAGTGGAAGCCAAGGTAGCTGTTGTACCACTTCCGCTCAAGGTCAGGTTCCAATAGGTGCCGGGCTTTATGGTTTGGGATGCGCCTGTATATTTTACGGTGTTGCCTAAAGCCGTTGTGTTTAGCGTTCCACCAGCTGTGAACATTGTGCCGGCGACTGCCAACGAAGAATTTGTGGCATTCGTCCAAATGCCAGTGCCTGAAGTACTGGTAAGGTTGCCGGCCAACGCAATTATCCCATTATTGGTAAGGGTAATGCCAGTGTTGATGGCGATATTGCCGGCAAAGGTGAGGTTTGTGGCAGCATTTACCGTGTGGGCTGCACTGATGGTGGTGGTGCCCGTATGGCTCATGGTTCCACTGCCATAGATAGACTTTGAAGTACCGCTGAGCGAAATGGCCCCGGTACCCGTCAATGTCCCATTCAACGTAAAATCCCCAGCATCCCCAAGGGTAAACGTAGAAAGTGCCAGTGTCCCAGAATTTACATTGAGATTGCCAGTAGTGGTGATGGCCCCAGCTAAAGTGGCAGTTTGGCCTGTATTGTTGAAACTAAGGTTGCCAAAGGTGCGGGCTGCAATTTTTTGCGCCGCCCCTCCAGCATAGTTTACTGTGAGATTGGAAAGCGTTAATGTGGTGGTGGCGTATTGGGCGGTAAGATCATCCGTAGCGCTCCCCGTAGCTGTCACATCAATTTGACCGGAACCTGAAACAGCAGCTCCTGTCCCTGATATTGTCCTTCCTGAGTTGGGGTTAAATTCTGCGTTGGCATTAACCGTTAAGGTACCACCCGATGCTATGGTGATATTGCCTGATGTGGTTACGGGGTTGGTGGTGTTGGAAATAATCAGATTGTAGAACCCAAACGTACCTATATCTTGGGTGCCAGTACCCGACATGTTTACGGTACCGGTGTTTGGCGTGAAGGTGCCACTTATAAAAATGGCATTTCTGTTCAGGTTCAGGGTGAAAGTTGACAAGGCAAGTGTGCCCCCGTACATGATCAGGTCGCTATCTGCTGTCACATTCCCGACCAAAGTAGCCGTGCCCGTATAAAAACCAAGGCCACGGAAGGTGCGGGCGGCAATTTTTTGTGAAGCGCTCCCGGCATAGAAGATGGCCATGTTGGTCGATGACAATGATGATATTGCTGTGAGGCTTCCGTATTGGTCAGCGATATCATCCGCCGCGCCACCCGTATGCGTCACGGTCATAATGCCTGAGCCGGAAAGGGTTGCGGCCCCACCCACGGTGCTCGTCGCGCCAGGAAATAGTACGGCCCCAGAGGCAAAATTTAAGGTATGGCTGATGGTTATATTGGTAGTAGTCGCTATCCAATTGGTAGTAATTAATACATTGGAAATGGTGAGGTCATAAAAGGAAACGGTATTTCCGCTTATGGTTTGCTGGGTGGTGCCATTCATGTTCACGTTCCCGGAATTTGCGGTGAACGTGCCGTTGTTCGCAAAATTGCCACCAATATTCAAACTATAATTCGAAGCGGATGTTGTGAGGGTGTTTCCTGAATTTATGGTTAAGTTCCCTGAAAGAGTAAGCGCTGATCCAAGGGTTAGTGTTTGGCCAGAGGTAAGGTTGGATGTTAGGTTTGTCAATCCACTGCCAGTGGTTTCATTCCCGGTCGTAAGCCCGCTTCCCGTGTAGGTAACGCTATAAGGATTTGAGCCTTGAAGTGTTCCGGTAATGGATCCCGCACTTCTGCTTATCGTCGATCCACTGCCCATGGTAAGGTTTGATCCTGCAGACAGAATACCAGCGGTTAGAGTCAGCGTTCCGTTTATGGTAATCGCAGAAGATACGGTTCCTGTGGTAGCCGCATTGTTGAAGGTAAGGTTGTTAAATGTAGTGGCCCCACTGATGTCCTGTGCTCCCGAGCCATTCAAATTAACAGTACTTGTGTTACAGGTAAAGGCTCCGTTGTTTATCCAATCATCTCCGATATTAATAGTGAATGTAGATCCCGCTAAAGTTCCTGCGGTTATTTTAAGATCCTGACTCAGCGTCATATTAGCCCCAAGAGTAATTGTTTTGCCGGAAGCATTTATGGTTACAAATCTTAAGTTGGCTCCAGTGGCCTCAGTGCCTGTGGTAAAGGTATTTGTTGTGTAGATCAGATCATATGGCCCGCCGGCAGGTGTTCCGGTCATGGCTACGGCAGCACTAATGCCTGAACCGCTTGCCATCGTTAAATTAGAACCAGCTGCAAGGGTTCCAGAAGTAAGTGTCAGTGTATCATCAATAGTAGTAGCCCCGCCAAGTGTAACCCCAGCGGAGTTGTTGATTATCAAATTTTTGAAAGTGGCAGCCCCTGTGTTTTGTGCCGAGGTGCCTGAAAATTCTACTGACAGGGTGGTGAGTGTGAGGGTACTGATGGAGTACTGCCCGGTGAGGTTGTTGCCCACTCCTGTTTTGGTTACATTTATGGTACCATTTCCCAGTAGTTTTCCGGTACCGCTAATGGTATTTCCCGATGCCGGGGTAATTATGGCACCATAATTTACGAAAAATGTATCTGCCACTGTTTGATTGGCGCTAAAGGAAACAACCCCGGAGGTATTAGTCACAAATATGTCAAGACAAGAAATGACTGTGGCGCAGGATTGTGCAGTAGTCCCTGAATATTGTATGGCTAGGCTGGTGTAGGTATTTCCACCGGTGTTGGCATATTGCGTGGCAAATGCGCCGTTTATGGTCACATCGATCTGGCCGCCGGCTCCGCCAGATAATTTTCCCGTTCCGGTGATGGTATTGGTGGCCCCTGGATTGATTTCGCCGTTTACGGTAAGTACAACTGCAGCACCCGTAATGGTAATACCCTTGGTGCCGCCACCTGACATAGTGATGCTCGCAGAAGCTAAGATAGTAGTGTTTGCGGTGAATATCAAACCTCCAGTACTTGATGGGGTAAGATTACCTGTGCCAGATATAGTTTTACCAGCCGTGCCCATGGTAAGCGTACCAGAGGAGCCAGAAATGGTGCCATTGTTTACCAAATTGCCTGATAAAGTATTTGCAAAAGTGGACAATGAAAGTGTGGCACCACTGTTTATGGTTAAGTTGCCTGCAATAGAAGAAATTGCCCCGAGTGTGGTGGTACCCGTACTGTCAATGGTCAAATTGTTGAATGCAGCAAAGTTGGCACCGGGGCTATTGGTATTGGTAAAAGTCAGAGAGCCCACATTCACTGTTTCAGTCCCTACTTTGGTGGGAACAAAGCCCCCGCACCGAATGCTGGTAGTAGATGACATGGTAAGAAGGCCTGCTCCTTGTCCGGATACACCGAAAGTGATATTGCCGTATACAGTGAGTGTGCCCGTACCAGTGAAGCTGATGGTGGTATTTTGGGCATGTGCGGTATTCCCAAAAGTGATTGATTTACAAGTGGGGGTACTGCCGCTCGCGAAATTGATAACCACCGAAAAGGCTGAGTTGACGTTCGGTGAAATGGTAACGTCTTCCGTGGAACGGGGTACGTGGGCAAGGCTCCAGTTCCCCGCGGTATTCCAGCTGCCACCGGTGGCCCCTGTATAGTTGTTGGTCGCCCCGTAAGACTGGACCAGCCCCAAAAGCAGCATAAAGAGGATCAACAACCCATTTCTGCCAAAATTCTTCATAGAACGGCTAAGGTTGTTCACCCATTTCAGCACATCTACAAGCACGATCGTTAACACTTTCATCATACTTCTTTATCAATTGCGAGCGCACACGCGATTTTAGACGGGTGCAAATGTGCCAGCGAGTGATGCAAGTTTAGCCATTTTCTTGACAATACCAACACCTCTATCCGGTTCATCTTCATTGTTTAATGCTTGTACAGCTCCCCAACTACACAAAACACCGTCACAAAGCTAATCAAAACTTTGTAAACTCGTGTAAGGTTTCGTCATATTTTGTAAAAAAAACTTATTCACTTTTTAGCCTTTCTGCCTTTGTCTGCTCTGTGGATAACTTTTAAAAGTAATCCCTTCCCATTCAAACAGAACCTATTTAACCCATTCCTTTCATATTTCCCTTGCTTTGCATATCTTAGATCTGGCATAATGAATGTACGTATATTATGTGTGTAAGGTTTTGCTTCGTTTTGTAGTCTTTTTGACGACAGGTTGTATAGCCTACCTCCTGTTTTCTCCATTGCCATCGTTCACACCTTTCTATTATATGTTGCAACAAAGATCCATCCTTCATTTTGCCCTCACAAAATTATTTGATGAGGTTGTAGGAATACCTGACCAATGATAGGTTTTCAATGATTTGGACAACAGGAATGTCCTGAAAGTTAGCCAAGTTCAACGATTTAACTTATTTTAACATTCAATCGGGACGTTTGAATCAGACCATCAAGGAGAAACTGTAAACTTGGCCATGAGTAGGGCGGTTGCCAAAAAGTAACCAAGTTTTGAAGGGACATTGGCTCCCCAGCATTTCGGTCTGACATGGGAAGATTGCTGTTTATTGTGCATAAATTCATTAATTACAATAGGTTATGTATGTTGTATTGGAGCTATGCTTTAAAAATGACGACGCTTTGTGCGAAAAGTTGACATTGGGAGAAGGGTTGGCGATGGAAAGGAAATTCCCCGGAAAATATATAAATCTAAAGCAATGGTTAATTTATGATAATTTATACGCATGATATACAGTTTTTAATGTGTATTTTAGCCAATTTTATATTAAAAAAATATAGATATTTTTATGTGCTTTGGTTTTTTTACGATTATTTAAATCCCGCTGTATAAGGTTCGGTAAATGAAAAATCCTGGAATTGAAAATTTGAGCCAGCACTGCTGCTGAAATTATAGGCGTTGCCGCCCACATATACGCCTTCAGGAAAATAATGGAATCCAAGTTCGAGGGTATTGAAAGTAAAATGTTCATTTTTGAACCTGACTGCTATCCCATAGCCTTCATATAACCTGCTTTGGAGTACTGTTTTATTATGATCTCCAATCAAAGCATCATCCAGGTAAAAAACTAAAACGATCCTGAAACCAAATGGGTTGAAGGTGGTGAAAAGGTCCGCTTCGTAATTGTTTACCCATCTTTGCGTACCGGTCAGGTTTGGGGCATTGAATTTAGAAAGGCCATACTGACCATTGATACTAATCAATTCTCCGGGACGCCTGTTGTATCCAAGGGTGAAGCGGTTCATCAAATATTGGCGCCATTGCCATGGGCCTACTGGCAGTAGATTGGTGAAGTAAAAGAGCTCTGTATTTATAACACCTTGTTCTATATTGTTTTGATGAATAAATCCACCAGATTCCACACTTAAGTACATATATCCAAGAGATGAATTGTTCCACCCATAGGATACTTTTGCACCAGTGTACCATCTTGAATAAAACTGGCTTCTGTCAGGACCGGTATTGAACGAAAAAAGATAGCCCAACGGGATGTCTTCGGTCTTTCCAAATGCAAATATATAATGATCTTTATAGTATTCTCTATGATCAAAACCGATCCCCGCCAAGCAAAGCAGATCATTTTGAAAATTATGGTTTAAATCATCTGGGAAAACAGATTGATAATCATAATTGATACTATACACCCTGCCACTCACCACTATTTGTGATTTTTTTAATGGGGAAGTTTCATTTATATTGAATGCATAACCCAGCCAAAAGTCTTTGGTATTGTAATCATGCATTCCGGCATAGCTATTGGAGTCGGGGAGCGCTACATTGTATGCTTGATGAATGAATTCTACGTCCAGGCCTCCAGCCCATTTAGTAGTTGACGAATAGAAGGGCCTGTTGAAACTGAAACCAATGGTCCTGTCATAGTTCACGGTATTATAATGGACCTCTGAGGAAATATAGGTTTTGGCAATTTGTGGGACGCTATAACTGCCGCTATACTTGAAGTGCTGGGAGTATTGTCGGTCAAACCAAATGCTGTTGTCCATTTTCTGCCCCAATCCAAGAAAGTTATTGTCGGTTACTTCCAGGTTGCCGTTGGGTTTGCTCGGGTCTCCTGATAAGCTGGCACCGAGATTGAATACATCCTGCGCTATTACCCATACATCCATACTATCCGTGCTGTTGGGTATGGGCCGGAGGCTTATGCGGGCATCCACTATATAGGGCGATTGTCGAATCAGCCTTTCGCTTTCGGCTATTTTCAAAGGATCAATTTTTTGACCCGCCTTAAAAAGTAGTTTATCAGCTACGACCCAGTTCCTACTATTGTAGTGAACATTGTCGCCAAGGCGCTCAAGACCATTTATACGATGCCCGTATTGATCCGTCACGGAATATCCAAAGGGTCCAAGTACGATAATCTGGATTTGCCTGATATATTTTTGATTACTGCCAATATATTTTTGCTCGCTTACTTTGGTGGTATCCTTGGGAGGGTGCTTGTTTTCAAAAACCATGACGGAACGCAAGAGCTTGGACAACAGATTGCCACGTAATGCAAAACGCTCCAGGTGATCAATAACGGTAAGTTTTGGGGGCGCGCATGTGTCTTTCTGTTGTTTGCAACTGTCATAATCCGGTAGTTTGAATGCCTGGGCTTCCATTTTTACGGCAGCTACACAAAAGAATGCAATAATGACCATGCTTTTCTGCCACCCTGCGTGCCAATGGATACGATATGCATGAATCATGGATACATAACATAATGTGAACAAAGAAGTTTGCAAAATGTGTCGTACTGCTTAAATCAATTGTTTCCGGAGCCGATCTCTTTTGTCGGAGGTGGGGATATAAAAAAGTTGTCAATAGCAGGAAACTGTTATATTTGTCCTCAATGAACCGAAAGTTATTTTATCTGGTTTTGCCAATGTTATTGGTTTTGGGGGCATGCAAGAATGGTGCAGACAGCCTTCCGGAGCTTTCGAACAAAATTTTCAAGGCATTGCAAAAGAATGACTTAAAGTTGTTCTCTTCCTGCCATCCCTCAAAAAAGGAAATGAACAAAGCCCTACGTATGTACCTGCCCCCATGAGGCAAATGACAAAAAGGGCAGGAGACAGGAAGCAAAGAGAAAAGCCGCAGCCATGGAAGTATCCCTGAACAAGGAGTTCCAAACCTTGGGTCAACAAGCCAAGGAAATGGGCTTGGATTGGGGCAAAACGAAGATAATAAACACCAATTACATTTTAAGCGACCATCAGGAGGATTATAAAGATGCCAAAGTAAGGGTGATCCTCGAAACCAACCATGTGAAGAACGTGATCAACTACAAGGCTTATCTTTTGGGAAACAGATGGTACTTGGTGGAAGGGCTTAGGTGGGAGGAATAGTACATGCTCTATGGAATCAATTCAAAAATGGATATTCAGTGCCGTGGCCCTTGGGTTCATCTTTTTGTTTATCATTGTTGAAAGAAAATTGAGAAAGGGCAAGGATGCCATTGACATGACCACATCTCAAGAGGACCGATCCAGTACTTTGTTCATTGGTCTGGCTTTCGGGGTTTCCATGTTGCTTATAGTAGCTTCCGTTCCTATGAACCTCTTAGGATATATGTATCTGAACTTTTTTTGGGCTGGTTATGTGGGTATTGTGGGCATGGCATCAGGGCTAGCCATGCGGATTGCTGCCGCAAAGACACTGGGCAGGTTTTATACCCGGACCTTGAAGATAACGGAAAGCCATGAACTAGTGAACGTTGGGTTGTATCGCTATATCAGGCACCCTGGGTATCTGGCTGACATCCTATTGTTTGTTTCTGCAGCTTTAGCATCCAAAAATATGCTATGCCTTATTCTTATCATAGCCATGATTGTTCCGGCATATATTTATCGGATAAGTGTGGAAGAAAAAATGATGGCCAATAAATTTTCTGAGGCCTATACGAGATATCGTAAAAGCACGTACAGATTGATCCCTGGCATATATTAGGGAGGTTCCCTATCGGCTCAACACTATTTCACGGTTCCAAGGCTTACCATCCACTCGCATTTGAAGGATATACGTCCCTTGCAGCAGGTTTTCAGGGAGATTGAATTTCTGGATATAGCTTCCTGTTTGCTGTTGTTCTGGCTTTGATAGCGCAACTATCTCTTTTCCCTGCATGTCCATTAAATAAAAAGCAATGTTGGATACTTTGGTCAATTGATAACTGACATTGAATGAGGAAGTCGCAGGGTTGGGGAATATGGAAAAGTGGATGGAGTCTATGGATGGAAGGGCAATGCCGCTAGGCATTATGTTTACGCTCTGGGAGGTTTGGGAACGGCAACCGCTATAAGCATCCACCGTGAGGGTCACTTGGTAGCGTCCAGGCGTATAGAAGCGCTGTGTGGTTGTCAGGCCATCTGCAATGCTATCATCACTGAAGTGCCAATAATAGTGCTTATACCCAGTATCCGATGCAGTGAATACGGCGCTTAGATTGCCAAGGTCTTTGTAAGTGAATTGTGCACTGGAAGTGGAAAGTATTTCGACTAAAGTTGAGTCAGTATTGGAACAATTACTGTTGGAAGCCATCAATTTTACCGTAAAAAATTTTGACTGTAGGCCATTATTAAAATAGCTGTGTGTGGCTGTATTGCCAGTTATTTCGGTATTCCCATCCCCAAAATCCCACTTTGAAGAATTGGAATTATTTGTGGCAGTGAATGTTATTGGTTGCCCGGAACATACGGGATCAGTATTTCCGATACTTATTTCTGGGACTGCGAAAAACATGACATATCTATAAAATACTGAATCGCAGCCTCCTGTCAGATTCTTGAGCCGTAATGCAATCTGGAAAATTGAATCTTGATCGTTTGCGACCGAAGATGAGAAGTTGATGGTCAAGGGCGTACCATGGCTGGGTGCAGTATAGCTGATATCAGGACTGCTATATCCATGTTGAGTTTTTGCGGTCAGGCTTTCCACGGCCCATGTGATATTGTATTCAGAATCCAAATAATTGGTATTGACGGTATAACGGGCGATTGTGGAATTGCAGATGTGATCATTTTCGAGACCATAAAAACTTGGATTAGGCCCTGTATATGTAGATATAAAAGTAGCACCTCCTGGAGAAATTGAAGCTGTGATCGGGGAATAATCTATTTTTATGGGTACTTGTGCACTGGAACAAGTAGATTGGGAAAATTTAAGATCATAAAAATACCAGAGCGAGGTATCTCCATTATTATATGAAGATAGGGTGACCAACGGATTTGGAGAGTTTAAGTTTTTCGTATTGTATAGATTGGAATACAATCCGCCAGTAGAGATGTCATCTATAGTAAGTAATGCTTGTGTATGCAAATTTATGGAAATTCCCAGCGGAACCTTTATGGGCTGGCCAGGATAGGATGGGTTTACTTTTATTGTATATGATGCTCCATTACATAAGATACTGAAAGAGCCTGCCTTTCTAGGATATACGGTAATCGTGTCTAAATTGACAGCCACGTTCGGTGTTATTTTTATCCCATTGGTGAAAGTATAATACTTTCCATTGCCGTATGATGTATCCTTTAGTCCAGCATTGAAATGATAAATGCGGCGGGCTGCCACGGAAATTTTTGATGTAGTATCAAGTCTAATGTTTTTTAGGGTATCTCCCGTCGCGATCACCCGTCCATATTGATACCAATCCAATACATCTTTCGGGTTTTTCTTGGTGGTAAGGAATGTATTGGTCGGATGGCAAATTGTTTTGTTCGAAACAACAGGTTTGTTGCCAGTGGCTAAGGTGAATATTGTCGCGGTTGCTGTATCGTTATTCCTATCTATATCATTGCTCAGCTGGGTGAAAGCCAGATAGGTGAACAGTCCCCCATCCAGCGTGCTGAGTTTGCCCTTGAAAGTGAAATTCAGGCTGCTGCCGGCTTGGATGGCCGGTATGGTATCCCGGAGCAGATAGGATGCGCCTTGTAATTTAATAAATACGGGGATATTCACCAGATTGTTGCTCCCATTATTGAATACCAATATTTGGGGGCTGGCTGAGTCACCACAAACCAACCCTGCATATAGGTTAGCTACCCCACCCAAGGCGATATCATTTCTCACGGTAAGGAACTCATCAGCACCGATACATGGGGCCGGGCTGTAACGGGTATCCCCATCAAAATCGGTGGTAACGCCTTTTATGGGGATACCGCGACGGTACAACCTGAAGCTTTTCTCATGCAGGTTGGTATTGGTATAATAACCCGGAGGCACCGTTAGGGATGCTGTATCCACCTCATTGTAAGATGTCCAGGTGGCCAAATCGCTGTAATTGGTATTGTCCCATGACCCAATATATTGCCCCGTGGTGAAGTAGTTGTTGTAATTGGAATGCAATGAGCCGGTATTCGTGCCTATATTGATACAATAGCCCCCACAATAATTGGCAAAATTGTTGTTGTACACACTGTTTGAATTACTGAGCCCGGCAGGGGAAGTGAGGGCGAATGCTCCAGAACCACTGTTGTATAACCCATAGATCAAAACATTGTTGAAATAAAATTGAACGAATGGGGATGTATAGCAGGTTATTCCAGCAGCTGGACCATAGCCAATGTTTTTTATGGAAACCATGTTGTTGGCAATGATGGTTGGTGCGGAAGGAGTAGAAGTGACATTATCTATTACCATGCCCTGGCCACTCGCAGTCATATTTATAGTGTTCCCGGTAACAATATTTTGCCCGGTCAAGCTGGCAAGATAAATTCCAGTTCCGCTAACACCGACAATAATATTGTTTGTAATAGTTGTAGAAGAATTGGCCACATTGGCAGTTGAAACGAAAATTCCGCTAATAGAATTCTTGATTATATTGTTGTTTATTTTTGTTGCAATATTATTGTTAGACGAGTTTGATCCTTGATAGATTGCATATGAACCATTCACGAATAGGTTATTTGTAAATTCGCAGTCACCGTATAAATATTCAATATCTATTCCCAAAGTGGTATTGTCTGAGTTGATGATTACACAATTCAAAAATTTTATGGAAGATGAAGTCGAAACATACACACAAACTTGATAGTTTAGCGGCTTTTTTATTTCTATCTTTTTAAATGTAATAAAATTTCCTGATACAGAAAGTGAGGATGATCGGTAATAGTTAGTTAAAATGGCTTGTGGATAAATAATGACCTTGCTGCTGTCCCCAGAAGCAGCCTGAAAGGTTATGGTATTCGTTGCAGATGCTCCATTTGGACTTCCAATAACAACAGCTTCATTATAGACGCCATCGGCCACATTAAACACGGTGGGACCACTGATTCCTCCTGCACCATTGGCTTTGCCACCGTCCGTCCTGATCCCATTGGATATATCGCCGGTCACCGAAGCAAAGTTCTGGTAATTGCTGGCTGAGGCTGGCAGAGCAGGGTTTATTGTATATGTGCCTTTAAAGGCAGCCTGAGTAGCCAAGGACATTAATAGTGTGCCAGACAGGGCAAAAAGGAAGCGGAGGTGGTGCAGCATAGCAGGGGGGCTTAGTTGTTGATGGTAAAAGTAGCCTATTTACCCAAGATAGCAACATACAAAACAGCCAATTCTTACGCCTTCAAAATAAGCAAACAACACCCCAGTGGGCACAAAAAAATGCCCTGCTGAAATTCAACAGGGCATTATCAATTGTATGATTTGTGCGGTTGCTACCTACACCATCACCGTCACCACATTGTCCAGTACCTCCACAAAGCCTGCAGAGACCTCAAAGTTCTGGTCTTCGCCACTTGTGGGCCGTATGCGGATGGTGCCCGCGTCCAACGTGGAAATAAGGGGTGCGTGGTGGTCAAGCACTTCAAAGGTACCTGCCGTGCCCGGAAGCTTTACCGAGCTTACCTCGCCCGAGAACAGCTTCTTTTCCGGTGTCAATATTTCAAGTTTCATTTGTATTGTCGTTTATTAGGTACATTGGGTATTGGGTTCATTCGGTTTATTAGGTTAGTTGGGTCGGTTTCTCAGAGTATTTCAAACCCCAATTAACCTATTCAACCTAATCCACCCATCAACGGTATTACCCAAATTAGTTTCCTCCTGCCTCGGCCATCAGTTTCTCGCCTTTTTCAATGGCCTGCTCTATGGTTCCCACCAGGTTGAATGCCGCTTCAGGATATTTGTCCACCTCGCCGTTCATGATCATGTTGAAACCCTTGATGGTATCTTCGATAGGTACCAACTGGCCTTTGAGACCGGTGAACTGCTCTGCCACGAAGAATGGCTGCGAAAGGAAACGCTGTACGCGCCTTGCCCTTTGTACCACCAGTTTGTCCTCGTCGCTCAGCTCGTCCATCCCGAGGATGGCGATGATGTCCTGAAGCTCTTTGTAGCGCTGCAGGATGGCTTTCACCCGTTGTGCGGTATCATAGTGCTCCTGGCCCACGATTTCAGGGGTCAGGATGCGTGAAGTAGAATCCAATGGGTCAACCGCAGGGTAGATACCCAGCTCAGAGATTTTCCGGTTCAGTACCGTGGTGGCATCCAAGTGCGCAAAGGTAGTGGCCGGTGCCGGGTCGGTAAGGTCATCCGCAGGTACGTATACCGCCTGTACCGAAGTGATGGAACCACGCTTGGTGGAGGTGATACGCTCTTGCATCAAGCCCATTTCCGTGGCCAGGGTAGGCTGGTAGCCCACCGCCGATGGCATACGGCCCAACAGTGCCGATACCTCAGAACCCGCCTGGGTGAAAC
>Ga0206962_1187_pt1 | contig 18124 bp, 19 predicted proteins | sample Alteio_BWOrgHeat_27_FD_153241 | JGI IMG/M metagenome (GOLD analysis project Ga0206962, IMG submission 153241) | Enriched cells from forest soil in Barre Woods Harvard Forest LTER site, Petersham, Massachusetts, United States -... | ecosystem: Environmental > Terrestrial > Soil > Temperate forest >...
CCTGAGGCGAAGCTTTGAGCCACATTCAGCGCCAAGCATCATAAGCCCAAGAATTGAGCCTCCGGAAACTTCCGCTGGTTCTACGCCCGCTACCACGCCAAGGCCGGAAACTTTTGCTACCATTACGGGAGTATTAAACAACTCCACGGTGCGAACAAATTTGGCAGCCGCACGTGCATGAAGGCCTTTTTTATTGCCTATTACTACTTCAATCTGCTGTTCACTCATTTTTATGCAGCCGGAGCTTTAGAAAGAAGATTGCTCGCTACGTTTATATATTTCCGCCCCGCCTCCTGCGCCATATTGACGGCTTCTGCCAGCGGTACTGTTGAGCGAATACTTGCGAGTTTTACCAAGAGCGGCAGGTTAACGCCGGCAATTACTTCTACCGGCACGGTGCCCATAATAGAAATCGCGAGGTTGGAAGGAGTTCCGCCAAACATGTCGGTAAGTATCGCTACACCGCCACCCGTATCAACTTCCTTTGCAGCAGTGAGGATATCTTCGCGGCGTTTTTCCATATTATCATCTGGCTCTATGCAGATCGCCTTAATATTATCCTGTTTTCCGACTACATGTTCCGCAGCAGCAATAAATTCCTGGGCCAGTTTTCCGTGTGAAACGACAACAATTCCAATCATTATTTATATCCCATTTTTTATAGTCTAAATTCGTACATCACGATGCCGAATGCCCACTTTATACTCCTTCCGTTTTAAAAATCCAGCAAGCTTTTCAGTTAGGTAAACAGAGCGGTGTTGCCCGCCCGTACAGCCAATCGCAATGGTAAGGTAGCTCTTGCCTTCCTGTAAGAAGCGCGGCAATAGCGGCTCAATTAATTGAGTCATGTTTTTAAAGAAGCTTTCCGCATCTGGGTCAGATTCAATAAAATCCCCCACCCGTTTATCCAGTCCACTCATACCGCGTAAACTATCGTTATAAAATGGGTTACGCAAAAAGCGCACATCGAACACCATGTCAGCGTCGCGGGGAACGCCGCGTTTGAAGGAAAACGAAGTTACAAACACCGATAATGCACGATTTTCATGTCCATAATATTCGCGAATGGCATGACGTAAATCACCGCTATTCCATTCGCTCGTATCAAAGGTCACATCTGCCATATCACGCAAAGGAGCAAGCAAGTTGCGTTCATAATGAATTCCGTCAATCACCGGACGATCCAGAGCTAACGGATGTTTTCTACGGGTTTCGGTAAAACGAAGTTGCAAAACGTTATCATCGCAATCCAGAAAAATCAGATGCACTTTATGCGCTTTATTCAGTGCAAGTGTCGCAAGCATCTCTTCAAAATGGGCAAGGGAAAAATCACGGCTGCGTGCGTCAGTACCGATTGCAAGGCTGTCTGATTCACGACCAGTGGAGGCTACAAGGGATGGAATAAGCGACAGAGGTACGTTGTCGATTGCCTCGCAGCCAATATCCTCAAGCGTTTTTAACGCAACGGATTTGCCTGCGCCGGAGAGTCCTGTAACCAGTAATATCCGCATCACTCATCATCCTTCAACATTCCCACCATCATAGAATGATCCTCTAATGCTGCAATAGCCATTTCAATCTTGATGACGCTGGATGCCTCAAACGGACAAAGACGCAATTGTGGTATGTTAATACCCATACACTCAAACGATTCCGGATAAGGCAAACGTTCAATCGCTTCCTTGCTATTTAACTGAACAACCAGATGCACCTGTTGTTTGGACTGATATTTTTTTTTAAATATTCCAACACCACGTACTTCTATAAGCCCAGCAATGTTACCAGGGGTATGGGCAGTAATTGTATCACCATCCCGTGTCAGCTCCACCTGATCGTCGCTTACCAGGGTTGCCCCGCGATCGATGAGGCGTAAAGCCAGATCGGACTTTCCGGATTTTGGCTCACCTACCAGTAGAACACCATGAGATTTTATAGCAACACAAGTAGCATGAAGCCTTAGAATTTTAGATTCTGGAAACTGGGAATCCGGGAATTCAGAATTTTTACTCTTACTAATTTCCCTCTTTTCCATTTTCTCAATTTCCATTTTCCACCTTAGGCGGCTTTGCCTTGTGGGTCTACCCAGGAAATATTGCCGTCTTCACGTCTGTAGACCACATTGATGCGGCCATTTGCGGAATTGAAGAACATGAGTGCTGGCAAATGTGCCAGATCCATTTTCATTACTGCGGCACTTACCGTCAATGTTTCGATCTCGGTTGCTTTCTCAGCAATTACAATCGGAGCATCATCTTGTGGTTCTTCCTGATGATCTTTTAACACATATTTTTTGGCAGCAAGCCCTTCTTTGACTTCGCCTTCCATAATATGTGCATTATTGTGATGATTGGTAAGACGACGTTTATAACGGCGCAACTGCTTTTCAATTTTTTCCGCTGCCGCATCAAAAGAAGCATAAACATCATTAGCAGTGGCACTGCTTTTAATGGTAACACCAGAAGACGTTCCGGTATTGCCATGAATATCGGTTTTAAAATTATGCGCTTCTTTAGTAATAACTACATTAATGCCAACAACACGCCCTAAATATTTATTAACACCCTCTTCAAGACGGCTTTCAATGTGAGCGGTGAGGGATTTACCAATTTCGATATGTTTGCCGGAAATAAGAATTTTCATAATTTATACCTTCAGTTTGTGTAACAGCATATTTTACCACAGCCTGCCATAAAGGCAAACTGCTTATTTATTTTCAACGCGATGGAGCATAACGGGACGGCGGCAGGAACGTAGGTGCCGGAGTTGAGGTGTCGGGAGCCTGTGCGGCAGGTTCGGCTGGGGCCGCTAAGGTAGGCGCTGACTCTGGCGAAGCAGCAGGAATCATTTGGGTTTGTGGTTCAACCGGAACTGGGGCGGCACCCTCTGGTGCCGCAGCCCGGGATGGAGTTGGAGCGGAATTTACAGCAGGAGATTCCTGGGAAGCTGCGGCATTAGCAGGCACAGGAGGAGTAAATGGCAATGGATTATTATCATAGGTTTTTGTCTGCTCCGGCTGGGTCACGGGTACAGTTTCAGCAGTCGGGGCTGGGGTTGCGGGTGCTGCGGTGGCAGCAGAATCTGGTGAGACATTTTGTACTGTTGCCGCCGCACAATCCTGACTTGCTTTAATAAACCGTGCATCTTCGCCTATGGCGCCGGGCTTATTACCAAGCTCAATAAATTCTGCTAAAGGAATAGTTTTCTGTACGGACTCGATTACGCAATCGCAATAGGTGTTCATGGTTTGATCTTTGGCGCAATTTTGCTTAAAAACACTGACCATAGATAGTGGGTAAGGCTCAATAACCGCAGCAGTAGCAACTCCATATACACCTAAGGATATAAACGCAAACAGCGGGAGAATGAGGAAACGCGACATAATTTGTGCCATTGATTTTAAGCGATTTGCGGGATTCTGATTAGCATACTTAGCTCTGTTATAAATAACAAGATTATTTAGGCATCATTCTGGTTTTATATAACGATAAAATAATCCCGCCTGTGAGGAGCGCAATCGTCACCGCAAGCGATACAATAGACGGAATAATAATAAAGTGCGCCAGGAAAATTTTACTACCTATAAATATCAGCACTAAGGAAAGGGCATACTTCAAATAGGCAAAGCGGTGCAGCATGGCAGCAAGTGCAAAATAGAGCGCACGCAACCCCAGAATTGCAAATATGTTACTGGTATAAACAATAAACTTATCCGTAGTTACTGAAAACACTGCCGGAACACTGTCCACCGCAAACACCACATCTGCCAGTTCGATAAAAACGAGCGCTAAGAAAAGTGGTGTAGCTTTCCTGATGACTCCTTCTTTCACGAAGAATTTATTTCCGTGAAATGTATCCGTCATTGGAATTTTGCTTTTTAACCAGCGCAGTATTTTGTTTTCTTCCAGGCTTTTTTCATCCGCCTCAGTGATAAACAACATCCTGGCACCGGTGAAAAGGAGGAATGCTCCAAAGAAATATAAAATCGGGTGGAATACATCTATCAGCTCTGCGCCGAGATAAATCATTACGCCGCGCATGAGTAGTGCGCCTATAATCCCCCAAACCAGGACACGATACTGGTGTAATCTTGGGATTTTGAAATGGATAAACACCAAAGAGATAACAAATATGTTATCGATAGAGAGGGATTTTTCTATGAGGTAGCCGGTAAAGAAATCGTCGCCATCTTGCGGTTTTATAAAGAATAACACCGCAAAACCAAAACATACGGATATAAAAATATATCCCAGGCTAAGCCACAGACTTTCCTTAATATTTATCTCACGCTCTTTGCGATGCAGTAGCCCTAAATCGAAGGCTAAAAGCAGCAAAACAATGGCAAAAAAGCCAATCCATAAAGATAAGGGTTTATCCATGCCCCATAGATATAGACAGAAAATCCATTAAGCAATAGCGATTAAACGCTAATATTAACCAAATTTTAAGAAAATTGGGTGATAATGGAAGCAAGGAATAGGCATGAATATGAGCAAGCATAATAACAATGTTGATACCAAAAACGCACCTCACAAGCGAGCTGCTTCGTTGCTGAACTATTATATAAAACTCAGCAAAAAATCTAAAGAGACAATTGCTAAAGAACTAAAAATTAGCCCTAGAAAATTACGTTCATGGTTGTGTGCAGAGAGGCCCATTAATGCATCTGTGGATGATCTGGTGCTTGTATTAGGTATTGAATCTGAAGAACAAGAAAATTTTATACGAGCAATAGAAGAAGCAAAAACGGCATTACAGGAAATCCACGCCGAACAATATGCAGAAAAAATTCTAAAAGAAAGAGGAAGGCTTACAAGAAAATCTGGTGCAACCTCACAGGAAGATACTAATAGAAAATTTTCTCTAGTCCCCGCTCATAAAAAAGGCGGAAGATCACTTGAAGAATTTTTTAAACTTGAGCTGCCGGGAAAATATTTACCAGACAAAGAAGATAAAATTGAACCAAAACAAAATAGTCACAAAAGGAAAAATCCTCCACAATTATTCCTAAAACCGGGTCATGAAAGAAGTGAAGACGATAGCCAGGATCCGTTCTTGGGGCGTTAGACTACCCTGCACCGAGAAACTTAATACTCTCGTCATAGCCAAATAAATAAAGCAAATGCCGAAGCGCTTCACCGCGTTGTGATTTAAGCTGTTCATCCTCATGCAGCACGAGTTTTACATCATTATAGGCCGTGCGCATGAGGTCGTAATGTTGTCCGAGATCAGCAAAATAAAAATCCGGCACACCGCTTTGGCGCGTTCCCAAAATATCACCACTGCCACGTAGTTTCATATCTTCCTCGGCGATCTGGAATCCGTCATTGGTTTCACGAATCACCCGCAAGCGCGATTTTGCGATTTCACCGCAGCGATCAGAATAGAGTAATATACAGGTAGATTGTTTGTCGCTGCGTCCTACCCGCCCACGCAATTGATGCAACTGCGCTAAGCCAAAACGTTCTGCATGTTCTATGACCATGATAGTGGCATCTGGCACATCCACCCCCACTTCCACCACGGTGGTCGCAATCAACAAATCATATTCATTGCCAGCAAAACCCAGCATTATTTTATCACGTTCCTCAGCCCTCATGCGCCCATGTGCCATCGCAACACGACTACCAAAACGCGCTTTAAATTCTATATAGCGCGCTTCCACTGCAGCTAAATCCTGAGGTAAATTCTCATCTTCATTTTCTTCCACCAGCGGGCAAATCCAGTATACTTTGTCGCCTTTGGCCATTGCACGCCCTACTCCCTCCAGCACTTCTTCGCTGCGTGAAATGGGGATTGCTTTGGTTGCAATTTCGCGCCTACCAGCCGGTTTTTCAGTAAGGTTTGAGCAATCCATATCGCCAAACGCCGTCATGGTAAGCGTGCGCGGAATGGGCGTTGCCGTCATTACCAGGATATGCGTATCGGTGGCTTTATTGGTCAAAGCTAAGCGCTGCTCCACACCAAAACGATGCTGCTCATCAATCACCGCAAGCATAAGATTTTTGTAAATCACTTTATCCTGAAACAATGCATGAGTGCCGATGACAATATCCACTTCACCCGCCGCAATAGCATCAGTTGCCATTTGATAGTCACGCCCCTTCATGCCACCAGTAAGTAGCAAAACCTTGTAGCCCACAGAATCCGCAAACTGCGAAATAACCGCATAATGCTGACGGCCTAAAAGTTCAGTTGGCACCATGAGCGCCGCCTGCCCGCCTGCTTCCACCACACGCAACATTGCCATCAACGCGACCACAGTTTTTCCGCTGCCGACATCACCTTGCAAAAGGCGAAGCATGCGGTTGCCGCTTGAAAGGTCATTATCGATTTCAGCAAGCACCTCCTGCTGACCGTGAGTAAGTTTGTAGGGTAGAAGATTTTTCAATTTCTCACGCAAAGTTTTGCAATCACTAACAGGCGTGGTGATTTTCTTTTTGAGACGTTTCCTGACCAGCGCAAGTGCAAGCTGGCTTGCGAGTATTTCATCATAGGCAAGCCGCCTGCGCACAGGCGCTTCCGGCAGCAAATCAGCTAAATCTTTGGGGTTATGAAGCGCAATGAGTGACTGAAGCCAGCTTGGCCATTTTTGCTGCGCGAGGTAATGTTTATCGAGCCATTCCGGCAACTCCTGAATGGTTTTGAGGCCAGCTTGAATAATCTTGGAGAGATACCGGTTGCTGATGCCATACGTAAGACCATACACAGTTTCCAGCGATTGAATCTTTTTTAAATCAGCAGCGGGCGCAATCACATCAGGGTGGGTGATTTGCAGCATATAATCATAATGCTCAACCTTGCCGCTTATCGCGCGGGATTCGCCAATCGGCAGTGATTTCTCGATATAATCCGGCTTGGCATGAAAAAATACCAGAGTCACATACCCTTGCGAACTGTTGCAAATCACCTTATAGGGACTTTTACCACCACGCTTGGGGGGTGGAAGGTGATCTTCCACTGTTACCACTAATGTTACTATGTTGCCATCTTCGGCTTCGGTGAGTGGCGGGCTTATGCGCCGGTCAATGACGCTAATTGGCACATGAAACAATAAATCGCGCACGGTTACAGGGCTGTTTTCATCACGCTTTAAAAGCCGCGCGAGCGCCGTTTTAGCGGCAGGGCCAACACCGTTTAAGCGAGTTACACTAACAAAGAGAGGAAACAGCTTTTCTGGCCGCATATTTATTTGTAAATTAAATTGGTATAAATCATATATATAAGTATAACGCTTAAAAGTAAAAAACCATTCTATAATTGGCTGACAATACCATGAAAAACACGTTCTACATCACCACCCCGATTTTTTACGTCAATGACAAGCCGCATATCGGCCATGCCTACACCACCGTGGCGTGCGATGTGCTTGCGCGTTTCATGCGGCTTGCCGGTCGTGAAGTGATGTTCCTCACGGGTACGGACGAACATGGCCAGAAGGTTGAAAAATCCGCCGAAAAAGCAGGTGTGCAACCTAAGCAATTCGTAGACGGCGTCTCGCAAGCCTTCCGTGATCTCGCGAAGGAAATGAATCTTAGTAGTGACGATTTCATCCGCACCACCGATGCCCGACACATCAAAGGCGCGCAAGCCTTGTGGATAAAGATGCAGGAAAAAGGACAAATCTATTTAGGCAGCTACCCCGGCTGGTACGCCGTGCGCGACGAAGCATTTTATCAGGAATCCGAACTCGTAGACGGCAAAGCCCCAACCGGCGCGGAAGTAGAATGGGTGGAAGAGCCGAGCTACTTTTTTAAACTTTCCGAATATCAGGATAAATTGCTCGCATTTTATGACGCAAACCCCGGCTTTATTATGCCCGAAAGCCGCCGCAATGAAGTCATTAGTTTTGTAAAAGGCGGTCTCAAGGATTTATCCATTTCGCGCACCACATTCAAATGGGGTATTCCGGTTCCCGGTGACAGTGAACATATCATGTATGTCTGGCTCGACGCACTTGCCAATTACATGACCGCGCTTGGTTATGGGCAGGAAGACGACACAAAATACAAAAAATTCTGGCCAGCAGATTTGCACATGGTAGGTAAAGATATTATCCGTTTTCACGCTGTCTACTGGCCAGCATTTTTAATGGCAGCCGATCTACCGCTTCCCAAACGTGTGTTTGCGCATGGCTGGTGGACAGTAGAAGGGGAGAAAATCTCTAAGTCGCTTGGTAACGCCATTGTTCCTGCCGATCTGATTGAGACTTACGGTCTTGACCAGACCCGCTATTTCCTGATGCGCGAAGTGCCGTTTGGCAGTGACGGAAACTTCTCACGCGAGCGTATTGCCATCGTTATCAATTCTGAACTGGCCAATAATTTTGGTAATCTTATACAGCGCACACTCAGCATGGTGCATAAAAATTGTGGTGGAGTTGTACCCGATCCACAAGGAGTACAAAAAGACGAACTTGATATGGCGTTTTTACAGAAGATACAGGTAACAGATGCGTTAACACCGGAGAATATAGCGAAGCGTTATTACGACTGTAAGTTTAACGACATCCTTGCTGATATTATGGCTATTGCCAGCGAAGCTAATATTTACATCGATACGAAAGCACCGTGGAAGCAGAAAAAAATTGATGAAAAACTGATGAATGCGACTTTATACCATTTGGTCGAAGCCATCCGTTGCATAACCATTATGATTCAGCCTTTCATGCCGGGCAGCGCTGCTCGAATACTTACCGCCATCGGTTATAGCGAAGAACAGGCTACGAAAGGTATTTTATTTTTCGAACTTGCACCGGAATATGCCATTAAACCGGGTACGGAGATAGCTGTGCCGCAGCCATTCTTTCCAAGGATCGAGAATGTTAGTTGATTCCCATTGTCATCTCAATTTTCCCGACTTTAAGGACGATATCGACGCAGTAATCGCACGCGCTCATGCGGCAGGTGTCAACGTTATGCAAACCATATGCACCGAAATTGAAGAATTTGACGAAGTTGCCGCAATTGCTGAATCCCATGCAGGAATTTATTGCTCAGTAGGAGTTCACCCTAATGAATCTGCTCAGAAGCAAACAGCAGAGTTGGAATTTCTACTCAGCAAAACCTCACACCCCAAAGTGATTGGTATTGGCGAAACCGGGCTTGATTATCACTATGAATACAGCGATCGCAAAATCCAGCAGGAGAGTTTTCGTATTCACATTGAAGCAGCGCGAAAATCTGGCCTGCCGCTTATTGTCCATACGCGTGAAGCCGATGAAGATACCATCAATATACTCTCAGAGGAGATGAAAAAAGGTGAATTCAAAGGGCTTATTCATTGCTTTACATCCTCAAAATTCTTAGCTGATAAATCCATTGAAATGGGATTATATATTTCTCTCTCCGGCATTATTTCGTTTAAAAGCGCGGAAGATATTCGGCAAACGGTAAAAACTTTGCCCCTGGATCGACTGCTTGTAGAAACCGATTCGCCGTTTCTTGCACCATTGCCGCATCGCGGAAAGCGGTGTGAGCCTGCCTTTGTAAAGCACACGAATGCTAAGCTCGCCGAGATTAAGGGTATAAGTGAGGAAGAATCTGCGCGCATTACTACAGAAAATTTCTTCCGGCTTTTTAATAAGGCAACCCCCTTATGAAGGTAACAATTCTTGGATGTGGATCGTCCGGCGGAGTGCCATTGATTGGCTGCGATTGTGCTGTATGTAAATCCACAAACCCAAAAAATAAGCGTAGCCGTGTTTCGATTCTCGTGGAATCAAAAACCACTTCTATATTGGTGGATACTTCTCCCGATATGCGCGAACAAGCTTTGCGCAATAATATTAAGAAAATTAATGCCATCATTTTTACCCATTCCCATGCTGATCATATCAATGGCATTGATGATACACGCTCGTTTAATTATACAAATAATGCCCCGCTTGATGTGTATAGCGATAAGGCGACCTTAGAAGATATTAAAGAGCGTTTTGCCTATTGTTTTCTGCCGCCAAAACCTGGTGGCTCAATTGGCTGGTATAGGCCTTGTCTCAATCCTATTGCTATTGAGCCTCCGACAAGTTTTACCATTGGCGATATTGAGGTAAAACCTTTCTGGCAGCAACATGGTGGTAGCAAGACACTCGGGTTGCGCTTTGGTAACTTTGCCTACTCTACCGATACAAATGGATTAGACACTGAGGCATTAAAAGCTTTGGAAGGAGTTGATACGTGGATGGTCGATTGTTTGCGCTACCTGCCCGCTCCCACCCATGCGCATCTGGAGTTATCACTTTCATGGATTGAGCAGATAAAGCCAAAGAAAGCTTACCTTACCCATATGAACCATGAATTTGACTATGAAAATTTTGCGCGTGAATTACCCAAAAATGTTTTTCCGGCGCATGACGGGCTCGTGTTAGAATTATGAGCACATTCAAATTTACAATAGCTACAACAGAAAAACTTGCGCGCACGGGCGTTATAAATACTGCACATGGTGAAATCCGCACTCCCGCATTCATGCCGGTCGGCACTGCCGGAACGGTCAAAGGAATGTTGCCGGAATCGGTACGTGAAACCGGTGCGGATATAATTCTTGGCAATACTTATCACCTGATGCTCCGGCCTTCGGCAGAGGTAGTAAAAAAATTGGGTGGTCTGCACAAATTCATGAACTGGGATCGCCCTATTCTTACTGATTCCGGTGGGTTTCAGGTTATGTCACTTTCAAAACTGCGTAAAATTACCGAAGAGGGCGTGACTTTCCAGTCGCATCTGGATGGCAGCACACACATGCTCACGCCGGAACGCGCGATAGATATTCAGAATATGCTGGATAGCGACATCACCATGGTGCTCGATGAATGTACACCCTACCCCTCAACCGAAGAAGAAACCGCGCATTCCATGCGCCTCTCTATGCGTTGGGCAGAGCGCTGCAAAACAGCTTTTGAGAAACGCGATGGATACGGACTCTTTGGCATTGTGCAGGGCGGCATGTTTGAGCATTTGCGCAAAGAATCCGCACACACATTAAAAGATATTGGGTTTGATGGCTATGCGGTGGGTGGACTTGCTGTCGGTGAAGGCCAGGAGGTCATGTTTGACGTACTGGATTATACTGTACCGGAGTTGCCTCAAGACAAGCCACGCTATTTGATGGGTGTAGGCAAACCCTCTGATATTGTTGGAGCAGTTGCGCGTGGTATTGATATGTTTGATTGCGTCATCCCCACCCGCTCCGGTCGTTTTGGGCGAGCTTATGTTGAGGACGGCGAGTTGAATATTAAAAATGCCTGTCATGCGGAAGACCTAAATCCGATTGACGCGACCTGCACCTGCTATGTCTGCAAAAATTATAGCCGCGCTTATATCCACCATTTATTTAAAGCAGAAGAAATGCTTGGACCAATCCTCATGAGCTGGCACAATATCCATTATTACCAGAAATTGATGAGTGATATTCGCGCAAGCATTGCAGAAGGAAAATTTAACAATTTTGCCGCTGCATTTATGGAAAAGCACAAAGAATAACTACTCTGAAATCGCCCGTATCAGCGTAATAATTGCTTGTTTGCGATCGAGATGCAGATGTTCGGTATCATAAAAAAGATTGCCGGTTTTTTCCCATAATTCCGTCCAAGTATCCAGTGGCTTCGCCAGATGCAGGCGTTTTAATATCTGATTCTCACCAGGAAAAATTTCTACGACTTCTGCGGCACCACAGGCCACAATGCGGGATATCAACCATTGTACTAAGTAGGTGAACGTTTTCCAGTTGCGCTCATTTTCTTTGCGCGCAAAACGATCGGCAAACGTGTGAAGTTTTAATGTTTCCGGTGCATGCACCAGTTCAAGAATTTCTTTATATAAGCTATCGGCTTTATTCTCTATGAGCGTGAGCGCAATTCCCGGTGAATAACCGGAGAGCACACCCCATTGATGGTAATCATACATCTCTACTTCAGGCGCTATTTCTTGCAAAATTTTTGCAAAATCCTGCTCACCTAATTTTGGCATACGGAACGTCCGGCAACGTGAACGTATGGTAGGAAGCAACGCACCGGGGTTATGGCTAATAAGGAGCAGAACCGCCTGTGCAGGTGGCTCTTCAAGAATCTTAAGCAGCGCGTTTGCAGCATTGCGGTTCATTACATCTACAGAGTCGATAATCACCACACGCCATTTACTCTCCGCCGGAGTCAGTGAAAGAAATTCGGGAACCAAACGTGCTGCTTCCACTTTTATATCATCACCATCGAGCACCAATAAATCCGGATGCCCACCGGAAGCAACGCGCTTAAAAGTCGGGTGCGTATGTGCTATGTGCAGCGATTCGGGAGGAAGGCTATCGCCGAATAAGCTGTCTGTTGCCTCTTCCTGAGGAGAAAGTAAAAATCGCGCCACACGGTATGCAAGCGTGGCTTTGCCAATGCCGCGCTGTCCTGTAATCAGCAAGGCATGTGGTAGCGATTTGCCGTTTATCATGGCAAGTAACTGCTTTTCCTGTGCCGAAAAGCCAATTAAATGCTCTCTGAGCTTGGGATGCAGGCTATCCGCCTCTTCTTCAATTTTTTCTGCTGCTTTGCTCTTAGCCATTATAGGTTCACTGCTTCCAGGATACTTTTATGCACATCTTTTACGGATTGATCCGCGTTAATAATTTTATATCGAGGGGGATTTTCATGAGCAAGTTTTAGGAACCCATTGCGCACATTGCGGTGAAACTCCAGTTCCATATTCTCAAAACGCGTTTCGTCACCTGCCCTGGCATGTGCACGTTTCAGACCTATCTCGGGTTCAATATCGAGAATCAATGTCAGGTCAGGTGCAAAACTTCCGAGTGTAAACTGATGAAGCTGTTTTATATATTCAACTCCAAGCCCTTTTGCGATTCCCTGATAGACAATGGTGGAATCCAGAAAACGATCACATATCACTATCTCACCACGCTCCAGAGCTGGTTTTATAACACGCTCAACATGTTCGACACGTGCAGCCTGAAACAGCAAAGTTTCAGCCACCGGATGCCATTTATCCACTGAGCCAGTCAGCAATAACTTTCGGATTGCATCTGCAGGAGCGCACCCACCGGGTTCACGGGTAAGCACAGATTTTTTACCGGCATCGTTTAACTGTTTTTGCAATAATTTAATCTGGGTGGTTTTACCGCTTCCCTCACCGCCTTCAAACGTTATGAATTTTCCAGCCATCTAAAAGCATCATTTTCCAGTGAGATAATAATCAAGCGTTCTCCAGATTTTAGCCATTCCATGCAATTTAGCAACCGATTCACCTGCAACCAGCGGAACTGTTTGTTCCGGGGCATTCGGTGATTCAATTTTGAGATCCGCAATATGGTCGCCTTGCTTAATCGGAGCAGGCACAGGATTATTATAGACCAGCGTAAATTTAAGCTTATCGCGCCCCGTTTTTGGCAATGTAAGTTGCAAATCGTCTGTAACGGTTAGGCTTACTTCCGGCTTCTCACCAAACCAGACATTAGCTTTTTCAATCACGTCACCTTTATGCAGCAACGTCACATTTTCAAAATCACGAAAGCCAAATGCAAGCATGCGCTCCGCTTCTTCAGCGCGTTCTTTTTCATTACTGAGGCCGTTTACCACCAGCAATATGCGGCGCCCGGTATTATCTTTTGCTGACACAACTATGCCGTAACCACCTTCATCCGTGTGGCCGGTTTTAAGCCCATCAACGCCTAAATCTTTATAAAGCAGCAAATTGCGGTTGCCTTGCGTGATACCGTGATAGGTAAATTCTTTCTCGGAGAAATAGTGATAATATTCCGGAAAATCATGAATGATATGATGTGACAGAATCGCAAGATCGCGTGCACTCATTAGGTGATTTTCATCAGGCAATCCATTAGGGTTGGTAAAATGACTATTGGTTAACCCCAGTTTTTTAGCCGTTTCATTCATCTGATCGGCAAAAGCTTCCTGGCTTCCGGAAAGACCTTCTGCAATCACCATACAGGCATCATTGCCGGACTGAATAATAATGCCTTTGAGCAAATCATCCACAGAGATATGCGCGCCTAATTCTACAAACGACTTTGAGCCCTGCAAACGCCATGCTTTTTCACTCACCGGTAATGTGTCGGTTAATTTCAAGCTACCATCTTTAAGGCGTGAAAACACAATATACACCGTCATGAGTTTGCTCATGGAGGACGGATGCATTTTTTCATCAGCACTTTTCTCAAACAACACCGTGTTGGTTGTATCGTCCATGACGATGGCCTGTTTGGCGGCAGTTTCTATGGCAAAGGCAGATTGAGCGGAGAATAAAACGGCAAGTATAATAAGGAGGGATTTTTTCATAACACTACAGATAAGATGAGGAATAAAACTGTAGCGTTTATAGCGTAATAACTTTACGTATGTCTATACTGAATTATTATTGTTCCATGTTAAAAGGTGGCTTCCTAACATCCGTAATTGCATCACTTACGGAAGCATCCGCAATTTGCGTGACTGGCTGTATAGAGACTGCCGGAACATAATTAGTAGGAGCAATCGCAGCTTGATACACATATTGTACTGGCATCACCTGATAGACTTTTTCTACGACAGGAGTAACTGATGCTTGCGCAACTACAGGAGCGGAAGTAGCTGCTGGTGCTTTTTCAAGTTCTACAAAAACCTTGCTGTCATATTTATTGCCAGCACCACTTGCATTATCAACCATACTGCCCATAACGCCAAACTGGCCGAATACTGCATTGGTGATACCCGATATCGCGTAATCCGAATGGTTTTTGTTTTTGCCTTTTAAATATCCGTCCTTGGTGCATTCCACGACGATGTCATATTTGCTTTTAGCAACGATCACGGTTGCTGGGGTTTGAGATACCTCACCCACCACTTCATCATTGGCTTTTAATATGCAAGAAGCACCTTCCGGAACAGAATTGACTGCAATTTTCTGATTGCTACCTTCCATTACCGTGGAGCATGCGGAAGTTAAAAACAGAGCAATAAGCGCAAAGCTCCGAAGCAAATGAGATGAAGGATTCTTGAAGATTATCCTCATGGCAGAAAGTCCTTATGTTTTTTACATAAGTTATTTATACCACAGCAAGGTTAAGCTATTCTTAACAATGGATCAAACTTTAGCTAAATTAGTTATATCTCACTGACCACTTTTGCGCCGGAAACCCCGTATCCTTCGAGCTTATTGATGATTTCATCAGCATCCTGCCTGGTGCCATAAGGACCTACGACTACGCGATATAATTTATTACTGGTTTCCACTATTTTCGATACTCCTACATTACTGATACTTGCCATAAGCCTGCTGGCGTTTTCTTTTAGCTTGAAAGTACCGGCCTGCACATAAAACCCAACATTGCTGACGCTTGCTTTTACAGGTTTAGCTACTGGCGCAGGTGGGGGTGATTGATGATCAGCAACTGCAAAAATATCCTGTTCCGGTTCTTCTTCCGGTGCCGCGACCGCCTCAGACACTAACGGTGATAAAGCAGATGTCTGAATCGTATTTACAGGAGCAGCCTGATTGGTGGCTACAGGATAATCCTGAGGTTTATTATTACCCCCATGTGCTGCCTGATACGCATCCAGCGCAGCAAGCGATTGCGCCCCATTGGGCATTTTCATGACATATTCACGGGTTTCCTGATCCAAAAACTGCACACGTACTTTTGCGGTGCCAGTCCTGATAACACCAAGCTTATCAGCCGCAGCGCGCGATAAGTCTATAATTCTGCTATGGGCAAATGGACCGCGATCATTAATTCTGATAATTGCGCTTTTGCCGTTATCAAGATTCGTCACCCGTACAATGGAAGGCAATGGCAGAGTTCTGTGTGCCGCCGTTAAATCATTTTGGTCATAACGCTCACCATTTGCCGTATGCCCGCCGTGAAAGCCCGGCCCATACCAGGAAGCGGTGCCTATTTCATCATAGGTGGGATTATAGGCTGGTACATATTTCTCGCCTGCTACCGTATATGGTTTGCCGATTTTTACTCCTTGCGGAGCGGGAGAGGAGCCGCAAGCCGAAAGCAATGTAAGCACGATCAGGGAAACAATAATTTGATATGGTTTTTTCATTATACTATTTACTTCGCTATTTCATCAGCAAGCAACCCTATGGAGGTTGCAAAATAGGTCGAACGGTTCCAGTCCATGAGGATATTATAGTTCGGAAACGCCAAATATGCGAGCGGTTCGTCATCATCGGGCATAATCAGATGCGCCATAAGCTCCGTATTCGGCAGTTTTCTGCCATCCTCACGTTTCAAGCCAAGTTTACGCCATTCTTTTAATGGTTTATCGCCTTTTACCTCGCGCCAGTTAGTGTCACCATCCGGCAATTCCACTTCTACACCCCAGCCTTCATTGTGATTCCAGCCTTTGCTGTGCAGGTAATTAGCCATAGAGGCCAGCGCATCCGCATCGCTATTCCATATATCTTTCTTGCCGTCACCATCAAAATCCACGGCGAATTTTAAAAAGCTTGATGGCATAAACTGCGTTTGTCCCATCGCGCCCGCCCATGAGCCGGTTAAATCCGCTGATGCGATATTTTCATCCTGCATGATTTTAAGTGCATTCATAAGTTCGCCCATGAAAAACTGGCTACGGCGACCATCATAAGCAAGTGTAGAAAGCGATTGGATAATAGAGAAATCACCCTGACGTTCGCCAAAGCGGCTTTCTATACACCATAGCGCCAGTAATATTTTGGGCTGCACATGGTATTTTGCTTCCACTTTACGCAGTAGCGCACGGTTATCATGCCACTTGTCTTTGGCGGCAGAAATATTTTTATCAGACAATGCACCGTTTAAATAATCACTAAAGCTACGCGTTTTCTCAGGCTGTTTATGATCGAGTTCCACTATATCTTCGGCTGGAGCTTCCACATTCTCAAATGCGTTATCAATAACACTTTGACTGATTCCGTTTGCAAGCGCTTGTTGTTTTACCTGTGCTACCCACTTATTAAAATCAGGCTTTTCCTGCGCACAGGCCGGTAAGCTGAATAATATGACTAGCAAACAAATTAACCGCACGGATTCCTCATATAGATAGTGATTTATATTTTTCCGTATAATATGCTAATTCGATAAGAAAAAACACTAGACACTGTTAGCATATTATTTAACGCATTGCGACAAAAGGATTTTTTGATGAATAAATGCCAAAAATTAGAGCGGCGTAGCGGTAACTACGGTCGAGAATTTTTGGCATTTATGCACAAAAAAGCATCTGTCCCTTTGGGTTGCGTTTTGGCGAACATCCGCTGCGTTCCAGCCCTTGCAGATATGAATAACTATCTGTCGCGGGCTGCGCCTTGCAGACTGTCACGCCAAAACAGCAACGCAATCGTCAAATAATATACTAACAGTGTCTCATATATTTCAATGCCATGCTTAATCAGATATCAAAATTAATTTTACCCGAATTTAAGATTTCTAGTGACGTTGTCATTGAGAAATCTCTTGCAGACAAGAGTTCGGAACTCGTAGGCCGCATTGACTTTGCCGGAAAAAAATTGTTAATCGTCTGCGATTCCGCGACTCATGAGGCTTTGGGTAAAAGAATCATTAAAGAATTTGGCGCAGAATCACTGATACTTTCCGGCAAACCCCATGCCGACTTGGAAACGGTAACAAACATACGTGCTCATGAATATGAAGCCCTGATTGCCGTGGGCAGCGGCACAATTAGTGATCTATGCAAATACGCATCGTTTCTGGATGACAAACCTTATGTGGTTTTTCCAACCGCACCTTCCATGAATGGCTATCTCTCTGCCAATGCGTCCATAACGGTAAATGGGCATAAACAAAGTTTCAAAGCGCATCTGCCAAAAGGTGTTTTCTGTGATTTGAACGTAATAGCCAATGCACCAAAACGTCTTATATTAAGTGGCATTGGTGACTCTCTGTGCCGACCGACTGCGCAAGCGGACTGGTTGCTCTCTCATCTGCTTTTTGCAACACCGTATGATGCAGCGCCGTTTGAGATGCTTGCTCCTTACGAAAAAGAATTATTTACTCATTCCGGTAAATTAACAGAAGGTGATTTAAGCGTTGTGAAACTATTGTTAAAAACGCTACTTATTTCTGGTCTTGGTATGACCATAGCAGGCGGAAGTTACCCAGCAAGCCAGGGTGAGCACATGATTGC
>Ga0206962_1188_pt1 | contig 18059 bp, 14 predicted proteins | sample Alteio_BWOrgHeat_27_FD_153241 | JGI IMG/M metagenome (GOLD analysis project Ga0206962, IMG submission 153241) | Enriched cells from forest soil in Barre Woods Harvard Forest LTER site, Petersham, Massachusetts, United States -... | ecosystem: Environmental > Terrestrial > Soil > Temperate forest >...
TAAAATAAAAATAATTATCCTAGATAAAGTTTATGAAGGCACAACTATTGTAGAAAAGAATGATACACTCAGTTCTATCTTGATAAAGTTTTTTAATAATAACAATATTCTAAGTAACGATCCGAACAATTATAAATATTTTATTGATGGACAAGAGAAAGAAGTAGACCAAGAAACAAAAGTTAGTAATGTTAAAAAGGAGGTAAGGTCTGAATTTTATATACCAAATGATAAAGTATTAATAAAGTCAGAAACAGATGATATCTTTTGGCTAGTCGATGAAAATAGCATTTGTAAACAAAGCTATTTGTGTCATAACGGTATTAATCTGTTGGGCCATTCGTTTTCCGAATTTATAAATAAGAATACTGGTCGGATTATAAATGTTGATATCGATACTAAAGAAGGAGTAGGAGGAGAAAAAGAAGAAAAGAAAATGCAAATACATGTAAAAAATCTAATAGGAAGATCAATTACTTTACCTATTTGTAAATCGGACGATATCTTTTTTGTAAAACTATTGATACAAAAGAAAGAGGGGCTGCCCCCGGATCAACAAAAATTAGTATTTGCTGGTCACCGATTAGATGATTTTAAAACTTTAGAAGATTACAATATTTATCCAGAGGCCACATTACATATTGTTTTAAGATTAAGAGGAGGTGGAGGTGGAGGAGATTTCATGGACATAACACAAAAAGATAAGAGGGTAGAAAAAGATTTTGCTAAAACAGGGCCAAAATGGAGAAAAGCTAAAAGCGGATTAGGACTTATGGGTTTATGTGAAAATGAACAATGTGAAGCATTTAATCAATGTGTTCTCTATAATCATGGACTAAGAGAGTTTGACATTGATGATATTAATTTAGCTAAATGTAGCGAATGTGAAAGTAAAATTATACCTAGAAGTATGACCTTGAACAATTGTTCTTGGCGCTTTGAAGGTATCAAAGCTGAAAACCCTGAAACATTAATTAAGACGGAGTGGGAAATTGTGGGTAATAAAGTAATCTATTATGATCAAGATTTAACCGGTTCATGTAAATGGTTAAGTTTAAGGATTGAAATTACAAAAGTGGTTAGAGAAAATTATGTATATGAGAAGAATAAAAAGAGTCTGACCGATTTATTCCAAAATGGTTTCGTTTCTCCCGACAAGATATTCTGTCCCATTTGTTTGGAAAGTAATAAGAATAATAACAATATGCACAAGTTAGATTGCAATCATATTTTTCATACGGTTTGTATTAGTCGTTGGTCAGAGAAGAGTAAGACCTGTCCTATCTGTAGGATGGAAATCAAATAATTAATTTATTTAGGAGTATGCATATACTGTTGAATAAATATTTTCTATATAATATATATAGAATGACTTCCCTAAGAAAAGGTAAGCATGTAGGTAAGTTGGAAGATAGTAAAGAGGTTTTAACAACTTGGATCCTAAATAGAGAGTTTTCTGCCAAACAATTAAGCTTTTTGGTTAGAGACATTATGATGAAATGTCGAATTCACGGTTTAAATATTAAACGAGAGGATTTACATCATTTAAAGGTATCTGGGAGTGCATTGAGTTACAACAAACTATTAAACATTGAGTTACAGAAATATGAATTAGATGAGAAAGTTTATCATACGTTGCATACTGATTTAACTATGCCAGAACAATGGAAAGACAAGGTAGTACATATCCTAGGGTTTGATACTTCGGCAATCGCTCATCCTTATTTCAAAATGTTGGACAATGGTGCTGTTCCAAGAGGGTCAACTGCTTTTACTCCTTTACAACTTGCTACGTTGTATAACTTTCCGACGAACTTGAGCGGAAAAGGGCAAACGGTCGGTATTATAGAATTGGCGGGTGGATTTACTTTATCTGACTTAACACAATATTTATCTATGATGGGTATTCAGGGGACACCTAACGTGACTGCTGTATCGGTTGATAATGTAAATAATGACCCCGCGGACACTTCAGGAGCCAATATTGAGGTTATCTTGGATATTGAAATCATTATGGCTTTAGTACCACAGGCTGCGATTAGAATTTATTTTGGCCCCAATACGGATGCTGGGTTTTATGATGCAATTAAGAAGGCAATGGACGATGGATGTAATGTGATCTCTATTTCATGGGGAGCGGCCGAGGTATATTGGAGTAGAGCAACATTAAATTCTTATAACGCGTTGTTTCAGACAGCTGCAAGTAAGAACATAACTATTTTGGCGGCTGCTGGCGATAGTGGCTCTTCGGACTCAGCAACAGGAAATAACGTTGATTTTCCATCGAGTTCTCCATACGTCTTAGCATGTGGTGGTACTAATGTTTCAAGCGACCTAGCGGTGACAACTATTATACAAGAAACAGTATGGGACAACAACTCAACTACAAGTGCGACAGGAGGTGGAATCAGTAAAGTCTTTGCTAAACCGGCTTACCAGAACAGTGTTGGCTTTAATTTAGGCAATAAAAGAGGCACTCCCGATATCAGCGCGGATGGTGATCCAAACAGTGGATATGTCATCTTTGCGGAGGGCAGCACGACTATTGTAGGGGGTACCAGTTGTGTTGCGCCGTTAATTTCCGCATTAATTTCTAAAATAAACCAGTCATTAGGTAAATCTGTGGGCTTCATACATTCTACACTTTATGCAAATCCTGGTGTTTGTCGTGACATTGTGCAAGGAAATAATGGAGCTTATAATGCATCCGTTGGTTGGGATCCTTGTTCTGGTTTAGGAAGCATAAAAGGAACTGATTTATTGAATCTATTGAGTGGAAATAGTGGATCGCCTCCTCCAGTTGTTTTATCTCCAGTCGCGGCTTTCACAAGTTCTGTTATTAGCGGGGTTGCTCCGCTTGTGGTTAATTTTACTGATCAGAGTACTAATTCGCCAACTTCTTGGTTCTGGGACTTTTCAGATGGTCAAGATCAAACGAGTAATGTTCAAAACCCACAACACATATTTGCCAATGCTGGTTCATTTACTATCACATTAACTGTTGGCAATACGGCGGGATCAAATTCATTAATAAAAAAAAATTATATAACGGTAACTGTTCCTCCACCACTTGTTTTAGCTCCTATCGCGGCTTTTACAAGCTCAACAGTTAGCGGCGTTGCTCCTCTGACTGTTAATTTTACAGACCAGAGTACTAATAAACCAACAACTTGGCTCTGGGGTTTTTCAGATAATAATATAACGAGTGATTTACAAAATCCGAAACACACATTTGCTAATGCTGGTTCATATTCTATCTCATTAACTAGTAGTAATACGGCGGGAACCAATACATTGATAAAACCGAATTATATTACAGTGACTGCTGTTCCAAATCCGCCTGTATCACAACTCAAAGCTGATTTTACGGCGAGTCCGTTGATTGTTAAAAGAGGTCGCTATGTTTATTTTAAGAATCTTTCAACACCTGGTACAACAAGCGAATGGTTATTCGGCGATGGGTCTAAAAGCCACATAAAAAACCCCTACTATAGCTACAATGTTCCTGGTATATATACGATCAGTTTGAAGATTACAAAAGGAAATGCATCAACCACTGTTACAAAAGTGAATTATATAACAGTTATTCATTAAATGATACATTATGATACTTTATTATATAAATTGTATATAATAAATTAGAATTCTAAAAACCAATGTTCTTTTGGCGCATCAGTTATTTTATTCTTCATGTTTTCATAAAGTTTTTTATTTGTGAAGGTGATCGGTGGGGCAATATTATTATCAATTAGGCCCATATATATCTTAAGTATAAAATCCATATTATCAATTTCTTTGCTGCTGATTCTAAGAATAGGAATATCATTGTCAATACAATAAGTATTTTTAATATGGTCATGTTCGATTCTTTGTGCAAATCCATCGGCTCCTCCAAATCTTTCTACGAATTTAAAATGTTGTAAACCATCAAATTCAATAAGAAATATGCGACCGTTATAATAAACATAAAAATCAAAAGGCAAACAGTAAACATTTCTGCAATCAGGATAAGTATGTTGTCTTGTATATTCAAGTTTTAATTTGTCTAGAATCTGGGCTAGCATAGTTTCTCCTTTTGATCTGATGCAACCACAACGATGACCTTGCTGAAAACTAGAGAAGCATATTGTTGATTTGTTACCACAAACACATATATATTCTAATGGCGAACTATTATTAACATATGTTGTTGATAGGAGAGTACAGTTGTTTTGCTTAAAGAAGTCCTGAACTTCCTGTAAAGTTAATCTTCTTGAATCTGCCGTCTTTTTAATACCACAATCCCAACATCGATGGCCATCTCTGAAAGCGTTATATGATATTTTACTTTGTTTTCCACATTCACAGATATAGTCCAAAAGTTTTCCAGCAGTTTCGTATAATTCACTGAGGAGCGTACAGTTCCGTTCAGCAAAGAAATTTTTTACATAATCATATTCTAATCTTGGTGGGCCACCTTTTTTTCTACAATCTTTACAGCGACGACCATTTTTAAAATTCCAAAATAATATTTCGCTTTGATTACCACATTCACAGATATATTGTACAGGTACAGTTGTGCCTAAAAATTCTTCAGAAATAAGTGTACAGCCTCCTTCTTTAAATACATTAAAGACATAATCATAACTTAGTCGCTGTTTTTTAGCTGTTTGTTCACGTGAACACGCTCCGCATTGTTTATATTGGGAATGAATAAAAGTAGTATATATTGTCTTGCCTGTTCTTCCACATTTACAAAGAAACTCTAATTCAGAATTATAACCCGAATAAACAGTACTTAAAAGTGTACATCCATGTAATTCAAATTGTTTTTTTATAAAATCAATATCATATCCCCTAGCAAGATCAACTTTCTTTTTAGAACATGATTTACATTTTTTATATGAGCTCTTGATAAACATATCATATGTCGTTGTGTCAATTTCCCCACATTCACATTTAAATTCTAATTGACTTCTAATATTCACAAATTCTTTCGACAGTAATTCACACCCAAAATTGGAAAATATTTGCTGAACAAAGGACAATGTTGTTTTTAAGTATTTTGTGAGACCATTACAGTTATCACAATGCCCTTTCTCTTGAAATTCAGCAAGAGTTGTAATTGCCTTATTGCCGCAACAACAAACATATTCTAGATGGTTCAAATCCAGGGGTTCAATAGATTCTAGAGCCGCTTTGAACTTGTTAAAAATGCTGCGTATACTTAGAAAATCTGACATTCCTATATACTATATACTAATATTATATTTTTAGTAATATAGTTTTATATAGTTTTCGCGCAATTAAAAACTACATAAAAAACTTACAAATTTGCAACATAATCCTCAACTTTCTTATCAATGTTCAGTCCATTCAAATCATTAAACAAAACAAATAAACAACACATCTCAATCTTCAAACTCTCACACCTTATAAAACAAAGAAATTCAGTTTTCTCTATATCTTCTTCCTTCCCTACTCTAAAATGCAAACAGTTAGGCGGTGAAAAAGCTTGTCCATGTATGAAAACAGTCCCTGAGATGTATTGATCCATTTTTAGACCACCAACTATTTCATTAATTAAAGATCCATTTAACATTACAATTTTGACTTCCATCGGCATATTGACTATATATTTTTCCGGAATAACAAATAAAGTATCTGAACCGTTAGTTCCTTTATGTAATTCATAAAACAATAAGCTATGAAGGCAAATATATAAGTTTGCCCTGTTTTTGACATGTCTTTGAACAATTATAGGTATATTTGTCTCAATATCATAATTATAAAGGCTCTTAACTTTCTCTATAGTTAAAATACCAGAATAGTCGATTGGACACATAAATTCTTCTTCTCTATACCAAATAAAAGGACTAACCGGAATTATTGCATCGTTGAGTTTGATCTTACTCATTATATAATGGATAGAAATTTAATATATCGATTTTAGGTAATCAGGTTACACAGTTTTTGGCAGGCTCGCTTTGTTCTGAATCAGTCATGAATAAATTATTTGACTGAATTATGATTACCAGGCCCCGGCAAACAAAATGGATTCACAATACGGATTCCATCATAATAAAAACAATATAGATAATTTATTTTGTTTACCAGCTTAACAAAATAAATTATCTATATTGTTTATCATATGATTTATGCCATATTGTGAATCCGTTTTGTTTGCCAGGCCCCGGTTCGTTATAAGAATATCAGTATAATAAATTATATTATAAATGGCTATCTGTTATACTTTTCCACCCTTATAATTGATACCAGTATTCTTTACCGAATTATGATTACTCAGTGAGTAATCATAATTATTTATCATTATGATATTTTATATAGAATAGTACTTTTAGTTTCAAATAGTTGTTTTTTTTCAATGTTCACCTTCAACTGAAACCATTATTCTTTTCATTTCCTGTTCAACAAATGGTTTTTCAATAAGTCTGTTCTCTTGTATTTCTGTTACAACAGGTTTAATTACTGGCGGATTATTTGGTAAAACAGTTATAATTACAGTTGGTGGCTTTTGAATAGGCGTAGGCTTTGTGATTGTATATCTTATTCCGCCAAACAAGGATGAAAGTAAAAGACAAAATATTATAATTGCAATTATACCAACAATAAATCCTATATTGCTAGTTGAAGTTTGCATTTATATATTATTGACTAATGAAAATAAATAAAATGACTTTATAAGGTGTTTCATCAAATTTTTATAAATAATTATATCTACAATGTAGAATTTTAATTTGATTTTATTTGCAAGCGATGTCCTGTTGTGAATAACTTTTACCAGGAGGACATCTAAACGAAGGATCGCCGTAGAACTGCCCTCGATTGTAACGACAGACGCAAAAGCGACCGCCTAAAGATGACTGTGAACAATCCGCACATGAGCAGCCAATCTCCTTAACATTAGCATTGACGATCTGCGTAAAGTGTCCTACATCGCTTCCCGTGCCCGTTTGATAGTCATATTGCTTACCTTCATCTGCCCACATTTGGAATTGGTCGCTTATTGTCGAATTCGTCCTGGAGTCCCAGGCAATATTTTCACCAACATTTGTTCCATCGGCCATTGTCGGTTTAACTGTCCAATTACCATCAGGAGGAGGAGCCATGTGGTTAAAGTCACACCTTTTGCTCCAGTCCAACGATCCTAAATTTCCATCTGACTTAGAATTTGGAGATCCTCTAACTAGTTCTTCATTCCATGTTACTGGACTGATACCTAAACCACTACGTATCCTATTGTGATTGTTGACCCATTCATCTATTTCACTTTGAGGTGTGCCGCCTTGTTGAGATGGTTGTTGTTGAACTGGTTGCGATGGTATTTGAGGAGGTATAGCTGGTTGAGGCGGTTGTGGTGGTTGTGGTGGACGACGTCGTTTTATTGTCTGTTGTTGAGCTTGTAAAGCATTTTGTTGATCAATTTGTGCCTGTTGTAATTGAGAGGCTTGTAGAGCATTTTGTTGATCAATTTGTGCCTGCAATTGTGTGGCTTGTTGTTTTTGCAATTGATCCTGAGCCAGTTGAGCTGCTTGTTGTGCGGCTTGTTGTTGTGCGGCTTGTTGTTGCAATTGAACCTGAGCCTGTTGCGCGTCTTGTTGTCTTTGTAATGCCTGGGCTTGTAATTGAGCGGCCTGTTCTTGTGCCTGTTGCAATTGCAATGCCTGTTGTTGTTTCAATCTAGCTGCCTCTTCTAATTGTTTCTGTTGTAAAGCAATTTGTGCGGCTTGCTGCTTTTGTTTCTGCTGTTGCAATTGAGCTGCTAACTGATTCTGCCTTTGAAGATCCAATTGTGTTTCCTGTTGAACCCTCATTTGGTCATTTAACCTCTGTAGCTGTTCCTGCTGAGCTAACTTCTGAGATGCAAGCAATTGTGCCTGCTCTTTCTGATGCTGTAATTCTAACTGGTCGGCTTCTCTTTTATGCTGAAGATCAAGAAGTAATGCATCTTGTTTAGCTTTTTCTTGGGCTAACTGAGCCTGTTTTTGAGCTTGTAACATTGCTTGTAGCTGAGCTTCTTTTTGGGCTTCAATATTATCAGCTTCAGTAAATGGTTTCATTATTGGAGGTTTAGATACGATTACTGGTTGAATAGAAGGAATACCTAACTCTTGTTCAACCGTTACAGGTCTTATAATAGTTTGTTCAACAGGAGGCTTCCTAAACATGAAATATAAACCAATACCAATTATTATTATGACTACGATTGCCAATATTATCATTGTAGTATTATCAAGAGCCATTTTATATATTTAACCCTAGAAAATAAATAAAGATTTATCAAAGGTCTGATTAGCTTTCTGATTAAAATCGGTACCAAGCAAAAGTACTGTTTACATCTTATGGTCCTAGTACTTTAACACGCGTACCAAGAGTTATATATGTTAATCTAGTAACTGATATATATTAAAGAAATTACATCATTGTACACAAACTGATTCACTAATAAGACTCAGTACCAAGCCATATGTACTGTTTTACATTTAACTGATTCATGTACTTCAACACTCGTACCAAGCCCTATAAACAATATCTGAAATAAACTCTAATAGACCGTGGTACCAATCCCAGTACTGTTCTACATCTAATGGTCTTAGTACTTTAAACCCGTACCAAGCCCTATAAACATGGCATCCACAAAGCAATTCAATTAACTGTCCACTCTCAATAAATCTACTTAAAGACTCCACCATCAAAAAATCCAATTAACTGTCCACTCGCAATAAATCTACTTAAAGACTCAACCATCAAAAAATCCAATTGACTATCTTTCTTAATCGATCAAAAAACTCCAACAAAAAATCCAATTAACTGTCTTCCCCTTGAATTGATCAAAATCCATAAAAAAACTAACATCTAACTAATACTAGATAGTTGAAACCACTGTCATTATCAAAATATATTGATACAAACCATTTTGAAAAGGATTCATGCATACCGGAATAATAAAGGTAATCAAGAAAATAATTCCTAATGATATTATCAGAAAATGCATTAATAACATCACAATTTAGTGGAATCCTACCCATTATTGTTCTTCTCTTACTCTGACTTATAACCCATAATCTTATAAGCTGAATAAAGTCATCTCTCAATTCTTTGATAAATGGCCAAATGAGAGCCAATCTAGTTAAATCCGTATTTGGTTCCAAATCTAAACTCATAATGGTCTAACCCTTCTTTTCTTCTCATATCAATTCATTAATAGTTATCCAAATCAATTTTTCCTAATAAATTAATGTTGTGGCTTATATAAAAATAAATAACTTTGACCGGTTAATCCATCTATCCAAACAGCTAAAACGAACCATAAAAATGATGGCCTACATGCCTTAGGTAATGAATTATAAAGATAATCATAAAAACAATCGGCAATAACTGTATTCCGAAATACATTTATTATTTCATTGCTTAGAGCTATTCGGCCTAATAAAGCCGTTTTGGGGCCATAGCCACTACACCATCTTAAATATACTTGTCGCAAATCATCAGCCAATAGCTTAAATTGATATGTAAATAGAGATAGCTTAATAGTGGATCTTGGAAAACCTACAATTACAATTTGTGCCATTTGCTACTGTTATAATTCTATCTTCCTAGTATACACAAATAATATTATTATCAATTAGCTTTTTCAATCGATTCTATATTCAACTTTTTCCAAATAATAGTTTGCCAGATGTTATACTTTTCCACCCTTATAATTGATACCAATATATAATTACCGGGCCCCTTTACACAAAACGGATTCACAATATGGCTTTCATCATAATGTAAATGATATTGTTAAATCCTTTTGTTTATCAGCATAACAAAAGGGTTTTCCAATATTGCCATTATTATGATTTATATCATATTGTGAATATATTTTGTATGCCAGGCCCCGGTTTCATTAGCTGTTCTAATAGAACTATGATAAAAATTGATTTATTAACAATTTATTAACCAGAAATACATTATTTATTTATAATATATCCAAAGGATTCACCTAGATAGGTTTATCAATAGAAAATGGAGGAAGAAACCGTTCCAATCAATCCCGATCTAAAACCAGATTTTCACAAAGAGATAAGATTCCAGCTTAGCCAAATTCAGGACTGGGATCCAAATTCTTATCAATTTACTTTACCTGAACTATCTGAGTTACCAACTTTAGATAAACCATTAAGCTTTGACAAAGCCTTTGACAAACCCGGCATAAATGAAAAGCAAAAGTTAGCGATCGACGAATTAGGTAACCAACTTTACCTAAATCAGGAACAGTTACAACAGATTAGAAAGACAGGAGAATTCACCGTAGAAAGTCAAGAGTTCCCTGATCAAGTTTACAGATGGGCTATCAATATCGGTTTTCAAAAAGGAACAGATAAGATTAAAGATACATTGATAAAAGGTATCGCCTTTGGTACAGAACAATTTATCATCAACATTCCTAACCGTATTTGGAAAGGACATTATATATCTATTTGGCACAGTATCAAATCATTTACTTTCGGCTTCCTCAACTTAATTGCTCTCCCTTTTGGTTCTCTAGATTCGGAAAAGAGGATGGTAAATAATGAGTCAACCCTTAACAAAATTAGAACTAATATCCTATTCGACATTTTAGGTAATGAATGCATTCAGAGGCAAGAATCAAATGAAATCTGGTATGAAACAGAAGATGGTTTGAGAATCAGATTGTTTAATGCATCAGATTTTGAGGTACCTGATACTTTGTCCGACAGATTTACCACTTTCATGAAAGATATCAAAGATAGACAACTGAATAATAGAGCCTTTATTCTAGAACAAATGAAACAGGAATTCCCAAACCTTTCTGATAATCTGATAAAACAAAAATTAGCTGATGTAGAAGTTGAAGAACAACAAAGGTTAATTGCTGATTTCTTAAGAGAAAATCTAGATAAAAATGTTTGCCTAAAGATTATTGAATTGATGGCATCCATATGGTTAATCAGAACGGCACAAAAAGATAAGAATGAAGAAAGAGATAATGCATTAAATATCTTTATAACGGATATCAAGGCTAAACACTGGATAAAATCAAGAATCAATGATTGGTACAATAATCAGATCTCATCCTTTACTGAGAAATGGGAGAAACAACACCCTCTGATCAACTATATCAATAAGTACGATACTAATGGAACACTATATCTACTAAGACAGAACCTATCCATTATTGAATCACCTGATTATGTTAGTCAAGTTAACAAATACGAAAGAGTAGCTGATGAAACATTCAATTGGTCCTACCGTTATTGGCTACCATCAAGTTGGCAAATTAAAATTACAGGTACTCCTGAAAATCCTTTTTACTCAGTAGATAAGTATAAGCGTTTAACAACTACATCGAAGTACCCCGGTTGGCGAATAATAAACTTGTTTCTTCAAGCATCAACAATAATTAATAATGGAGCTTTTTACTGTTTTGCTAACGCCTTTTACGGACCCTTTGGAATCCGTTCAATTTTTGGAATTAATGCGTTTCAGCCTGATAAAACAATTGACCAAAGGACAGGCACCTTAATATCTACCGGTAGATCATTTAATACTTGGTTCGGCCGAATTAAATCTTTATGGTCAAACATTATAAGTTGTAGAAAAGAGTTCAATGAGAAGCCGGATATCGGTGTCTTTGGTAAAAGCATTGTGAATCCCTTTAACTGGTTTTGGAATTATATTTGTAAGGGAGTTATCGGAACCTTGGTAACTTTTGTTGGTCATCCTATCCTAACTCTAATTTCTACACCATTATCCATAATCTTATTTCTCACTAGTCCTTTTTGGGGCTTTGGGTTTTCACTTATCAAGTACCTATTCGATATCCTCATTTATGATACTGATTCTGTTTCTGGATTCTTTCCCTTATTCAGATATTTGATTTGGGAAATCATGTTGAAGGGTCTAGGCCAGTTCATTCTGTCCATCTTAGGTATTATTGGAGCTGGTCTTCTAGGTTCTGTTATAGGCTATTTCGGTTCTGTCCTTAGATTTTGTGGTAGATCGGTTTACGATGCAATGATCTACTCTTTATTCATTAAGAGATTCGGTCGAATTCCTCAGGCAGATTCCTTTACAGCCAGACTTATTTCGGGACCGGGCCTAGCTTCATCCTATTATTATCAAGTCGATGTTGAAACTGTTAGACTCTTATTATTAATTGAGTTATCAAAGAAAGAGATGAATGCTTATTCAAAACAAGAAGGTAAAAAGATTGACCAACCATTAAATACATATAGTGAATTCCTAGATTCATTTTCTGATCATGGGTTGATCAAAGATTCGAGCCACTCAGTCCTCAATAACTTTAAGAAGAATAATCAGCTGATCAAAGACAAGTTAGATACTCTGATAAAAGAACAATGGGTAAAACAGGGTCTGAAAAACTATGAAAGACAGTTTAGCGCTTATTCATGTAGATTGACCAAAAATGATCTCATTATTGTGTTAGAGAATGCGACAACTTTATGCCAAAACTTTTATCAAAATAGAATATTCAAATATATGGATCAACAGGACATTTATGATATTTGGTTTAATCTTAATATAGCAGAAAATGACTGGTTAGCCCTAACAAAGAAATTATTGATATCCATCTTTAGCAGCTCTATTCTTCAGCCGATCGAGGAAGTTGATAATGCGGGTTTCAAATTAGTTGTTCAGCATATTAATACGAAGAGTTACTTTAAAGAGATGTGGGCCGGTAGCATCAATGATGATTTAGCATTAGTAACTATTAAAGAGCCAACTATTAACCAGGAACAAAATGACACTGTTATTACCTTACCAAGCCCAACCAGAATTCTGATTACTCCTAAAGACATCAACTATATTCAGAATCAATATGAAAGATACTTATTCTTGACTAGCAAGGACTATGATATATTTTTAGCACAAAAGGCTCCACAAATACTACTTGAGAAAAATTGATTTATGAACAGTTAAAATAATCCAATCATTAATAAATCAATTACCTTTCGGTTTATCTAAGAATAAGTTCATGAGTTCTTCCTTGGACATTCTTAAATCAAAGATTTATGAGACTCAGCTTAAACAACAGATTTTTGAAGATGAAAATTTAAAACAAAAATTTACAAATGAACTTAGACAGTCAATTATTTTTGACCCTATTCTAAATCAAAAATTTACAGATGAGCTAAGAACAGCTATTTTCTCAGATACAAAAATAATTAATCAGCTTTATCAAGAGTTGCATCAGAAAATGGCAAGTCCATTCGACAATCAAACAGATTTCATTTTTCTTCCACCAGATATGACTCCTTCTTCTTCTTCTTTTGTGGAAGAAGGTGAATATGATCAATTTGATGCAAATGTAAATAATTTGTTGTCAGAAAGTAAAAAGGACAAGAGTAAGAAGGATAAGAGAAAGAAAGTATCAGAAGAATATGACAATTCTGATACAAAGAGAAATAATAAGAAGAGAGATAGACTAGAAAAGGAAGACAATGATGACCATGATACAACAAACAAGAAAATAAAAGAGGAGTATAATAAGAATAAAGAACAAGATACATCAAGTCGTATTTATGCATTTTGTGGTGAACCTACTTGTAAATGTAGTTACCGTCCAATCTCAGCAAAAGATACAGCCAGAAAAGATACGTCAATGATCTCCTGGACAAAACTGTATCTAACAAATTTGCCAAATAACATAGACTATCACAGATTGAGGACTGAATTAGGATTATGTTGTCTAAATGAGATAAATACATTTCCCAAACACACTTATGTTAATAATCACTATGCTATTATTGAGTTTACAAACCATGATGATGCAACAACTATGTGCAATTATCTGAATGGCCTCATTCTTCATGGAATAAAGTTACAAGCAAATTTTTGCAAAGATTAATTTATTAAAAAAAGATATATTAATACTATTATCCTAGTGTGTTCGCCTTAATCACCTTTGTTGCTTTCACTCGAATAGACCCATCTGGCTTCAAATACACTTTGTCCACAAGATAGTCAGTCAACAAATTTAAGGTTAGCAATTCTCTCCTATCTCTCAACATTCGACTGATCGCTTTCAAATATTCATCTGAGACAGTCTTTGTCAGACCAAAGACGAAAACTGGATTACGGACAAATGCAAAAATTGGATATGGACCTTGCATACCAACCCTCCTCAGCAAATATTTTTTAGGGAAAGCCTCTGATTTCGCTAATGCTTTAAAGTTGATGATATTTTGACCGATTTTGAAAGTTTGACCTTCTTTAGTAATGTAAATGCCTATACCTTTTGTTTTAGATCCAGCTAATCTTTCCATTGTAGCAACTGATGAGTTCCATTTCTTTGAAGAACCAAAGAACATTCGTTGCCAATCCAGCATAGTTATAGGAATGGCATAAGGCTTAATCTGGGTCCTTGTTATACTAAATATGTTAGCTAGCTTTTGTAAACTGTTAGAGCCTATTGACATCAGGATAAAGGAGTTAGGCAAAGCTGAGAGCTTGCTAATAAATGGAAAAGGGTCCATAACTTTATAGATATTATTAAGGTAAAAATATTGGATTCTGTAAGAGAATAGAATATCAAATTTTCTTTATAAAGAAATAGACAAATAGAAAAATTGATATTCAATTATCTTGAAAAATTCCATAAGATTAATCATGCTTTCATCAATACATTTTAAAGATGACCATCTCTCTCATTCCAAATCCGGTCAATCGATTCCATCTCCCTCTACTTACTCAGCCTATCATTCACTCTTGTCCTACTTCTCCTTCTCCTCCTCCTCCTTACAGTCTCATTGTCATTTCGTATACTGTTGATTCTAAAAAAATAAACAGTGTATCATATCTGGTACCAAATCAAATATCTGATCATTATGATGATATTTTATTACAGGGGTTAACTGATGTCTTAAAACAAGATATCAGTAATAAGTATGTTGTCTGTGGCCAAGCCAATTGTTTAACCAAGGGTTTCACTTGTCCAGATTTTGATAAGGATAAAGAGGAGAAAGAGAATAATAGAAATAAGAAAATTAATTATTGCCGGTCTTTTAATAGGTTGACCAGAAGAGAAGCCCTAAGTGTGACTGGAGCTACATGATAGAGCGACTCTCCAATTTGTTTATATATTATTTAGATCTAAATATTATAACTTATATCATTTGACCCTTTTGTCTTTATTTTATCTTTATCTTTCACAGGTAAAATTTTAAGAATCTCTTTCTTCTTACTTTTAGAAAGTGAATCGGGGAAAATAATAGTAAAATTGATAAGTAGGTTACCTTTATTAATGCCTTCACCTTTAATAACTTTCGTATCACCCGGCTTAACTATCGTATCCAAATTTATAAATAATGTTCTATCATCTAATGTCCTAATTTTGAAAGTAGTACCAGATAATGCTTCAGATAACAGAATAGATTTCTCATAGATCAGATCATTAGTTTGACCTTGTCTAGTAAATCGGCCTTCTGTATTTGAAACTTGATATATAATGACTAAATCAGAAGGGTAAGAGCCGATTGAACAGTTACCTAAATCTTCCAGTACATGCTTATAGCCGTCCTTAGTTCCTTTATTTACTGGTACATCGATATAATCAGAGTATTCCTCAAGAATATAATCGTTTTTAAGGATGTAGCCGGTTGCTTTGCATGGTTTACATGATTCTTGCGTCTGGAATATGGTATTCCCCATTTGGCGCACATTTATATTTTGTCCTTGGCCCTTGCATGTTTTACACTTTGACCAAGTGTCTTCTAACTTATCTTTAATAATCTCCTTTGTCTTTTTATCCATAATTGCTTTTCTCGTTATCTTTAATTTTTTGGTAGAACCACAAACCACATCTTTAAGTGAAACAGAGAGACTGAAGACTGTTTCTTTATTCTTTTGAGGGCCTCTTTGTCTACCTCTTTGATCTTGGCTAAAACCGCCAAAACCAGGAAAGTTACCATTATTGAAAATATTCGGGAACATCTCAAATGGGTTCATAAATGGATTACCTGAACCACTACCTTGTTCTAAACCCTCCTTGCCAATTTGATCATATACTTCTCTTTTATCTGCATCAGAAAGGACTTCATACGCTTCACCAATCTTCTCAAACCGTTTAGTATATTCTTCTTTATCAGCCTCTGGAGCTTTATCTGGATGGGCTTCTTTGGCCAACTTATAATAAGCCTTCCTTATTTCATTCTCAGTTGCATCCTTGTTAACACCTAAAATACTATAATAATCATCCTCATTGTTATTATCCATTATATATAATATTACATATCATTTTTTATATCTTTTTGGTACTCAGAATAATTTTACATGATAATGTACCGGGCTTGGCAAACAAAACGGATAAACAATATGGTTACTACCTGGCTAAAACCATATTTATTAACCAATTTTGTTAAACTGTTAATCAAAATTGTTTTACGAATATGGGTTTGACCAGGTGAAATCCGTATTGCTTATCCATTTTGTGTGCCAAGCCCCGGTAATCATATAGAACAATCATATGGAATAAGTATAATGTTTGCAATTATAAGGGTGGAAAAGTATATCAGCTAACACATTACAATAGTAGGTCAGCTGTTATACTTTTCCACCCTTCAAATTGAAACCAGAATAATTTTACATAATAATGTACCGGGGCTTGGCACACAAAACGGATAAACAATATGATTACTTTCCTGACTAAACCCTAATTGGATAAACAATTTTGTTAAACTGTTAATCAAAATCGGTTAACGAATATACAATTATCCAGGTGAAATCCGTATTGCTTATCCATTTTGTGTGCCAAGCCCCGGGAATCATATAGTTACCCGTTACAAGAAAAATTGATAAACTAAATAATTGTGTTAACTATTATACTTACTTAATTTATCAGAACTAATAGCTCAGTTGGTGCATTTGAGGATGGAAGAGCTATCCTTATCGAAGAAAACACAAGAAGCTCTAAATAATCCAGTTTATCCAAACTCAGAATATCTTGGTAAACTTCACATACCTATTGGTACTTCAGCCATTCTTTATTGGAAAGACCGATGTAAATATTCACAAAAACATTTACATTCGATCGACCTAGTCATAAATGAAGATATAGAAGGTATTAATAAATTTCTTTTAGAAAATGGTACAACTGATATTATCCCAATTGCCGGAATGTGCTTCATTGCCGCTGAAATCGGTAATCTAAAAATTGTTGAGATGTTGTTACCTTATTTAGATAATGATATATCCTATGTAAATCAGTGTAGGGCTAGTGCCGCTCTAAACAGTCATCTTGAACTTGTTAGAATTATAACTGAAAAGTTTAGGCCAAAATTCTGTAGCTCTCTACTTTATAATGCGGCATCTTCAAATAGTTTGGACATTATTCACTATCTGACTTCAGTATATCCTGTCGAATTATCAAAATATGAAATTGTTCAAAAGACACTTAAAACAGCCATTCATCATAAAAATGAAAATGCAATTCATATTCTAAATGATATGTTAACACATTTACCTCAACCTGCTATAGAAATTGTTGATTACCAGAGAATTTTGATCGATGATGATCCAACAATCAAAAAATTTATAAATGAATCAATTAATACTCATAAGAGACAACTAGCTGAAGAGAAAAAGATAAAGGAAAAAATGGAATTACAAAAGAGTATTGATTTAGAACAAGAATTAATTCAGAAGAATTTTGAGATGGCCAAATTAGCGGTATCAAAGGATGTTATTGAACATTTGTCTGATGAGTTGATCAGCGATAATTCTTTAGATGATGAAGAGTATGAGAAAGAGGAGGAGGATGAAGATATAGAAAGTCACTCTTTAGATACTCTTAATAGATCAGCTGAGTCAATTTAATTTGTTTATGTTGATATACCCTTTATAAAAAATTGATAAAATCTCAAAATATTATTTATTTATAAAGATAATATTATCATAACTAACAAAATGAAGAAAAGATCTGATTACTCCGATTTCACTATTATTGATTGTACAGAGAAAGGATTAAATGTTGATGAATCACCACCTTCTGGCTATATCGCGATAGATCCAGTTAAGAATAGGGATGGTCT
>Ga0206962_1189_pt1 | contig 18028 bp, 17 predicted proteins | sample Alteio_BWOrgHeat_27_FD_153241 | JGI IMG/M metagenome (GOLD analysis project Ga0206962, IMG submission 153241) | Enriched cells from forest soil in Barre Woods Harvard Forest LTER site, Petersham, Massachusetts, United States -... | ecosystem: Environmental > Terrestrial > Soil > Temperate forest >...
ATCCTTCCTCTCCCGCAGGGTCCACCACCAACAGCGTGGCTTTGAGTGAAGATGAACAAACACTGTATGTGGCCAATGCCGATAATAACTGTCTGGCGTTGTTTGATGTGAGTAAGCCCGGTTTCAGTCATAGTAAAGGGTTTATACCCACCGGTTGGTATCCTACCTGTGTGCGTATGAATGCCGGATATATTTTTGTGGCCAATGGCAAAGGGTTTACATCCCTGCCCAATCCCCTGGGGCCCAATCCTGCCCGTAAAGAAGAAGAAGTGGTGTATCAGCAAGGCAATAAAAAGATAACAGGTAAGGAGCAATATATAGGTGGACTGTTTCAAGGCACCCTGAGCAAGATATCCGTGCCGGATGCCAATCAGCTGGGCACTTATTCCTTCCAGGTATATAAGAACACCCCTTTTCATAAACAGAATATGATGAGTGCCGTGGGCGAAGCCGGTAACCCCATACCGCGTAAGCTAGGTGAAAAATCGCCCATCAAACATGTGTTTTATATTATCAAGGAAAACAGAACCTATGATCAGATTTTAGGCGATGTGAAACAAGGCAATGGAGATACCAGCCTGGTTTTGTTTGGAAATAAATATACGCCCAACGAACATGCGCTGGTGAACGAGTTTGTATTGTACGACAATTTTTATGTGGATGGGGAAGTGAGCGCCGACGGACATAACTGGACCAACGGGGCCTATGCAACCGACTATCTGGAAAAAACATGGCCCACCTATTACGGAGGAAGAGGAGGGGAGTATGAATCGGAAGGACATGCAGAACGGGCCAATAACAAAAACGGTTTTATCTGGGATGCGGCTAAGAAGGCATCTGTTACATATCGTACTTATGGAGAATTTGCAGACAACTATAAGCCAAACATCCCGGTACTGAAAGATCATTTTTGTCCCTATTACACAGGCTGGGATTTGAAAACACGGGATACCGTCCGGTATGATGAGTGGAAAAGAGAGTTTGATTCCCTGGTGGCCATCAATCAGGTGCCTCAGTTAAATACCATGCGTTTCAGCAATGATCATACCGAAGGGCTTACCAAGGGTCGTCCCACTCCGTTTGCCCATGTGGCCGATAATGATCTGGCCGTAGGGCTGTTTGTAGAACATCTGAGTCATAGTCCCATCTGGAATGAAAGCGTGGTGTTTATTCTGGAAGATGATGCACAAAACGGTCCCGATCATGTGGATGCCCATCGGAGCACGTTGTATGTAGCGGGAGGATATGTAAAAAGAAAGTATGTGGATCATAGTATGTATTCCACTTCATCGGTATTGCATACCATGGAACTGATATTGGGTATGGAACCCATGTCTCAGTATGATGCTGCCGCACCTACCTTATGGAAAAGCTTTGATAAACAACCCACAGCAACCCCGTTTAATGCTTTGCCCGAAGATGTGAAGCTGGATGAAGTTTGCACCGTCTCCAACAAATGGTCCAAACAAAGCGGGAAAATGGATTTCCGTGGGGAGGATCGTGTGCCGGATATCTTGCTCAATGAGATTCTGTGGGTAGCTGTAAAAGGCGAAAGTCTTCCTATGCCGGCTCCTAAACATTCAGCATTTCTGCAGGTAACAGAGGAAGACGATAAGGACTGATGTTATTAATACAATTGGTATTGTATTCTAAATACGAGTACAAAATAACTATAGTTAATATGATCTCAATATGGGGGCGGTAGATGTAAAAATGAAGGGAATTATTTTCTTTATGGTTGTTGTAATAGCCATGTTTACCGTTGGCCCAACTTTATGGCAAAGAGAAAAGAGGATAGAACGGGAATATGCAGCTAAAACAACAATAAGTTTTATCGGTATTGTTACAAAAATAGTTGTGTTAGATCATGGATTAATATTGGCGAGTTTTAATGTTGTCAAGTCTTCCGTTCCAACATTTGATTTGAGAGGGGCGTCCCCAAGATATAGCTGTATTATAAAAAATACAAAAGGAGTACTCTATGTATTTGGAATGCGGGACATTCATTACGGGGATACTGTTGGATTTAATGGTAACACAAAGTCTTTTCTTGTTTTGCACGGAAAAAAAATTGGATATAGAACAACAATAATTGATGCTCCAGAGCAATCTGATTGGGAAGAATTTAAACGTCAAGGATATTTTGATCTATGATATGACAATACTGTTGTAATGTATAACAGTAAGTCTGGCGATACGTCTTAAGACGTATCGCTTTTCCCGTAGGCATCTCCTTACATATACGTATATCATTACATTAGTCGTTGTGTTGTGTGCAACGATCGTTGTGATGATTGCATCAAGTGTTGTGATGTGTGCGACGATCGTCGCAATGATTGCATCAAGTGTTGTGATGTGTGCGACGATCGTCGCAATGATTGCATCAAGTGTTGTGATGTGTTCAACGATCGTCGTGATGATTGCATCAAGTGTTGTGATGATTGCAACGATCGTCGTGATGATTGCATCAAGTGTTGTGATGTGTTCAACGATCGTCGTGATGATTGCATCAAGTGTTGTGATGTGTTCAACGATCGTCGTGATGATTGCATCAAGTGTTGTGATGTGTTCAACGATCGTTGCAATGATTGCATCAAGTGTTGTGATGTGTTCAACGATCGTCGCAATGATTGCATCAAGTGTTGTGATGTGTTCAACGATCGTCGCAATGATTGCATCAAGTGTTGTGATGAGGATAACGACTCTTGAAGTGTGTTTGACAGTGATCGGGATGAGGATAGCTACTGTTGAAGAATCTTCTAAAGGAGTAGAGGGAAGGGCGGTTATTCGGAAAAAGGCCTCGGATTCAATGAATTACCTGCCAATCGTTCATAGATTGTTTTCAGTGGCAGTATCAAACTAGACGAAGGATCTTGAAGAAAGCATCTTTATCCCTGATCGGATCCAACCAATGGATGCTTTCATCTCTTCTGAACCAGGTGAGCTGGCGTTTGGCGAAATTGCGGGTATTCTGTTTGATATTGGTGATGGCCGTGGCCAGATCTGTTTTTCCTTCCAGGTAATCGAAGAGCTCCCGGTAACCGACGGTTTGCAATGCCTGCAGATGACGAAACGGAAGCAGCTGTTCCACTTCCTGTAAAAGTCCGGCCTTCATCATTTCCTCCACACGCTGATTGATCTGTTTGTATAAGGTATCCCTATCGGTGTTCAATCCTATCTTCACAATCCGGAAGTTACGTTTCTGTTCCTTCCCTTTGCGGAAACCGGAATAAGGCAAACCGGTAGAGAGACATATTTCAAGGGCACGTATCAAACGTTGTGGATTGTGTTTGTCCACCTGCTGGAAATATTCCGGATCTTTTTCCTTTAATAGTTGTTGCAGATATTCTATACCCCGGGTTTTGTGCAACTCAATCAGATCGGTACGGAATTGCTCATCCACCTCGGGTAATGGATCGAATCCCTTGCATACCGCATCTACATACATACCCGATCCTCCGCAGAGAATAACCGTTTGATGTTTTTTAAAAAGCTGATCCAGCATGGCGATGGCTTCGGTTTCGAATTTACCGGCATCATAATCATCGTGAATACTGATATTGTTTACAAAGTGATGCGGAGCAGCAGCCAGTTCTTCGGCAGTGGGTTTGGCCGTGCCAATAGTCATTTCCCGATAAAACTGACGCGAGTCGGCCGAAAGAATTTCGGTTTTCAGCTCCTGAGCAAGCCGTATAGCAAGACTTGTTTTGCCAATGGCTGTGGGACCGGTAATAACAAGAAGCAGGGGTTCAGATGCGGTCATCTGTTAATCCACTACTCCTTCATCATGTTCAAATCCGGGTTCTACGGCATCTTCATCGGTGGCTTCTCCTTCTTCGTCATCCCCTTCGGTAAGGGCATCTTCATCCTCATCGACCTCTTTATCGTAGGCCTCTTCGGCGTGGAATACTTTTTCTTTTTTGTCTTTCTCCAGATCTTCGGTCTCGTCTTCTTCCTCAGGAGGAGGAGGAAGGTTAGTTACCTTATACTGTTTGGGAGCCGTACCTACTGATTTGGTGCATTTAGGATAGAGCACTTTCGGAGTCTCTTCCAGAATACGGACGAGCTCGATCATGAAGGTCCACTTTGCTTCCGGATCGGAGATGTAAATCATCTTCTGATGCGGATCTTCGATCATGCCGGCAATCTTGGTTTTGTTCATCAGCTTCATAGGAGCCGGGCGACGATGAGGAGGGAGGTCTTCATCATCCTCTTCCACCGCTCTGGGTTCGGAAGCTATTTCCACACCCTTTCTCCAGAAATCATCGCTGATAAAGAAAGAGGCCGGTTTTAAACCGTCAAATCCTATTGCTTCCTGAATGGCCAGATGAAAATCTTCGTATGTCTGAACGGCCTTCAGATCTATTTCTCTGTAAACATCCTCGTGCTCTTCAAAAGCGACGCGGAATCGGTATATCGCCATGGAATTTTAATCTTATAAATGTCTGTTATCGACGCTTCAATCCTGCTCAAAAATAATAAAATCTCCCGGTGGTTTTACATCCTTTTCAGCTTCCGGCTTTTAACCCCAGTTTTTTGCCTTCTTCCAGCATCAGGCGGAAGGCAGAGTCGTAGTCATTGGGGATATGTCCATCCAGGATGGCTTCCCGTATAGCTGTTTTAATCATGCCCACACTTCTGCAGGCCGGAATCTGAAATGTTTCCATAATGAGCTCTCCGCTTATAGGAGGCTGCCAGTTACGGAGCTTATCTTTCTCCTCTATCTCCTTTAGCTTTTCCCTGACCAGCAAAAAGTTCTTCAGATAGCGTTTTACCTTTTCCGGGTTCTTGGAGGTAATATCGGCATCGCACAATTTCATCAGATCGTCGATATCATCTCCTGCTTCAAAAAGCAGACGGCGTATGGCTGAATCGGTAATGCCTTCTTTAGCCAGCACAATAGGACGGAGATGCAGCAGCACAAGCTTTTGCACATATTTCATTTTTTCATTCTGAGGCAGCTTCAGATCGGCAAAGATACGGGGCACCATACGGGCACCACGGTCTTCATGTCCATGAAAGGTCCAGCCATGACCGGGTTCAAAACGCTTGGTCTGAGGTTTGGCAATATCATGTAAGATGGCCGCCCAACGAAGCCAGAGATTGTCTGTTGTTTCGCAGATATTATCAAGTACCTGCAGGGTATGGTAAAAATTATCCTTATGCCCTTTTCCTTGTATCACTTCCACCCCATGCAGAAGCGCCATTTGAGGGAAGATAATGGGTAGCAATCCGGTATCAAAAAGAAGTTTGAACCCGATAGAAGGTTGTTTGGAAAGAATGATTTTGTTGAGCTCGTCAGAAATACGTTCTTTGGAAATGATACGTATCCGTTCTTTGTATTGACCGATGGCAGCCAGGGAATCAGGCTCAATGGTAAAACGCAGTTGAGATGCAAAACGGATGGCCCGCATCATCCGCAGGGGATCGTCGGAATAGGTGATGCCGGGATCAAGCGGGGTACGTATAATGCCGGCATGCAGATCGTCCACCCCTTTAAAGGGATCGATCAGTTTTCCGTAGTCGTGTTTGTTAAGGGAAACAGCCAGTGCATTGATGGTGAAATCGCGTCGGTTTTGGTCGTCTTCGAGCGATCCGTCTTCCACAATCGGTTTGCGTGATTCGCTTCGGTAGGATTCCCTTCTGGCGCCTACAAACTCAATATCATAATCTTCAAAACGAAGCTGGGCCGTACCGAAGTTCCGGAATACGGTAACCTGTAAGCCCCCCATCTTTTGTGCCACCCTTTCGGCCAGGTCTATGCCGCTACCGGCACAAACAATATCAATGTCTTTGCTGGGGCGGCCCAGTAATAAGTCCCTGACCCAGCCACCGATTACAAAAGCATGCACCCCCATTTCCTCACAGCACTGAGAAATAACCGGAAATACAGGATGGGTGAGATGGGCTTTCAATGAATATTTTTTGCAAAAATAGCAGAATAGAGGGAATCCTACCGGATGATTTTTACTTCTCCGTTATTCCGCAGACGAATGATTTTGGATGGATGGGACGGGTGATGTTCCTGCTGTCTCCAGGCAGCCACATGGTCTACCCCCTGGATAATCTCTTTGGAGATATCACGAAACCCCATTGGAGCTGCTTGTCCGCTGATATTGGCCGAAGTGGAAACCAAAGGACGACCAAGCTGACGGATCATACGCCGGCAAAACTCATCCTCACAAATCCGGATACCACAACTACCATCTGTTGCCACCACATTCGGTGCCATACCTTTTACATCGTCATAGATAATGGTTAAAGGGTCTTCGCTCAGCTCGATCAGATCCCAGGCTACGGCTGGAACTTCCTGCACATATCTGTTCAGCTGAGAAGGCTGGTCGAGGAGAACAATCAGGCTTTTTGATTCAGCCCTTTGTTTGATCTTGAATATCTTTTCCACGGCCTGGGCATTGGTGGCATCACAGCCAAGTCCCCATATCGTATCGGTAGGGTATAAGAGAATGCCTCCGGTACGAAGGACTTCGGTACAACGTCTTATTTCTTCCTGTGGAAGCTCGGGTAAGTTATTGCGCGTATGCATACGCAAAGATAAAGGGAAACTACTTTGTTTCTGCTACTGCTTTTTAAAAGGGGAATCAGTGTCTGTGAGCGCTGCTGTTTTTAGGGCTCTTGGGATTGTGCAACACTTTATCACAGGCTCTTGAAGAAATAGAAGAAAGAATAAAAGCCGAGATGAAAAGAAGTACAAGGAATGACTTTTTGTTCATGTGTGTTATTTTTCGCTAGCAAAGAAAAGGCATTTGCTATGAAATTGTCTTGTATGAACGGATAATTATGAACAATGAGACGATTAAAAGTTCGTCTTTATAAGGAATCGGTAGGGTAGTTTAGCGTCTTTTCCTGCATAATCAACGCCTATTCTTCTTCCGGTAATGATATCTGATTGTTTGATTATCAGCGATCTATCTTCAATCCATATTTTATTGCCTGTAAGCGACAAGCCATTACTTCGCACCTGAATTCCAAGAGCTTGAGATACGGTTCCCGGACCGGCACTAATGTTCTTTTTGGGCTCTTTCATACCTCTTCTTCGGAGTATGGTTGCCATTCCATCCACCGGTTGTACCGCTCGAATCAGCACCGCATGGGGTATATCCTCTTTGTTTGTAACCACATTAAAAAGGTGATGAATGCCATAACACAGATATACATAAGCAAGTCCCCCGGCAGCAAACATAGTTTCCGTACGGGCAGTTCTTCGTCCCCCATAGGCATGTGAAGCTTTATCGGTAACACCGGCATAAGCCTCTGTTTCGGTTATGATGCCGGATGTGATAACGCCGTTGGTATTTGTCACCAGAAATTTTCCCAGCAATTCCCGGCTGATGAGCACCACATCATCACGTTGATAAAAGGATAAAGGAAGTTTCATTTGAGAAATTTCAGTTTAAGATCTTCATCATAAGCTATCTCTTCCTGATCAATGAGCCATCGTATTACTTTCAATACTTTTTCTTCCCGATGATCGGGAACACTGTCTACAAGTTCCCGAAGGGTATGCGGACGGACGCTGATAAAGCTGATGAGCTCGGTCATGATCTGATCAAACTCTTCGTGTGTGAATTGCTTTTGTTTTTGTTCCAGACACACATCGCAATGTCCACAATCGTTCACCTCTGTTTCGCCGAAATATGCGAGTAGCTGACGACTTCTGCATACCAGATTATGGCTGCAGTAGTGCAGCATGCGGTTCATGCGTTCCAGGGCTTTTTCTTTACGCTGGGCGTAGTTGGCAGGCGATATACGAATGTCTTTGGCATCGCACCGTTCCTGCACATATACCAGCTGAGGCAGTTCTGTTTGCTTTGCCCAGGATATAACCTGCATCTGATCCAGCTGCCCCATTCGTTTCATGATCTCTTCTTTTGCAACACCCGCCCTTCGGGCCAGATCACTTTCGCTGATCCGGGTATATTGCTCAAACGTGCCTGAATAAGAGCGGAGGATGAGCTTGATCAATTCATCATAACGGGGATTGCTTACCTGAAACTTATAGAGATCTTCCTTCGCCATGAGAAAATGAACACGGGAAGGCTGAAAGAAAGCCTCACTCAGGCTGATATATTCTTCCTTTTCCAGAAACTTAAGCGAGTTGAAAACAGTAAGCTGTTTGAGTTTAAATGTATCGCAGAAACGGGTGATATCGAAATCGAAATGCTGGCCTAGCCCCGATCCTATACCCAGCTGATAGTAATGTGCAAGGGCCTGATAGGTTTGTCTGATCTCTTCCGGAGAGGGAAAACTGTTTTTGACTCGTTCTTCCAGTTCTCTTTTATCCTGTTCGTTCCAGAGCAGGATGGCAAAAGCCTTTTGTCCGTCGCGACCGGCTCTTCCGGCTTCCTGGAAATAAGATTCGGGGCAGTCGGGCAGATCAAGGTGCACCACAAAACGTACATCGGCTTTGTCTATCCCCATACCAAAAGCATTGGTACAGGCAATAATACGGGGCTCTCCGTTCATCCAGTCGGCCTGTCTTTTTTCCCTGTATTCGGAAGGCAGACCGGCATGATAAAAACTACAGGATACATCATGACTACGGAGATAGTCGGCTACCTCCTGAGTCTTTTTACGGCGTCGTACATATACGATGCCCGATCCTTTGATACGCTGACAAATCTTGAGCAGACGGGCCAGTTTATCTTCTTCTTTTTGCACCACATAGGCCAGGTTCTTACGTTCAAAACTGGTCTGGATCACATTTTTCTTCCGGAATGCCAGCTTATCCTGTATATCGGTAATCACTTCTTTTGTAGCTGTGGCGGTAAGGGCCAGAAAAGGGACGGAAGGTAGCAGTTCCCGGAGTTCGGCAATATGCAGATAACCCGGGCGGAAATCATATCCCCATTGGGAGATACAATGAGCCTCATCAATGGCTATCAGATTAACCTTCATTTTGGGCGCCCTGGCCTTAAAGATGTCTGTAGAAAGTCGCTCGGGACTCAGATAAAGGAATTTTATTTTGCCATAGACACAGTTATCAATGGCTATATCAATTTCCTTCCGGTTCATGGAGGAGTTGACTGCAATGGCTTTGATGCCGCGTTCGTTCAGGTTTTGAACCTGGTCGTTCATTAAAGCAATGAGGGGAGAAACTACGATACAGATTCCATCCATAGCCATACCGGGAATCTGGTAACAGAGGGATTTCCCCCCTCCGGTAGGAAGCAAGGCAAGCGTATCATCGCCGGAGAGAATGCTCCGGATGACCGCTTCCTGGGCAGGCTTGAAATGCTGATGACCCCAGTACTTTTCCAGAATCGCATGGATATCCATATCTTCCAGAACGAAGGTATGTAAAATAGGCATGAAGAGTTAGTGGTCATATTTAAAGGCTTTGTCGATTCCAAAACCACATTGATTTGTGGCTTTTTTTACAAAATTTGGTATTATGTTAAGTTTTTCTCTAAATTTGTTCTTCATAGGATTTAGGCAAATTCACACCCACCTTTTATGATGGTTGATATTTACGATTTTTATGATAAAATGGAGCGTAATAACATTATGCTTTCATTTAAGGGTGATATCACCTCTGAATTGCTGACCTCCATCCTTCAAATCATGGAATCCAAATTGGATAACATGCAGGAGGAACCCAAAATCAAGAAAAAAGTATACAATGTGTTGGTAGAGTGTTTGCAAAATCTGTACCATCATATGGATGATATGCCGCAGAATGTGGGGCCTGATGATAAGGCACGCTCTGCTATTTTTATGATTGGTAAAGTAGATAATCAGTATAATATCATTACCGGCAACTATATCAAATCAAGAAATGTTTCCGGTCTAAAGAATCGTCTGGATGAAATCAATAAGCTCACTAAAGAAGAGCTGAAGGATTATTATAAAATGGTTTTGAATAACGGTGAAATGTCGGATAAAGGCGGAGGTGGACTTGGTATGATAGACATTGCCCGTAAGACAGGAGAAAAGCTCAACTACAATTTTATGCCGGTAGATGACAGTTACTCCTTTTTCAGTTTAAACATAAAAATCTCTCAATAAAAACAAATTGTATGGAAAAAATCACCATTGAAGGAACACCGAAGACGCCGACTATCAACTTTGACATGGAAAAAGGGGCTTTGGAAATTAAAGGAAGATCGATTCCGGAGAATTCTATTGAATTCTACAAACCACTGGTGGAGTGGCTCGAAAAATACGGTTCTAAACCTAAATCATCTACCAGCGTAAATATTCAGCTGGAGTATTTTAATACCAGTTCTTCTAAATGCATCCTGGATGTATTTAAAAAACTCGAAGCCATCCACAAAAATGGAAGTGAAATCATCATCAACTGGTATTACGAACAGGATGACGAAGATATGCTCGAAGCCGGAGAAGACTATCAGGCCATCATCAATGTGCCTTTCAAAATGATTGAAGTACAGGAGTAATTTTCTGTTCTCTATATTAGAAACACAGTTCCACAAGGGCTGTGTTTTTTTTATTGGATAAAGTGAGCGCCTGCCTCCTGCCGCGATTTCAAAACACTCTTTTTCTTCTTATATTTGTTATGAAATAGATCATAAAGACGCATTTATGAGCGATTTAAATAAAATAGAGAAAAAGGTCTTGTTTTGTCTTTCTCATTTATCAGAGAAGCACCAGAAGGTTGTTTTGGATGTGGCTATGGCGTTGGCGGAAGAAGAAGGGAAGCAGTCTGGATTAAGCCGTGAACAAATGGCGGAGCTGGACCGGAGATGGAAAAGCTACGAGTCTGGTAAAAGTAAGCTTTACACACTGGAAGAGGTGAAACAAGAAGCCTATAAAAAGATTAAGAAAGCTAAAAAATAATCCTTCCTTGAGTTATCGCCTCCGTTTTCTTGAAGAGGCCCGTTCTGAGTTTATTAATGCTGTATCCTGGTATGAAATGCAAGCCGCAGGTTTAGGCGAACGGTTTCTTCAAAACACATTGAAATTAACTGATCTAATTGTTTCCCAGCCTATGCTTTTTGAAATAAAGCAAAGTGGTTACAGGGAAACTAAAATTTCGCATTTCCCTTTTCTACTTGTTTATAGGATCGATCCAGATCAACAGATAGTTGTTATTGTAGCGGTTTTTCATACAAGCCGTAATCCTTCAAGAAAGTATGGTCGTGAGTTGTAGCAAAAGTTCCCATCTGCCACTGCCTCCTGCCGCTATTTCTTCCCCTTTCCGATAATCTCAAACTCCTCCGACACCGTCTCCCCATTCTCATCCACCAACGTAATGGTATGCATCCCTTCAGAAGGAGCAATAGCCATTTGATGGAAGCCGGTAGTCATGCCGATATAATTCTCGTCCAGGTGCCAGTATATGATAGTGCCTGCTTTACGGTGAGCAGCTTCAAACACAGTTCTGCCCAATTGTCCGTCAAGCTCTATGGGTACATATATCTTACTGCCTGATTTGGGATAGATTAATTCCAGAGAGTGAATACCGCTGTTGCCATTACAGCCCGGTTTAAGCGGGGGGATGGTTTGATAGGAAGCATGTTTCTTTTTGTAGTACACTTCCATAGACGGAGGCAACACAAACCAGGGCACATTCCGTATCCTGTTCAGCTCCTCACAATCGGTGTTTACCCTGTATTTACCTTCTGCATCCAGGTGCAGTAGACGGTGATAGGGGCAGGGGAGTGAACGCATACCCGATTTCTGAATCCATGCGCTTTCCTTTTCACAATATTCTCCGGCTTTGCAGCCGCTTTCTTTGCAAATATCCGTACGTACCATTTCTGATTCCGGCTTTTTGAACCAAGGCACAGCGGGCAGTTGTCCGAATACTTCAAACAGGATAGGAGCGGCAGTCTGCACGCCTACCAACCCGGGCCGGCCTTCTCCGCTGGAGTTGCCCGTCCATACCGCCACTACATAATGTGCATTAAGCCCTATGGCCCATCCATCCCTGAATCCGAAGCTGGTTCCTGTTTTCCATGCAATCTTTCCGGAAGACAGATATTCTTTCCAGGCTGCATCTTCATCGGGCCGGTTTACCTCTACCATGGCTTCAAAGGTGATCCAGAGCGAAGCAGCATCAAAAAAAGAGCTTCCCGAAATTTCGTCGGGCTTCTTAAACAGGCTACTGTCCGAAGCCAGATACCAGGCGGGATGGAAATCGTTTTTACAATACCGTCCTTCTTTGTTATATCTGTTCAGCGTTCTTGCCATGGATGCATACGCTCCTGCCAGATCCCAGAGCCGTACTTCGGCACCACCCAAAATAAGAGTGAGCCCGTAATTATCGGCTGTGCGGGTAATGGTATTCAATCCGATCTGTTGCAGGAGGTCATGAAAGCGTTCTATATGATATTGCTGAAGGAGCTTAACAGCGGGCACATTAAGCGAACGTGCCAGCGCTCGTTTAGCAGGTACGGCACCATCATACGTCTCCGAAAAATTCTGAGGTGCATAATTGCCAAACTGCATGGGTATATCGGGAATAAGGGTAGAGGAAAGTATTTGTCCGTCGGTAAGCATACCTGCATACAGAAAAGGTTTGAGAATGCTTCCGGAGCTACGTGGAGCCATGATCACATCCACATCATTTCCTTTATCTGTTCCAGGTTCTGCTTCGGTATTGCCCACATAGGCCAATGTCTTTCCTGTTTCCACATCCAGAACCAGCACGGCGGCATTATGAATTTCATTGGCCTGAAGCAGCTTGTGATGTTTTTCCACAATTGCTTTTACCCTTAGTTGCAACGCTCCGTCCAGGGTGCTCAGCATGCGTTTCCCTTTCTGCCCTTTATAAGCAGCAGCTCTGTCAAGCAGCTGAGAAGCCTCATCCGGCAATGCATGGGGCTTGTCGGGCAAAGGTTCGAGCTTGGATAAGGAACAGGTTTGGGCATCAATGGCTCCGGTGGTGCATAATTCATCGAGAAGCTTGTCTCTTTTTCTTTTCAGGAGTTCCTGATGTTTGCCCGGATAGATGAGGGAAGGAGCATTGGGAAGGATAGCCAGGGTGGCTGCTTCGGCCCAGCTCAGCTTATCGGGACTTCGCCCGAAGTAACGCCAGGCGGCAGCATCCAGTCCTACCACATTGCTGCCGAATGGGGCATGAGAGGCATAAAGAGCCAGAATTTCTTTTTTACTATAACGCAGTTCAAGCCGGGTGGCCAGGATCAGTTCAATGATTTTCTGATACACGGTCCTTGCCTTGCCTTTTCGGCTCAGACGGATCACCTGCATGCTCAATGTACTGCCTCCGCTTACGATTTTATGGCGTCTGATATCCAGCTTTAATGCTCTCCACAATGATACCGGATTAAAACCAGGATGCTGATAAAAATGCCGGTCTTCATAAAGGATAATGGCTTTGGCAAATTTGTCGGGAACCTTTTCATCTGCCGGAAAACGCCATTGTCCGTCGGCGGCAATACGGGCGCCCAATAAGGACCCTTGCACATCTTCCAGTACGGTGCTGGACGGATCAAGAAACAAACGGGAAGGAAGGGAAAATCCATACCAGATGAAAAGAATAAGCAACACAATGCTTATCTTTCCTTTCCGGGTTTTGAGAAACGGGAGAATGCGTTCGCGGAGAAGCATAAACAAAAGTAGAATAAATGCCGAGTCAGTATCCTATTGATAAGGGGCTAAAGCCCCAGTTATTATTAATTCATTGTTGTCCCTGGCCTAAAGGCCAGGGCAACTAAGGCCAGGGCAACTGAGGCCAGAGCAATCAAGGCCTGCTATAGAACATCCAGTATAGAAGCATAGTATCTAAGACATGAAGATCCTTCGTATCCTTCTTATTGTTCCGGAGCTTTTTATAGCTTTCCTGATTAGCTATTTGCTCTGTTCTTATTGGCTTCCTCGTTATATCATCGGTTCCCCGGTGAAAGAACAGAAACAGGTGGAGTTGTTTATAGAATCAAACGGCGTGCATACCGATTTTGTGATGCCGGCAAGGAGTGAGGAGATAAACTGGTTTGACTGTTTCCCAAGCACGGATTTTGTGCATGTCGATCCAGGTTACTCTTATATAAAAGCAGGGTGGGGTGATAAGGGCTTTTTTCTGGATACCAAAACCTGGGCCGATCTGAAACTGAGTATCGCTTTTAAAGCGGTTTTCGGGGCTAAGCTCCGCTGCTATGCATATTGCTTATTCCCGTTATAAACCCGAAGAAGGAAGATATTGTAAACGAATCATGATTAGTCACCGCCAATACAAAGAGCTGATAAAATATGTCCTGTATTCCTTCTCTATGAAAAACGGAGCCTTTCAGCATATCAAACACGAAGGATATACGGATGAAGATACTTTTTATGAAGGTCTGGGTACCTACAGTTTATTCAAGACCTGTAATGTATGGACCGGAACGGGTCTCAAACAGATAGGTTGCAGGATTGGCATCTGGACGCCTTTTGAAGACGGCATTATGGATCACCTCTGATCCTATTGCTTTTCTATTTGTATCTGTCCAGATCCGGTGGAGGTAGTTGCTTTTAACAGATAAGTTCCGGCCTGGAGTTTACTCAGATCAAGCGGAATGTCATTCTCTCCCTTTGTCCCATCGATACTTAAGCTTTTTATTAAAGCTCCCCGGATGTCATAAACATCCAGTTTTACTTTTCCTGTTTCTGCAAGAGAGAGCAACAGATGGATATGTCCGTCACCGGGATTAGGATAACACCGGAGTGGTAGACCAATGGAATGCAGTTCAACAATTCCTACCTGACAGGAACTGCTGATACTGGAGGCGGCTTCCATTATTTCACAGTTGCCGGTGCGGTAGTCGGACCAGTCGCTCCAAAAACCAGGAGCATTCGGTGAAGTAGCTAAGCCAATAAAATCATTTCCCCTGCGGATATTGATGGATGGGGAAGAGGTAGCTCCGCTGAGATTGATATTGGGACAAAAAGTAACACCGTTATCTGTTGAACCGGAGAAATAGATCTCAAAGTTAGAGGTGGAGGTAGTACCTCCGTTTCTTCTGTCTCTCCAGGCAACGTAATAATAGTTAGATGAAAAACCAGCCCAGCACATATCCTGTCCTACACCATTTCCAACGGCATCGTCATTTACCCTTACCGGAGCCGGGTTCCAGGTGTTTCCTGCATCTGAAGAGTGGTATGACATCACATCCGGATCTCCATCTCGGGCATCGATACCGGAGAGGATAAGATTGGATGCTATAGTAGGGCTGGCAGAGATGACATAAGCGGCATGATAAAGCGTATCTGTGACGGTTGAATTGGAGGCGAAATTGGAAATAGGGTAAGGGGTAAAGTGGGCTCCTCCGTCGGCAGAGCGGGTGCAGATCATACGTCCGTAAGGGTTTATAGCCGGATCGTAAGAAGCATACGCTACATACACTTTTCCGTCGCTCCCGACACAGATAGCCCCCATGGAATTAGTAACCTGATCGGCAGGGATACTATCGTCCAGCCTTTTTAGTACACTCCAGGTATTTCCTCCGTCGGAAGAAGATTTCATCCAGATATAGTGAGGCAGGGGAGCGGCATAATAACTTTTGCTGGTTACATAAATACGTCCTGCATAGGTGCCGGAGCTGTTGTCAATGGCTATCCACGGTCTGTCAACAGGCAGGTCGGGACCTTCCGTAGCGCTGGTCACTTTTACAGGCGTGTTCCAGGTTTGTCCGTTATTGGAAGAGTTGGCAACCATTACATAGCCCGAGTCGGCACTTATCTTGGAATCGATAAAACAGATATACGGTGTGCCGGTACTGGTATAAGTAAGGCTTACATCGGCGTGGGTATAACCGGTTTTAACATGAGGCAACAGGGTAGGGGTGCTCCAGGTAACACCGCCATTGCTTGAATAGCACGAAGCAATGCTTACCTGATTCAACGTGATAGCCTTCATCCAGGCAGCTACCATATACTGACTATTTACCGGACTCACAGCTATCGATGGCTCGGCATCAAAATAGGGATAGTTGGAAATATTATTCTGAGCCTGTAACACACAGGCTAAAAAAATGCCGAATAGAATAAATGTTTTTTTCATGGATTACTTTTTTCCTCCCCCTTACCCCCTCCAGAGGGGGACACGTCCTCTCTCCCCCTTTGGAGGGGGATTAAGGGGAAGGATGCTAACATTTAACCGTCTTCTTTTTCTTCGTAAGACTTCCCCTTTTCTTCATGTTTTCGATATACGCCGGTGCCGAAGGTACTTTGCAGGCTGTATCGCCCATATTCACCTGTACGGTTCCGATTTTTTTTGCCGTGGCAATGGCATGCTCGCTCAGTGGAGCAATATAACCTCCAACTGAAATAATGAAATTGTTCATGGTATGCCTCACTCTGTTGGGTGATTTATGAATATCTTTTTGAATACGATCTACCAGGGATTTAATTTCCTTCAAGTCCAGCTCTTCGTTATCCTTTATGGCCAGCAAACAGGAGTAGGTAACCCATCCTGCTGCAGCGGTCTTTTCGTCTTTTGATTCAATCCATTCTATGGCCAGCTCATGTCCATGCATACTGCCTGCTGCTACCCAGGGCACCGTATACTCGCTTAGCATATACCAGTAGGCTTTTTTTATCCAGTCCTGGAGATTCTTCTTGGTCATTTTGCTGTCATCGGCAATAAGCCCGGCCAGATACATGGCATCGGATATACCGGAATCATATAGCTCTAAAGCAAGGGTGTGATTTACCTTAACTTTTTTCACAATCGTTTTCAGATCACCCACCTTCACTCCATAGAACGGTTCTTTAGCGCCGTGTTTTACCAGCACTTTTTTGGTGGACTCGCTGCCCATGGTTTTGAGTTGGGAAAGGATTTCTTTGGAGGTCATAATCGTACTGTTTGTTGTAACGTGATAATTTGACGCTTTGTGATTGCTTAGGATTAATGGGGATAATAATTAATACCCGAAAATCATAAGGATCATAAAAACGTTGTGTTGTATAGCTTAAGTATGAATCTAAAATACAAAAAAAAGTCCGGACGATATCATCCGGACCCTTTAAACATAATGATTTGATTACATCGTCTTGAGCTCTGCTACCAGTTCGGTAAGGGCTTTCTTTGCATCGCCAAAGAACATAGAAGATTTTGGATCGTAGAAAAGTAGGTTGTCGATACCGGCATAACCGGCATTCATAGAACGTTTGTTGATGATAATGTTTTTTGCCTTGTTTACTTCCAGGATAGGCATTCCATAGATAGGGGAAGAAGGGTCTGTTTTAGCAGCAGGGTTCACCACGTCGTTTGCACCCACTACCAGCACTACATCAGTCTGTTCAAATTCAGGGTTGATGTCATCCATCTCCACCAGCTTTTCATACGCCACATTGGATTCTGCCAGCAATACGTTCATATGGCCGGGCATACGTCCCGCTACCGGATGGATCGCATATTTAACTTCCACACCACGCTCTTCAAGCAATAATTCAAGTTCGTGAATAACGTGCTGAGCCTGTGCTACGGCCAGACCATAACCCGGTACAATCACAACCTTTTTAGAATAGTTCATGAGCACAGCCAGATCGGAAACACTGATATCCTTGATGGTGCCTTTTTCGCTGCTGCCGGTAGCAACTGCACCGCCTCCGCCAAAAGCTCCGAAAATAACGTTGCTCAGAGGGCGGTTCATTGCTTTACACATCACAAGGGTAAGCAAGGTTCCGGCAGAACCTACCAGAATACCACCGGTAAGCATTACCTTATTGTCGTACAGAAAACCTCCGAATGCTGCTGCAAGTCCGGTAAAGGAGTTGAGCAGGGAAATAACAACCGGCATATCGGCTCCTCCGATAGGTACGGTGAAAAGGATACCATAGATAATGGCACATCCGAAAAGAGCATATAAAACAGAAGAGCTTTCGATATGATTAAAAACCATATAACCTCCAAAAGCAAAAACACCGATCATGACGATGGTGTTGATGATGTTATAAGCAGGTAGACGGATAGGCTGATTCATGGTGCCGTTCAGTTTCAGAAATGCAATGACGGAACCGGAGAAAGAGATACTTCCGATGATAACACCCAGCACAATAGCAATACTGGCACCAGTATGTCCTATATTATTATGGTATTCCATCA
>Ga0206962_1190_pt1 | contig 17875 bp, 13 predicted proteins | sample Alteio_BWOrgHeat_27_FD_153241 | JGI IMG/M metagenome (GOLD analysis project Ga0206962, IMG submission 153241) | Enriched cells from forest soil in Barre Woods Harvard Forest LTER site, Petersham, Massachusetts, United States -... | ecosystem: Environmental > Terrestrial > Soil > Temperate forest >...
CCGGCGTCCTGGAGATTTCGCGGTGACGGTCGGTGTCGTCGATAATTTTCGGCGCGGCGATTTCCTGGACCTTGGCGAGGTTGAAAGCGGCGCGGCGTCCCCAGACGAAGGCGTTCTGGTTCATCTTGACGGCAGCGCCATTGAGTTCGATCGCCTTCATCACCGCTTCCGCGCTGACGGGGATAAGCCCCTTCTGGGCGGCATAGCCGAGCATAAACATATTGGTTGCAATCGAGTCACCGCACAGCGATGTCGCCAGTTGCGTCGCATCCAGCGTGGAAATATTGCCCTCGCCGCACAGCTTGGCGATGGAGCCGATGACCTGGTCAGCGGGTATTTTCCAGTCGGGCTTGTGCGTGAACTCGCCGGTCTGCGCCTTGTGCGTGTTGAGGATAACCTTCGTTTCACCCTGGCGAATTTTTGAAAGACAGTCGCCGTCAGCCGTCACAAGCATATCGCAGGCCAGAATGGTCGTCGCCCCCGCAACGCCAAGGCGCACGGTGTGGATATCCTCGGGCGTTTTGGCGATGCGCACATGGCTGGTAACCGCGCCGCCCTTTTGCGCGAGGCCGGTCTGGTCCATCGTCGTGGCGCCTTTGCTTTCAATATGCGCCGCCGCGGCAAGGATCGCGCCGATGGTGACGACGCCAGTGCCGCCGATACCCGTGACGAGGATCGCCGATGGTTGGCTCAGGTCGCTGACAACAGCGTCAGGCATGGCCTTAAAAAACTCTGCTATATCATCGCTGATCTTCGCGACTTCAGGCTTGCGCAAGCCGCCGCCAAGAACAGTGACGAAGCTTGGGCAGAAACCCTTCACGCAGGAATAATCCTTGTTGCAGCTCGACTGGTCGATCTGGCGCTTGCGGCCGAATTCGGTTTCGACCGGCGCGACGGAAAGGCAGTTCGATTTCTCACCGCAATCGCCGCAGCCCTCGCACACGCGCTCGTTGATCATGATGCGCTTGGCCGGATCGACCATCAGTTTGCGTTTACGGCGGCGGCGCTTTTCAGCGGCGCAGGTCTGGTCGTAAATCAGGATAGAGACGCCGGGTATCTCGCGCATCGCAAGCTGGATCTGGTCGAGATCATCGCGGTGGTTGACGTGCGTGCCGGTCGGGAAGTTGACCTTGCTGCCGTATTTCTCGGGCTCGTCGGAAACAACGTAAATCGTTTTCGCGCCTTCGGCAGCGACCTGCTGCGCGATCATTTCGACACTCAGGGGGCCGTCAACATGCTGGCCGCCCGTCATGGCGACGGCATCGTTGTAGAGAATTTTGTAAGTGATGTTGACGTTGGCGGCGATCGCGGCACGGATCGCGAGCAGGCCGGAGTGGAAATAAGTGCCATCGCCAAGGTTTGCGAAGACGTGTTTCTCGGAAGTAAACGGCGCCTGGCCGATCCACGGCACGCCCTCGCCGCCCATCTGCGTGAACATGACCGTCCTGCGGTCCATCCACATCGCCATGTAGTGGCAGCCGATACCCGCCAGCGCGCGGCTGCCTTCGGGCACAACGGTGGATGTATTGTGCGGACAGCCGGAGCAATAGTAAGGCATACGCACAACCGGCGCAGGCTTGCCCTTGAGGTCAAAATTCTTGTGGATGACCGTCATGCGCTCTTCGAAGGATTTAACTTCCGTCAGCGCCTTCAGGCGTTTGATGAGCGCATCGGCGATTTGTGGCGGTGAAAGTTCATAAGTTTCGGGCAACAGCGGCGCGCCCGTTTCATCCGTCTTGCCCACAACGCGCGGGCGCTTGTCGGCAGGCAGGTTGAAAAGTATTTTCTTGATCTGCTCTTCGATAATCCCGCGTTTTTCTTCAACGACGAGGATTTCTTTGGTCTGTTCCGCCAGCTTGCGGATGCCCTCGTTCTCCAAAGGCCAGACGAGAGAAACTTTATAGACAGCAATCCCGAGTTCTTCCGCACGGCTGCGGCTGATGCCGATATCTTCCAGCGCCTGCATCGTATCCATGAGGCCTTTGCCCGTGGCAACGATCGTGAGGCGCTTCTGCGCGGGGTTAATGATGTACCTGTCGAGGCCATTGGCACGGGCGTAGGCCTGCGCGGCGGGGAGCTTGAGGTTGATCAGGCGCTCTTCCTGCGCGACGGGCGGGTCATACCAGCGGATATTGAGGCCGTCCTTCGGCATGTCGAAATCGGTCGGCGTTTTGAACTGCATCGCAAAGGGATCGGTGGAGATGGAAGCCGAACTGTCCGCGAAGTCGCTGATAACTTTAAAGCCCGTCCAGCAGCCGGAATAGCGCGACATGGCGATACCGTGCAGCCCCAGCTCCAGCGCATCCTCGATGCCGGTCGGGTGCAGGATAGGGATCATGCAGTGGATCAGGGCGTGTTCGGACTGGTGCGGGAAAGTGGAGGATTTGCAGGCATGGTCATCACCCGCGAGCGCGAGCACGCCGCCGTGTTTCGAGCTGCCCGCCGCATTGGCGTGTTTCAGCACATCTGCCGAGCGGTCAACGCCGGGGCCTTTGCCGTACCACATGCCGACGATGCCGTCATATTGCGCGCCGGGTCCGAGGTTCAGTTGCTGGCTGCCCCAGACGGCAGTCGCGCCGAGGTCTTCGTTCACGCCGGGAACAAACTTGATATTGTATTCATCGAGATATTTTTTGGCGGACATGAGCGCCATGTCGAGCCCGCCCAATGGCGAGCCGCGATAGCCGGAAATAAAAGTCGCCGTCTTGAGATTACGCGCGGCATCCAGTTGCCGCTGCATGATTGGAATACGCACGAGCGCCTGCAGGCCGCTCAAATAAATGCGGCCCGATTTTTCAGTGTACTTGTCTTCCAATGTCGCTTGACGGAGCATGTCTTATTATACCCTTTCTGGAACAGAATTAAGGTAGTGAGTGAGGACGATTTGAGCAACTTAATTTCACTGTTTACGTAATGAAGAAAGTCAGAAATGGTCACCCCCGACTTGTTCGGGGGTCCAAAAGCGCGTCCGCGCGTCTTGTGAATCTTTATATGACGGCCAGACGGCCTTTTGGATGCCGGAACAAGTCCGGCATGACACCGTCTTAATTCAAAGACACACTTCTCCCTTCAGACACCAAGGGCGCTGGCACGGGAGTACCGTTATTCACAATGTTCAATAACCCGCTCCAAAGTCCGGAGCACCTGCCTGACACTTCAGCCGGCGCTTGAGTCCTTCTTTCCTCACATCATCTGCCGCAACGACTCCGTCCGGCGTCCCCTCTCTGCGGCTACCTTCGTTGTGCCGCAGAGAGGTTGAGGAAAGGTATGAATGAATGGACTGCACACTGGTCATACTCTTCTTGCGAGATGATGACTTGAGTTGTGCGTCTAACTCCCTCCTTTGGTTTCAAAACTCACCCGATTCCAGTTAACCACAATATTGCTTAAATGTCAATAATAAATTGCGTATATCGCATTTTTATTTTGAAGCAGGCTTTTTAGGGCCACTCAGGTATTTCGTAAAAATAACTTGACTTTGTTATGGGCAATATATACATTATGGAGCATGCAGCAACGCATTAACACAAACAAATGGAGAAGATAGATGAGTGATAGGTTTTTTAATAAAGCAGGAGCTGTTACTGTGCTTAAAGACATTTTTGAGAGCGCAAAAATTAAGATTGATGATAAACAAATAGAAAGACTCGCGGACGCTGTTAATCAAATTGGTAACATGTCAACCGGGTCATGGATGGGTATCCTCCCCTTCTAGGGATTTATTTCTCTGCATTCTGCACTCTGTAATAAAAACACTCGCACTTTAATTGGTGCGGGTGTTTTTTACTTATATAGTTATTTCAAATAAAGATTCGACGCCACCCCGCCGACGGGCGGGGTCTGGTTGCGCGTAGCGCCTTTTTATAAATGCAGCTTCGCTGCGCCGGATGCCGCCCTTCGGCGGCATGGCGATATTAGGTTCTTAATTACAGCAACCATAGATTCATCTTCCCCTTTTCGAAAACCCATGCTACAAAAGCACTGTTAACAACTCTAGAGTTATGAAAAAATTGGAAAGAGGTGATTACCATCGTACAGGTCGTTGTACGCGATAACAACATTGACCAGGCACTGCGTGCTTTGAAGAAGAAGATGCAGCGTGAGGGACTGTTCCGCGAAATGAAGATCCGTCGGCACTATGAGAAGCCGTCGGTTAAGAAAGCTCGCGAGAGATCCGAAGCCGTCAGACGTTATCGTAAACTGGAGCGCAAACGTAAAGAGCGTGACGGTGAATAATCAGTAATCCACTTTCGGTTACAGACAATAATCATGCTGCTTCAGGCTAAAGCCGGAGTGGCATGATTTGTTTTTGTAGATATTTCTCCTTCTCCCCTTGCGGGAGAAGGCTGGGATGAGGGGTAGTGCCAAAGGCGCTGAAATATAAAACAATGCTTCGCATTGCCCTCTCACCCCGCCCTCTCCCGCAAGGGGAGAGGGAATAAAATGTCGAATTCTTAGTTTAAATAACTATAGGAATTATGTTATACTTTAGCCTATCACAATGGAGAGAAACGATGGCTTACAAAGGCGATGCTAATCTTGAACAACTGCTGAAGACAGCGAAAGAAACGCGCAGCCTTGCCGACATCAAGGACATACTCAAAGGCATCGTCGCCGCTCCCGAGGATATTGCCGCGCCCGATCGCTGGCTCACGCTTTTCAAATCGGCTTCCGATAAAGCTGTTGCCGGGCAACTCGCCGCGCTCAAAGACAAGATGGCGGAACACCCTGAAACCATCCACCAGAACAAGCTTGCCGATACGCGCGCCGAAATGGCCAGGCGCGACATCGACGGTTTCTTCGTTCCGCGTGCGGACGAATACCATGGCGAATATGTGCCTCCCCGTGCGGGCCGTCTTGAGTGGGTGACAGAATTCAGCGGCTCCGCAGGTGCTGCGGTTATCCTCAAAGACAAGGCCGGTTTCTTCACCGATGGCCGTTACACACTGCAGGCACGCAAGCAGGTAAACGCAAAAGATTTTTATATCGGCACCACCGCTCCGGACAAGAAAGATCTCAAGCGCCCCCTCACACCGACAGAATGGATCGAAAAGAATCTGCCCAAAGGCGCGAAGTTCGGCATTGATCCGTGGGTGATGACCGCGAACGAAGTCAAAAGCGTTAAAGAAAAAGTCGAGGCCGCAGGCGGTACACTCGTATTTGTGGACAGCAACCCGCTCGACGCCGCGTGGAAAGACCAGCCTGCCGCGCCCATTTCTCCCGTTGTTCCGCAGCCGCTCGAATATGCCGGAAAATCTTCGGACGAAAAGCGCAAGGCGCTGGCCGAAAAACTCACGGAAAAAGGCACGGATGCCATTGCGATCGGTTTCCCCGAAGAAATCTGCTGGCTGCTCAATGTGCGCGGCGGCGATGTGCCCTGCACGCCTTTCGCGCTCTCCTACGCCATCGCGCACAAGGATGGCACGGTAGACTGGTTTATCGACCAGCGCAAATTGACCGACAAGACAAAAGAATGGGTTGGCAAGGATGTGCGCATCCATGATCTGGCAGAATTTTCCGGCAGCCTGGCGGCGCTGGCCAAACAGGGCAAAAAAGTCTGGGTCGATCCCTATTCCGCTCCCATTAAAGCGCAGATTATCGTCACCGACAACGGCGGCACGGTTTATACCGGCAACCCTGGCGACCGCAGCCCGCTGCAGCTCATGAAGGCCCTCAAAAACAAGGTCGAGATTGACGGCACAGCCGCGGCCCATATCCGCGACGGCGCGGCGCTCACGCGCTTCCTCGCGGAGATTGCAGACCCCGACAAGGCCGCGACACACACCGAGATTTCAGCTTCCGATACGCTGCAGGGCTTCCGCGAAGAAAACGAGAAGTTCCGCGGCCTCAGCTTTGACACCATCTCGGGCGCAGGCGGCAACGGCGCGGTCATCCACTACCGCTCCACGCCCGAAACCGACCAGCCGCTCACGGCGGGCCCGGTTTATCTGGTCGACTCCGGCGCGCAATATCTCGACGGCACGACGGATGTGACGCGCGCTGTCGCCGTCGGCACAACCAAACCTTCGGCTGACATGATCGAAAACTTCACGCTCGTCCTCAAAGGCCACATTGATGTCGCCATGGCGGTCTTCCCCGCCGGCACCACGGGCAAGCCGCTCGATGATAAAGCCCGCGCGGCGCTTTTAGAAAAAAAGCGCGACTATGCCCACGGCACGGGCCACGGCGTCGGCAGCTACCTTTCCGTGCATGAAGGCCCCTGCGGCATCAGCTCGGCCTCCACCTCTGTTCCGCTTGAACCCGGCATGGTGATCTCGAACGAACCGGGCTATTACAAGGAAGGCGAATACGGCATCCGCATCGAAAGCCTTGTCACCGTCATCGACACAGGCAAAAAGGACGCTGACGGCAAAAACCTGCTCGCCTTCAAAACCCTGACGATGGCGCCCATCGACCGCAAGCTCATCAACGCTGACCTGCTGACGACAGACGAGCTGAAATGGCTCAACGACTACCATGCCGAGGTGCAGAAAAATCTCCTGCCGCTACTCGAAAAAACAGACCCGAAAGCCGCCGCTTTCCTGAAAAAAGCCACCGCGCCTATCCAGAAAAACACCACCCAGTTCAAAATAAACGGGATCAAGGGATTCCTCTTTTAATCGGGATGCCCCTTTATTGCTATCCGGTGTCAGATCAGCTATAAAGGCTGAAGGTGGGTCTGATATGATATCCGAGAGAATACGAAAAATCGTTAGGGGCGTAGCCGTGCAACCGCTTGAATCAAAACTCAGCAAGGTGCCCTTCTTCAAAGGGCTTTTCCTGCGCATCACAGACTCGCCGCAGGATAAAGACCGGCAGCTGCACAGCCTGAAAAGGGCCTATATCGGCGCCTTCAGCATCATCGGCCTTTTATCGATCCTTGGCCACGGCGTCACCATTCATATCACCAACAACCAGCGTGAAAATGCGCAGGTCACTTTCGCGATCACCAACATGCGCTCGTTTGTGGATACCATCGTGTCGCAGGCGACCGTGTACAAAAACTCGAGCGACTCTTTCGACGACAACCTTCTCACCGCATCATTTGAAAGCCTGAAAGCCGCACGCGCCAAGATCGAGGCCTACGGCGATGCCGCCACAAACGACATCTTCCAAAACCAGCAGTACCAGCTCGGCAAAAAACTGACCCAGTTCGTGCAGATCGGCGACGACTTCCTCAAGTATAACCGCATCGGCAAGAAGGCCGAAGCCGGCGCCGCCTTCATAGCCCTGACGGGCGACCTGTCGAAGGTCCTCGACCTCAACCTTGACCTGGCGCTCGAGCAATACCGCAGCGACACCCTGAAGGAAATCCAGCGCGGCTATGAATTGCAGTTCATCGGCCTGGTCATCATCCTTCTCGTGCTGGTGATGGAAGCGCTGTTTATCTTTAATCCGCTGGTGAAGTACCTTGAGGAATACCACAAATACCTCATCAAGCTCGCCCTCACGGACATGCTCACGGACCTGAATAACCGCCGCGCCTTCATGCAGCTCGCGAATGCCGGGCTCGACCATTTCAAGCGGCACAAAAAGCCCTTCGTGCTGGTGCTGATGGATCTCGACCATTTCAAAGCCGTGAACGACACCTACGGCCACAAGGTCGGCGACCTCGTGCTGCAGCATTATTCGGCGCTCATGAAAAAGACCCTCCGCGCGCATGACACCATGGGCCGGATCGGCGGGGAGGAATTCGCGATCTTCCTGCCGCAGACCACGCCCGAGGAGGCCATGTCGCTGATCGAGCGCTGCCGCAAGACCGTCGCCGAAACGCCCTGCCCCTATACGGACGCGAACGGCGAACAGAAGTCCCTCAACTACACTTCCAGCTTCGGCGCCGTGAGCGTTTCGGAGGGGTCATGGACGCTCGACCAGCTCTTTATCCAGGCGGACGAGCAGCTCTACAAAGCCAAGGAACAGGGCCGCAACCAGGTCGTCCTGTCAAAAGCGGTAAAGCTCCCGATCACGGCACTCACAGCGTAACGCAAAAATTTATGCAGCCATTTCCGCCGGCCTGTGCGGCCGTTTTTTAGGGAGCGGCGGTGTTGCCGCGCTCAGCTGAACAAATTCATTTTTTGCAGGCCGGTATTCATGGAGGGCTCCCTTCTCCAGGTCGAAGAACCAGCCGTTGACGGTCAGGCGGCCCTCCTGCAGGGCCTTCTTGACCATGGGGTATTCCGTGAGATTGCGCAGGCTCATGATGACCACCTGACGCTCCGTCTCGCGCCGCAGCGCGGCGGCATCTTTTGTGCCAGTGACGGCTTCAGCCGCCTGTTCGGCCTGCAGCGCCGTTTTCACCCAGGCCCCGATATAATGGTCGGACGTCCCGTCCACCAGCGCCGCGACGCCGCCGCATTGCGCATGGCCCATGACGATCAGGTGTTTGATCTTTTTGGTGTCGATGGCGTAACTCAGCGAGGCGCTGATCTCTGATTGCTGGTTCGCATCATAAGGCGGGATGATGGCGGCCATCTGCGAATGCACGAACTGCTGCCCCGGCTTGGCATCGAAGACGAGGTCAGCGCCGTTGCGCGGGTCGATGCAGTTGATAATGAAAAAATCCGGCTGCGCGCCCTCTTTCGCAAGCTTCTCCATAAGATGTTCGCCGCTGTCGTAGTATTTGGCGCGAAAACGGTTAAACCCATCAACAAGCTTCTTCAGCGGCATTCCAGCTCCATTCGGTTGATAGTTTATGAAAGCATGGATTCGGACGGCTGTAAATTGTTATGAATAAAGAAAACAATTGACAAAAGGGGATTGCGGCATTATAACCAGCGCACAGTGGATCCTTAGCTCAGCCGGTAGAGCAGCTGACTCTTAATCAGTAGGTCGACAGTTCAAATCTGTCAGGGTCCACCATTCTTTTCAATGGGTTAGCCTCATATCAAAAAATTGCAAAATTTCTCGGGGTTACGCTGAAAGCGAGCAGCCCTGTCCGAATCTCCCCTTATTGGTCACGTGATGACAGACTATTGCATCACAGAAGACAGTTCTTTTCAGAACAAATGCCATACCAGGCAGACAAAGATCAGTCAGCGCCTAAAAACGCTTGTTTTCGGAGTGTTCTTAGAATGGGGGCTTACGCCCTTCAAAACCTTTACCACATCATCAAAAAAAGGACGCGTTAACTCAAGGCATTCCTGGATGGTTAGAGGAGAAAAAAGGCGCTCAGCTTTCGTTCGGAATTTTTCTCCCGATTCATCGGATAAGGAAGACAGAAGGTCAAACTGGCCTTTCTCAGAAGATATCTCTGCCGCAGTCAGGATATTACGCGCCACCACATAGCTCTCAAGAAAGTGCGTGGCTGCAAAACACTGCATAACCTTGTCATTGCTTTCGATCGCTGACAAAAGTTTCCGTTTGTATTCGAGAATCTTACGCAGGGTCTTCCACAGGCCATCAGGAATTTTTCCCTCGTCAATGTCTTCAGAAGCGGTATAAGCCGCAACAAGCGCCGGAAAGCGGCCCTCCGGGTCATAGATAACTTTGGCTGATTTATAACATGAGCGCGCCCAGCTTCTGTCAATGAGATTATCTGGTTCTCCCCGCACAGTTCCCGATGGGTAGACAGAGAAAGAAATAAGGTGCCCCTCCCACTTGAACGTACTTTGGTATTCGCGGTCAATCTTGTCCGAATAACATTCAATGTCAATGTCGCTATGCGGGGTTTGCTGGCCACGGGAATAACTTCCTGCCACATATGCAAGGCTGATATCGCCGAACGGGAATCCAGATGCGACAGCTATATTCTTAAAGCCCTCTTGAATGGCCTTGATGTTAGTCGCCGCAATATTGAACGCCGGAGCCAGGCGCGTCTCCTCATTGAACAAGGTGATAAAATCCTGAATAGTATGCATGGGCTGCTCCGGTTATATTTATGAGATGTGCTGACGAATGCGCGCCGCAATTTCTTCAAGCTCGGCGCGAGACGCGGCACCCTTTGCGTGTGCAGTCAGGGGAATGCCCCTGTAACAGGGAACAATGTGAAAATGCACATGGAAAACCGTTTGCGTGGCTTCCTCCCCGTTGTATTGCATGATGCGAACGCCATCAGGGGACAGGGCATTGCATACAGCGCGCGCGACCTTTTGCACTACAAACATATACTCTCCGATAACGTCTGCAGGCAGGTCAAGGTAGTTGCGAGAGTCAACCTTTGGGATCACAAGTGTATGCCCCCTGGACTCAGGAAAGATATCCATGAAGGCAAGGTGCTTATCATCTTCGTAGACCTTGATAGCCGGGGCCTCCCCCCGGATGATCTTTTTGAAAATATTGTTTTGGTCGTAGATGCCATCGATGCTCATTAACTTTTCCTCCTGTGTGCAAAAGATTGAAATTCCTGGAGATGGTAGTCATCCGATGGAAGAAATTTTTCTATCGCGCCGAATGGATTTGCAATGCCCGTTGCTTTTTCTCCACCTTCAGCCTGTACTCCATATAAAGACAGCCAGAAATCGGGGCTTTCCGGGTTGCCCCTTTTTACTCTCATAAGCCCTTCATTTAATGTTACAACACCAGACTTGAGAAACCCCCTCATGGCATAGTACGCGGAAATAAAATCGTGGTCCAACCGCGCATGCTGGCGTGTAATATCGACACCAAAGCGGGTCATGAAATTTGAGATCAGGATATTACGCGCCTCAACCGGAGTAATAATCCCTTTTTCCAGGTGCAGACGCACGATCTGGGCCATAATACCATCGCTGCGCCACTCCTCAAAAGCTGCATATTCCATTTTGCTGCTAATGATCGCAATGTTCTCTGCAAACTTTCCGCAGGCATGGCCATATTCATGCAGGGAGTACTCCCAATAGAGGGCCCGGCGATAGGCAGCAGAATCTGCAAGCAACGCCTGAACTATATAAGCTATATTTTCATCAAGGATACTTGTCCAGTGATGATTGCCCGTTCTCCGGCACATGCGTCCGGTTTGCGCCTCAATGTCCAAAAAGGGGGGAGCATTCGCAAGACGGGGCATTTTCTTCCATGCCGTAGGCACGATAAATAATTCACCTTCCTCGCCCCCTATGTTCCCGCTGGAAAAGATCATCCGTATAGGAATGATAGGCATATATTCAACAGTCCCGTATCTTTTTTTCAAGGCCGTAAAATCAAAAGGAAAAGGAATGGCCTGCTTGTCTTCTTTGCAGAGAAGCACGGACAGACGCGTTTTGACACCCGGGCGCCATACCCGGTAATCCGCAACAATCCCCCCTATCCCCTCTTTCGAGAAAAGCCCGCCATCCAGCATCATTGTTTCAAGCGCGCGCCAGTCGTTATTTTTTAGTGCTCTCTGGTTCTCCTGCACAAACCGGCGGGATGCGCCGTAGAATGCCTCACAGTCATCAAGAATTTTACAGGCGTCTTCGGCCGTTTCCGGAGCCCGGAGGGGAGGTTCCGTTAATTGTTTAACAGTAGATGTCATGCGCGCCCCTCTTTGGAACACTCTTTTCCTTTGGGCGCATGTCTCCGGCAGAGAGCCTCGACGGGGTGGTCTCCTTCTTCTCGCGTAAACTTCACCTCACGCATAAACAGGTCGTTGACCCCTAAATGTTCATGGATAGATTTTTGCAAAGCGGCAATTACATTCGTAATGCCTTTATTAAAAATATCGTGCGCTCCAACAATGTCCGCCACTGAAGGTGTTTTATCACCCCTCAAAAAATCGAGAGTAAGGTCTGCGGCCCCAGCCAGCAGCTTTTCGGTGCCCGGGGCATCCTGAGACGCGATGTGTTGCAGGCATCGCAGAGCGGGTTCCCAGTTTTCTTCATCTTTCCACCTAGAAAGCACAAACCTGCGGCGGCGTTCATATGCCGCCAGGGGCATTCCCTTGTCATCCTGAGCGCCCCCCATCATTTCTCCCTGGCAGAGACGCTCCATGGCGACCGCCAGTGCCGATTGATAGAAAAAACTGACAGCATACTGGGCCGTCATCAGGCCGGAGAAGCGTAGAAAATGCCCGGGATCGGGAAACATTTCATGCCACGCGCCATCATTCTGCGGGAGCGGAGATACGAGCAACAGCTTTGCAATATCCCCTATGAGCTTTGGAGAACCCGCACAAGCATATTTGCCGTTAACAAGCACGGTCGTTTCATTTGCAAAATTATATAAATATCGGGCTGCCTGATCTCCCGTTAAAGTTTTCATTGTGACCGGATCGGATAAAAACATGAGGTCGAATGTTGTGGGTACGTCGAGCATGATTTTGAATAATCCAGAAACAGACGTTGGAATCTGCCCATTGGGAAAACGGTTTTCTTTCCTGTGCAGCAGGTAAACCGGTGCAAACATCGTCATGAGAGAAATGCGCCACCCCCGGGCGAGATTAGCAGGGTGTCCTGCATCGCTTGGCAGAAGCGCCGCGAAGAAAGAGAGCCCGTGTTCAATATCGCCCCAATCCTGCATGATCTGGCGAAGGGCAGAATGGTTTATTAACGTCCCCTCACGGCTGTCATGGAATGGGCATTTTTTGAAAGCCGCCGCGTTTTCTTCCGCGCGAAAATCAACCTCATGCAAAGGACGGCCCGCTGTATCCCGGTATCCGCTTACCTGAATAAAAAACCGGTTAAAAAATGCATCATCGTTAGGCAGCGCCGGGGCAAAGACGGTCATTAAATCCCCCTTTGCTGCTTAGGCAATCCTCTAATAACCCACTGCGCAAAGCCGTCGCCGTAGCGCTGTTCCAGTTCACGATAGAGGTCATCGCTCTCGCTGGCCTCTATTACGCTGTCTTTCCCTTGCTGGCGGGGACTATCCGTCCGCCTGCGCAAAAGGCGGGAGCTTCTCAGGATTTTGGAATGTGGCAGGCTTCGTGTATCTGAAGAGAGGATGACCTTAAACGAATGTGTCTCGTGAACTGTTGTTTTCATGGCTTCCCCGTTTAGTTCGATTTTCTTTTGTATTGATCGGTAAACCACCGGGTAAAATCGACGCCAAAGCGCGGCAGAAACAGCTCATAGATTTCTTCAGGTGACATGGCGTGAGCAGCCCGTGCTATTGCTTGATCAACTGGCTTTTTATTATTTTCATAATATTTTATTTGTTCATAACACTTATAGCTGATGCGATTTGTCATGCATTCTCTCCTTTGTTTTAAACCGATTTAAATTCAATATAACCTAATTTAATTCATTTTATTACGTAATGCAACGTAATTTAATTCATTATGCACTTTTAATTTGACTATTTGCAGGATTTGGTTAATATATAATTAACATAGAGAGGAAGCGCCTAATAAAATTTCAGGGAATTGATATTTAAATGCGCAAAATACAAAAAAATGGAGCATTCGGTGTTTATCACGGTTGAACAAGTCAAAGCGGCGCGGGCCTTACTCAGCTGGAGCCAGGAGGATTTGGCGAATCACGGTGGCCTTACGCACAATCAGATAAGCAGCTTCGAATTTGGCCGCACAAAACCGGCAGACGTACTGGAAGCGATATATAAAGCGTTCCTGTTCCAGGGCATCACCTTTCTCAAGAATGGCGTGCAGCTCAACGCCGAAACAGTGGTTTCAATCGAAGGTGATGGCTGGTATGGGCGCCTTCTGGATGATGTGTATTTGACGTTGGTCGATAAAAAGGATGCCGAGATGCTTTTATTTTTCTCTATCGATAAGGTATCGCCCCCGGACATCAATGCCCGCCTGCGCAAAATACGAAATGCAGGCATTCGCATGCGCCAGCTCGTTGAAGATGGTGATACTTACCTGATGGGTCCAGTGAACGAATATCGTTACATACCAAAAGACCGCTTTATTAATTACCTTACTGTTGTCTACGGTAATAAAGTGGCTATCAGCATGCAGAAAGGTACAAAAACAATCGTTTTCATTGATGAGTATCTTGCTATATCCTGGCGCAACATTTTTGAAATCCTATGGGATCAATTCAAGCAACCGGAAAAGAGCGAAGCAGCTGAGCGTTTCTAAGGCCAGCGGCGCCCGTTATGCCGTCAAAACTTTTTCGGAAGAATATTCCGAACAAAAATCCATGAATGACGCAAGGTTCATTGGCCTGGCGATGAAGTAGCCCTGCGCCGTATCGCAGCCCATCTCTCTCAGGGTGTTCCAGTCATGCCGCGTTTCGACGCCTTCGGCGATGCAGCTTATTTTCAGCTTGTGCGCCATCTCGATGCTTGATTTTACGACGATGCAGAGTTCCTTGTTTCCCGTGCAGTTTTTCACGAAAGACTGGTCGATCTTCAGTTCGCTGAAAGCGACACGGGTCATCTGCTGTATGTTGGAAGAGCCCGTCCCATAGTCATCAATGGAAAGCCCGAAGCCGTGCATTCTCAACCTGGCCAGGTTTTCCAGCGAAGCGGCGACGGCGGTCATCGTGGAGGATTCAGTCACTTCGAGGATAATGTACTTTGGGTCAATGCCCGCTTTGCGCACCACCTGCGTGATTTTTTCCGCCAGAAGGGGGTCCGTAAGGGAATTCAGGGACAGGTTGACGGAAACAGAGATTAAATGGCCTTTATCGTGCAGCAGGCGGCAGGCCGCGGCGGCTTTCTCGAGCATGATAAAAGTAAGCCCGTCGATATTCCCGCTCTTTTCAAGCGCCTCGATAAAGGCATAGGGCGCTATGACGCCATGTTGCGTATGAATCCACCGGGCGAGCGCTTCCGCGCCGCAGATAAGGCCGGTTTTGAAGTTCACTTTGGGCTGATAAAACGGCTCGAATTGCTTTTCTGCCACGCCCTGCAATATTTCTTCGAGGGCGAAGCTCGGCGCGGTGCCTTTGGGCCCGGCAGCCTTGCGTGGGTTTGCCGCGGCATTTGCAGGTTTATGCTCCGAGATAAAAGACTCAAGATTTTTACGCGAGACAGGCTTCTGCGCCGCCCCCAACAGCCTGACATTATAAGCCGCGGCCATCTTTCTCACCGCAGAAATCAGCGTATCGTCATGGGAGCTGACAATGATGAGGGAGACCTCGGCACGGGATTCTCCCAAATGGCGAATAAATTCCATGCCGTCCATTTCCGGCATGTTCAGGTCGCAAAACACGATATCAATCGCCTGGGCGCCGGAAGACTGCCGTAGGATTTCCAGGGCTTGCGCCCCATTGGTGGCTTCACTTATGCTGTTGGTATAGGCAAGGGACCGCAAGATATTCTTTGTCGTCAGACGCAGAAGCTCATCATCGTCGACCACCAGAAAGTTCAGCCCGTCTGAGCTCATTTGCAACCCTATCCTTACACATCGCCAATCATCTTATCCCAGGCGAGGCACCTGTGAACTCCCCAGAACGTGGGAGGTGACTGTTAGCGCCCGCGATAAAAGGAAATTTCCTCGTTATTTTTCCTTTAAAGGCGCAATAAACAACCCTATATCCCACGTTCTGGGGATACGGGAGGTTTTGTAACCATGCAAGAATGGCTTTCCTGCCCGACCGCGCTTCATCTCCGTTCAGAAAATTAATATAAGAAAGCCGCTTTCCGTGTCCTGTAAAAAATTTGCGACGCTGATAATGTTGCTGTCATTTTGTTGTGCGAAAGCAGAAAGCGCCGTGGCGGAAGATGTTTTCGACCTTTCCCTGGAGCAGCTTTTAAACGCCGAGGTTGTCTCCGTTTCAAAGACGAAACAAACAGTGGAACAGTCTCCCGCCGCCGTTTATGTGATTACTGCGGAAGATATCACCCGCTCGGGCGTGACATCCATACCCGATGCGCTGCGCATGGCGCCCGGCGTGGATGTGGCGCAGCAGGACAACGGCACCTGGGATATCAATATCCGCGGATTTAATACAGGATTGGCCAACCAGCTGCTGGTGATGGTCGATGGACGGACGATATACAATCCCCTGTTTGCCGGCACCTATTGGGAACTGCAGAACCTGCCGCTGGAAGATATCGACCGGATCGAGGTCATCCGCGGGCCGGGCGGGACGCTGTGGGGCGCAAACGCGATGAATGGCGTGATCAACATCATCACCAAGAAGGCGCAGGATACGCAAGGCAAGCTGATCAGGGCTGCCGCGGGCAATTCGCTGCAGGATTCCGTTCTGGGCCAGCAGGGCGCCAAGACCGCTGATGATGCATACTACCGCGTTTACGCCCAGCATGAAAATGACGGCCCTCTGCATGACCCGGAGGGCGGCGAGGCTTTTGGCTCCCTGCGCGACAGCCGCACAGGCTTCCGCTACGATCACGGCGACAACCTGACGGTTTCCGGCGACGCCTACGTCAATACGACAGACCAGCTTGTCAGCGTGCCGCAGTTTACCGCGCCCTGGGCCTCCGTCCTGAATGATGAACATGACTCGCAGGGCGCTAACCTGCTGGCGCACTGGAAGAAGAATTATGATGATGGCGCGCAGTTTTCTATTCAGTCCTACGTCGATCATACATACCGGAATCAGGTTGTTTTGAGCGACGAGGAGGACATCCTTGATTTTGATATGCAGTATAACGCGCGCCAGATCGGCCCTCACGAGATCATCACCGGCGGCGGCTACCGGCTGACCCACTCGGTCGCAGGCAATACCTCCACGCTCTCCATTGATCCTGCCGTCGACAACCGCAGCCTGTTCAACTCCTTTGTGCAGGACAAGATAGCGCTAGTGCCTGACCGCTGGTTCCTGACGCTCGGTTCGAAGGTCGAACATAATGAGTTTACCGGCTTTGAAATTGAGCCCAATGCGCGCCTGCAATGGTTTCCCGACAGCCAGCAGACGCTCTGGACGGCGGTCTCCAGGGCCGTGAGCACGCCCAACCCGCTTGAAAGCGATCTTGACTCTAATGCCAAAGTGTTTGCGCCTAACTCTCTCCCGGCGCCTTTTCATGTGAACGCACCCATAGAATACAACCTGGTCGCCAACCGTGACTTTGAATCCGAACAGCTGGTCGCCTATGAGGCGGGCTATCGTAATAAGCTCACGCCCACCGTTTCGGTGGATATCGCGGCTTTTGACAACTTCTATACCCGCGTGGCGGGCCAGCAGTCTGCGGGTCCGGGGACTGCTGGGTTTGGCGTCGTCCTCAGTCCTGTGATCTATGGCCAGCTCAAGACAGAGCTTGCTAACCTCATGTCGGGGCAAACCTATGGCGCTGAAATGGCGACGGACTGGAATGTGAACAGCAACTGGAAGCTTTCCGCCGGTGTCACCTGGCTGGAAATGTCCCTCCAGCCCGGCATCGGTGATATTGGGCCACAGTATTCAGCGGGTCAGTCGCCGAACTACCAGGCCAACCTGCGTTCTTACTGGAACATCAATAAAGACTGGTCGTTTGACACATCCGCTTACTATGTCGACAGGCTTGTCGCCTACAATGACCCGGCTTACATACGTGTTGATGCCAACCTCGGCTGGAAAATAGAGCCCGGCATCCAGCTTAACCTCGTCGGGCAGAATCTCATGCAGGCGGATCACATGGAGTACGGCAACACAACCGACCTCAACGCCGCCGAGATCCCCAGAAGCTATTACGCGAAGATAACATGCAAGTTCTGATGCGCGCCAGAAACTTAAAAACAGTTGTGTTTTTGCTGCTGGCCATACTGATGTGCGTTTCGCCAGCCTATGCTGACGATGTGCAGCCCTTGCAGCTTTACGAAGACAAGGTCAAGGCCGCCCTTATCTATAACTTCCTCAAATATACCAACTGGTCCGCCGATGCCCTGGCAAAATCGCACAACAACCTCCAGCTCTGCCTGCTGGGGGACGACTCATTTGATAATTACCTTTATCTCCTGAAAGGCAGGACTGTCGAGCAATACACCATCACGATAACGCCCGCGAAAAACGTTTCTGAAACAGGGAATTGCAGCGCGGTTTTTGTTCACCGTAACCATGAAGATGCCTTGCCCCGCCTTTTGCAGTCCCTTAACGGCAAACAAGTCCTGACCATCAGCGACATAGACAGGTTC
>Ga0206962_1193_pt1 | contig 17606 bp, 12 predicted proteins | sample Alteio_BWOrgHeat_27_FD_153241 | JGI IMG/M metagenome (GOLD analysis project Ga0206962, IMG submission 153241) | Enriched cells from forest soil in Barre Woods Harvard Forest LTER site, Petersham, Massachusetts, United States -... | ecosystem: Environmental > Terrestrial > Soil > Temperate forest >...
TATTCAACATGGATCTTCTTATTTGGCTTCCCGGAATGTTTTGTCTTGGCCTTGCAGCCATGGGTTTATGTTTTCTTTTTCTGATCATTTGCGACGCCATTTAGTCTAGGGAGGACAGATTCATGTTGCTGACGCTCACCGCCATCGTAGCAGTCCTCCTGTTTATCTATCTGATCCTGACTTTGATTCATCCGGAATGGTTTTAAGGAGCAATAGTCCATGTCTGTTCAAATCTGGTTATTGCCCTGTCTTTTGTTACTCACTGCAACCGTCCTCGCCTTTCCACTCAGTGCTTACCTTGCCTCGATCATGGACAGTACATTCACCCCGCCGTTTTTTTTAAAAACACCTGAAAAGAAACTCGACTGCGGTCCGCAAACCTGGAAACAATATGCCCTTTCCATTCTGTGTTTCAACACCCTGTTGTTTATAACCGGTTATCTCATCCTTGCACTGCAACCCTGGCTCCCGCTCAACCCAGATCACAAAACACTGCTCTCACCCACAACGCTTTTCAGCACAGTCGCCGCCTTCATGACCAACACCGATCTTCAGCATTATGCAGGAGAGGCGCATCTTTCCATTGGCAGCCAGATTTTCTTTGGGTTTACCTGCATGTTTTTATCGGCCGCCACCGGGCTTTCCGCCATGACGGCCATGACCCGTGCACTGCGGGGAGATGCCTCCTGTGGAAATTTCTTCGTGGATGTCTGGCGTGTGGTGGTTTATTTATTTGTGCCATTGTCGCTGGTGATCGCTGTTATTTTTATCCAGCAGGGCAGTCCCATGACTTTTACAGATCATCTGACTGTATCCTCCCTCGAAACAGGACAACCGCTGCGCATTGCAATCGGTCCTGTGGCCGCTTTTGAATCCATTAAATTGCTGGGTACCAATGGCGGTGGTTTTTTTAATATGAATGCAGCCCATCCCTTCGAAAATCCCACGGCGCTGTCCAACCTGCTCAACACGCTTTCGATGATGCTGATTCCCTTCGCCGTTGTGCTGATGTATGGACGCATGCTGAAGCGGGTACGGCACAGCTTTGTGCTGTTTGCCATTATGCTGACACTGATGAGCGCCTGCATTGCCTGGACTGTTTATTTTGACACCCTGCAGCCTAATCCGGCTGCGACTGCTCATGACGCGCGTCAATATGGACAGTTCACCCTGCCCGCTCAGTCTGCACTGCCCATTACACAGGAGGCAGGCAACCTCGAAGGCAAAGAACTTCGCTTTGGCGCTTCCGCCGGCACCACTTATGCCGCCATTACAGCGGGCACCGGCAGTGGTGCCATCAATGCCGAAATGGACAGCCTGAATCCACTGGCAGCACTCGGGCCCCTGACAGCACTGTGGCTAAACTGCATCTTTGGCGGCGACGGCATTGGCATGATCAATATGCTGGTTTTTATTATCCTCGGCATTTTTATCGCCGGCATGATGGTCGGCCGTACACCCGAATATCTCGGCAAGAAAATTGGCATTCCTGAAGTCAAACTGGCGATACTGGCACTGCTTGTTCATCCCCTTCTGATTCTGATTTCGCTCGGGCTTTTTTCTGTGATGCCCTGGGGCCGTGACGCCATCAGCAACCCCGGTGCACACGGACTGACGCAGATGCTGTATCAGTTTTCCTCTGCTTCTGCGAACAATGGCTCTGCATTCGATGGGCTGAATGTTGTCTATGGTTTTTACAATAACGCGCTGCCGGCAGCCGCTGCCATTCCCTGGGACATTGCAACCGGTCTTGTCATGATTTTCAGCCGCTATCTGCCGTTGATTGCGCCTCTGGCGCTGGCTGCTCTGCTCGGTGCCAAAAAATCAGTGCCGAATGGACCTGGCACCCTCAGGGATGATTCACTGACATTTGCCCTGCTGATGATTGGCATCATTGTCATTATCGGTGCTCTTCTTTACCTGCCGGTGGCAACACTGGGTCCTGTGGCAGAACACATTGGACCCCAGCCATTCGGCGGATAACAACAGGAGTGGGAATATGTGTCCGGGTTTGACAGATTATCAACTGCCCCAGCGCCGCATCCGAAAACACGGCCTGCTGGCGCCGGAAATGGTTCTGCCTGCACTCCGGCAGTCATTTTGGATGCTGAGACCGACTGTTCAGTGGAAAAATCCCGTCATGTTTGTCGTGGAAGTCGGGACCATACTGATTCTGCTTTATATTCTGGACGGCCTGTTTGGCGTGCAAACCGAAAAAGTACCGCTGGGTTATTTTATTACGCTGGATGTCTGGCTTTTTCTCACATTGATTTTTGCCAATTTTGCAACGGCTCTCGCAGAGGCACGCGGCCGTGCACAGGCCGACTCACTGAGACGAACCCGTCAGGACACATTCGCCATACGGATACTTGCAGACAACAAAACAGAACAGATTTCCTCCGCAGCCCTTAAAAGCGGCGATCAGGTCATCGTCTCTGCAGGACAGATCATCCCCGGAGACGGTGAAATCATCGAAGGCGTTGCCTGCATCGATGAATCCGCCATTACCGGAGAGTCTGCGCCTGTGGTGCGGGAAGCCGGCGGTGACCGTTCCTATGTCACAGGCGGCACCACTGTCCTCTCCGACCGGATTGTGGTCAGAATTACCGGCGAAAAAGGAGATTCATTTCTTGACCGCATGATCGCACTCGTAGAAGGCGCCATTCGTCAGAAATCCCCGAATGAAATTGCACTCACCCTGATCCTGTCTGCATTCACGCTGATTTTTTTGATTGTGGTTGCAACCCTCTGGCCGATTGCATGGGAATCCGAACACTACATGTCCGCATATCCTGGCATTCAAACACCCCTTAAAAGCCTTGGGACAGATGTTCCCACCCTGGTTGCACTGTTGGTCTGCCTGATTCCAACCACCATCGGCGCCCTGCTTTCTGCCATTGGGATCGCAGGCATGGACCGTGCACTTCAGGCCAATGTCATTGCAAACAGTGGCCGCGCCGTCGAGCTGGCCGGCGATATCGATGTTATTTTGCTGGATAAAACAGGAACGATCACACTTGGCAACCGCAGTGCCATTCAGTTTATGCCGGTGGGTGAATATACCGAAACCGCACTTGCCTCGCTTTCCGCCCTCGCCTCCGTCTCAGACACCACTCCTGAGGGAAAAAGCATCATCAGACTCTGCGAAAAAATCGGCGCAGCTCAGCCTGAAGTCCCGCCGGATGCTGAATTTATCCCCTTTTCTGCACACACCCGCATGAGTGGCCTTGATTTCCCCGATGGCCGAAAAATCCGAAAAGGCGCACCCGATGCCATTTTACGCTGGGTCGGTGAACATCATAATACAGTGCCTGAAACACTGAACAATCTGATCGACACCATTGCCATCCGGGGCGCAACGCCGCTTGCTGTTGCAGAAAATGGACGGGTAGCAGGCGTCATTGCCCTCGAAGATATTTTAAAACCGCATATGCAGGAACGGTTCGCACGTCTCCGAAAAATGGGACTGCGCACCATCATGATTACCGGCGACAATTCAAAAACAGCCGCGGCCATTGCAGCTCAGGCGGGCATGGATGATTATCTTGCAGAAGCCACCCCTGCCCGCAAACTGGAATACATCCGTCAGGAACAGGCGGAAGGAAGGCTGGTGGCCATGATGGGGGATGGCACCAATGATGCACCGGCACTGGCACAGGCTGATGTGGCACTGGCTATGAATGCGGGAACAGAAGCCGCACGTGAAGCCGCCAACATGGTGGATCTTGACAGTGATCCAACCAAGCTGATTGAAGTCATCGAAATCGGCAAACAACTCCTGATCACCCGCGGGGCACTGACTACTTTTTCCATTGCCAATGACATCGCCAAATATTTCGCAGTCATTCCAGCCCTTTTTGCAGGCACCCTGCCCTGGCTTGCCGCCATTGATTTCCTGCATCTGCATTCGCCCACATCCGCCATCCTCTCCGCTGTCATTTACAATGCCCTGATCATTCCCCTGCTGATTCCGGTTGCCCTGAAAGGCGTGCGTTACCGTGCCATGGGCGCAGATGCACTGCTCCGCAACAATCTGTTGATCTGGGGACTTGGCGGCATTCTTCTGCCATTCCCTCTGATCAAAGCCATCGACTTTCTCATCGCAGGCCTCATATGAAAACTTATCTCACCAAAAGCCTGCAGCTTCTCAGCTACACCATGATTCTCTGCTGCGGCGTCTATCCACTCACCGTCTGGATCATCGGTCAGAGCATTTTTTCCTTTCAGGCAAATGGCAGTGTGCTGTTGAATCAGGCTGGGCAGCCGGTTGCCTCCCGGCTGATCGCACAGAAGTTTACCCTGCCGGAATATTTTCATCCCCGCCCTTCTGCTGCAGATTTCAACGCGGAATTATCAGCCTCCTCTGCACTGGCGGTCACAAATCCCGCACTGCGTCAGCGACTCGAGCATGCCCTTGTCCAGCTCGCAGCAGAAGGCGTGGATGCCAGTGTCGCACCTGTTCCTGCCGATGCTGTCATGACATCTGCATCAGGCCTTGATCCGGCCATCTCACTCGCCTATGCAGAGAGACAACTTGACCGTATTGCAGGGGCATGGGCTCAAAAACTTGGGCAGCCTTCTGAAAAAATCAGACAGACTATCGAAACTATTCTGCAGGAAAATGTCTTTGCACCACTGGGTCTGTCAGACGGGACTGCTGCAGTCAACGTCATGACACTCAACTGGATACTGTCAGCCACCTATGCGGAAAACCGTCATGAATGACCGCCGATCCGATCCGGACAAACTGCTGAAGCAGGTGCAGACTGAGGAAAAAATCTCCCGCAGGGGAAAACTCAGGATTTTTCTGGGCGCCGCCCCCGGCGTCGGCAAAACCTATGCCATGCTGAAAGATGGCATCGAAAAAAAGAAACAGGGAAAAGATGTCATCATCGGCATCATCGAATCCCACGGACGGGAGGACATTGAATCGCTCCTGCGGGAAATCGAACGCCTGCCACTGCAGCAGGTTGCCCATCACAGCAAAACACTGTATGAATTCGCCCTTGATGACGCCATTAAACGCCGTCCACAGCTCATCCTGATGGATGAAATGGCCCACACCAATGCCCCGGGCCTCCGTCATGCCAAACGCTGGCAGGACATCCGGGAACTGCTGGACAGTCAGATTGATGTCTATACCACCCTCAACGTCCAGCACATCGAAAGTCTGAACGACGATGTATCCAGGATCGTACATGCGCCCATCCGTGAAACTGTTCCGGATTTCATGCTGGATATTGCAGATTCCATCGAACTGATTGATCTGCCGACCGAAGAACTCCTGAGACGTCTGCACGAAGGTAAAATCTACATTCCAGAACGGGCGGAGCTTGCCGCCAAACATTTTTTTCTGAAAGGCAACCTGATTGCGCTCCGTGAACTCGCCCTCAGAGCAACAGCGCAGCGCGTCGGCAAACAGGTCCAGATTTACCGTCAGGACCGCGGCATCCGGCATGTCTGGTCAAGCCACGAAAAAATCATGGTCTGTGTGGGTCCGGGTGTTGAATCCCTTCAGCTGATCCGAAACGGAAAACAACTCGCAACCAGTCTCCAGTGCGAGTGGGTGGCCGTGCATGTCAATGCCGCCAACCATCAGGAATCCACCACCGAGCACAAAAATGCCATACAGCACCTGCGCCTTGCAGAGCAGCTGGGGGCTGAAACCTGTCAGCTCACAGGTCTCGATATCGTCAACACCCTCATGCAATATGCAAGAGACCAGAATATCACGCTGATTCTGACCTGGAAGGCGGTAAGACCGCGCTGGAAAGAATTTCTGAAACGACAGACAGCCAATGAAATTGTCCGTCAAAGCGGTGAAATTGACGTCTATATCATGACGGGAAAGCCGGGCGATACCGCAAAAATCTCCGCCAACATTGAAAAAATCACCACCTTCAAACCTTTCATCATGTCAGCCATGATTCTTGCAGCCGCCACTCTCATCAATCATCTGATCACCCCATGGGCGCATCCTGGCATTAAAGGTATCATATTTCTGTTTGCAACCAGTCTGATAGCGCTCTACGGCAAAATGCTGCCAGTCTTTGTCGCCTCCCTTGTTGCAGCGCTTATTTTTGCCTGGGATTTTTCACCCGCTCAATCCGGCACTTCCCTCATTTATACGCTGTTTGCAGCCTCCCTTGCCGTCAGCTGTATTATTATTCTGCTGCGCCGGCAGGTGGATTCCGCCCGTTTCACAGCATGGCAGGCCACTTCTCTTCACAGACTGAGCCGCCTGCTGACAGGCGCCCTTGATGTGCCACAGGTCCTTGCCTCGGGCAAAAAATTCCTCTCAGCACTCCTTGAAAGCCAGATCACTTTTTTTCTTGCAGATGATCAAATCAAGCTTGCAGAGGTCTCTGAAAGTGGCACTGAAAAAACAGACCAGAAAGAACATGATGTTCTGACATGGGTATTTCGCATGGGACAGATGGCAGGCCTCGGCACCGACACACTGCCGATGAAAGAGGCACTCTATCTGCCTCTCACAGCCAGTCACGGCACCCTTGGCGTGCTCCGCATCCAGCCTTTGCAGCAGGGCCGGCTTTTTCTGCCTGAACAGATTCATCTGCTCGAAGCCTCAGCCAGCCAGATTTCGCTCAGTATTGAAGTCCTGAAACTCCGCGAAAAAGCCGGAAAATCCATGCTGGATGCCGGCCTCGAACACAACCGCATTGAATTCATGCAGTCTGTGGCACGGGATCTCAGCGAACCGATTGCGACCATTCTTGCCTATACAAAAATTCTGGAGACACTCGCCTCACGGGATGACAGTCATAAAATTTTTACAACTGCTCATGCTATCTTCAAAGAAACAAACAAAATCAGCCGGCTCGTCAACAATATTCTGCAGATTACATGGCTTGATCAGGGATTCTGCGAACCCATCCGGACTTCGCACTCCCTCAAAGATCTTGTCACTCCCCTTCTCACTGAACGCTACAACGGAGACCGTCTTTTCAGGATCAGCATCCCGGACGGTCTGCCGGACATAGAAGTTGAGGGTGAAATGTTGCGTGAAGTTTTTTTGAATCTGCTGGATAATGCGGTGCGGTTTTCACCTGAAAGGGAAAGTGTCGCGATCTCTGCAAAATCCGGCGGCGATGTGGTCACCGTCTGCATCAGAAACATGGGGCCTGAAATTCCACCGGATGAAATCAACCGGATCTTTGACAAATATTATCAGAGCCGGTATGAAAAAAATCCGTTTGGTCTTGGACTGGGTCTTGCCATCTGCCGCAAAATCATCGAGGCACATGGCGGCAAAATCTGGGCTGAAAACCTTGAATCCAAAGGATCTGCTTTTTATTTTACGCTTCCCACCGGAAAATCCGGGACATAAATGAACACACTGACACCTGACATTACAACGCTGCTGAATGCACTGTCTCCTGAGCAAACCTGGCTTAAAGTCTCACGTGAAAACCTGACCCCAGACATCCCGTTTGATGTCCACTTCGAACTCTTTTCCCGCTGTTATCCGGCATGGGAAACCGATCCGGGGTCTGCCGTCATCTGGCGACCGGAGGCAGATACAGAAAAATCCACCGCACTTCACAGATGCATGCAGGAACTGAACTGTCCCTCTCTGCAGGCGTTTCGGGCACTGTCTGTCCACGGTCAGGAAACATTCTGGCAGCATCTTTTGCAGAAAATGAAAATCCAATTTCAGGCTTACCCTGAAAAAATCTGTGATCTGAGTGAGGGCACTGAGCATCCCCGCTGGCTGCCCAAAGCGCGGTTTAATATTACAGACAGCTGCTTTACGGCAGATCCTGATTCAACCGCCATTATCCAAAAAAATGAAAATGGCATGAGTGAAAAATTTTCCTATGCAGATCTGGAACAGAAAGTGTCACAGATTGCAGCAAGCCTCACCCATGCAGGCTGCCTGCCCGGAGATGCCATTGGCATTCTGATGCCGATGCATTTTATAGCGGTGGCGTCCTTTCTCGCGGTCATTCGTCTCGGATGCAAAGCACTGACCATTGCAGAAAGTTTTTCGCCAGATGAAATCCATAAACGACTGAGCATTGGCAATGCAAAAATTATCCTGACACAGGATTCATTCCTGCGTGACGGCAAAGAAATACCGCTCTATGCCAAAGTGATTGCTGCAGAAGGGCCTCCTGCTGTCGTCTGCACGCAAAAATCATCTCTTAAACGACCTCAGGATATCCTGTGGGAATCCTTTCTGACCACTGACCATCTGTCACAGTCTGCACCTGCCACAGCAGACACACACAGCGTCATTCTTTTTTCATCCGGAACCACAGGAACACCCAAAGCCATTCCCTGGACGCATGCCACGCCACTGAAAGCTGCCTGCGATGCGCTGCTGCATCACAATCTCACAAAAAATGATGTCATCAGCTGGCCAACCAGTCTTGGCTGGATGATGGGACCCTGGCTGGTATTTGCAGCCCTTATCAACCAGGCAACGCTTGCGCTGTATACGGACACTCCCCTCAATGAAAAATTCGCCGCTTTTATTGAAGAAGCCGGTGTAACGGTGCTCGGCGTCATCCCTACGCTCGTTTCGCACTGGCGAAAAAGCCGATGCCTCGAAAAGGTCAACTGGCAGGGAATCCGTCTTTTTACCTCCACCGGCGAATGTTCAAACCCCATTGACATGCTGTATCTGTCCGGAAGGGCGGGCTATAAACCCATTCTGGAATACTGCGGCGGCACGGAAATCGGCGGCGCCTACCTCACCAGTACACTCCTTGAAGACAACTGTCCTTCGGTGTTCACAGGACCTGCGGTGGGTTCGGCATTCATTTTAATGGATGAGACAGGAAAGCCCGCCGATCTGGGTGAAGTCGCCCTCATCCCACCTGCCATTGGACAGTCCCTTTCACTTTTAAATGCGGATCATCATGCAGTGTATTTTGAAGGAATGCCCAAGACACCCGACAACCGGCTGCTGCGCCGGCATGGAGATTATATTCAGCGTCTGCCGCAGGGCGGTTATCGTATGCTGGGGCGCAGTGATGACACGATGAATCTGGGTGGCATCAAGGTAAGTTCCGCTGAAATTGAAAGAGTGCTGTCTGCATCGTCCCACATCCTTGAATCAGCGGCTGTGGCTCTCAAAGAAAATACCGGCCCTGAAAAACTGCTTGTTTATGCCGTTTCTGACAAAGAAAAAGATCCGGAGAATTTAAAAAAAATACTTCAGGCTGAAATCAACACCCACCTGAATCCGCTGTTTCGGATTGACCGGGTGATTGTGACGGATGCACTGCCGAAAACGATTTCAGGAAAAATTATGCGGAGGATGCTGAGATCAGGATAATATCGCTGATCGTCATTGCGGGCGAAGCGCGGCAATCCATAGCAACGGTTGTTAAGAACTGGATTGCCGCGCTTCGCCCGCAATGACAGTAAAAATATCAAACCCACTGCCCTGCCGCCCACCCCGAAGACCAGGCCCACTGAAAATTATACCCACCCAGCCAGCCTGTCACATCCAGCACTTCACCGATAAAATAAAGCCCGGGAACAGTCGAAGCCTCCATGGTTTTCGAGGAAATCGCATTGCAGTCAACCCCACCCAGTGTGACTTCTGCCGTGCGATATCCTTCCGTCCCACTGGGTTTCACAGTCCAGGAATGAAAACACTCAGAAATTTTCTGAAGCCAGACATCCGACACTTCCGTCACTTTACGCTCTGCCATATCCGGTGATACAAATATCTCAGTCAGGCGTTTCGGTAACAGTTCACTCAGAATGGATTTAATCAATTTATTCGGAGCAGATTGTTTTTCTGATTTCAGCAGTTCATAAACATTCACTTCAGGCAGCAGATTAACGGTAACAGTTTCTCCGGGCATCCAGTAAGATGACATCTGCAGCACGGCCGGCCCGCTTAAGCCCCGGTGCGTAAACAGAATATTTTCCCGGAACTGAATACGGTCATTGCGGATTAAACAGTCTGCAGAAACACCGGAAAGTACTGACAGTCTTTCTTTTTCCGGTATATCCAGGGTGAACGGAACAAGTCCTGCACGGGTAGGCCAGACCGGAATATTAAATTTTTCCGCCACTTTATATCCAAAGGGACCGGCTCCCATCGTCGGAACAGACAGGCCACCACTGGCGATCACGAGGGATTCTGAAACAAATTCACCCTGACTGCCGGTGACTTTAAACCGGCCGTCATTTAATTTTTCAATGTTCGCCGTGTCTGCATTCAGGAAAATCTGAACACCCGCTTTTTCACACTCCTTTAACACCATATCCAGAATTTCGTGGGATTTATTTTCACAGAAAAGCTGTCCCAGTGTTTTTTCATAATGGGGAATACGGTATTGCTGCACCAGCTGGATAAAATCCCATTGTGTGTAACGACTCAGGGCGGATTTACAAAAATGTGGGTTATGGGAAATATAGGCGCCGGGATTGATATGAAGATTGGTGAAATTACAGCGGCCGCCCCCTGACATCAGAATTTTTTTACCCGGTTTATTGGCTTTTTCAAGGACAGTCACGCGGCGGCCGCGTTTACCGGCCTCAATCGCGCACATCAACCCGGCGGCACCGGCACCGATGATGATGACTTGAGAGGATTGCATGGGATCTTAATACCAAAAATTGATAATTTATCGCCCATTCTACCTTATATTTGTCTTTATTTCACCCTGCTCTTTGATTTATCCCAGTCGTCTTTTAAACAACGAGGTTACCCCGGCACAACACGACTGATCAGAATGCCTCCCTGATGAACTGAACAAAGGATATTTTCCAAACCGTCCAGGCACTCTTTTAACTGAAACAACATCTGCATGATCATAAATAATGTCATCAAAAAACGGATTGGAAAACCGTCTCTGCATATCCGTCAGGGTATATCCGCCCTTTTTACAGATGATTTCAAGTTTGCGGACAAATTCAGGGATCTGTTCTTTGTAGGCAATTTCTTTCATATACACCCGCATCGGCACTGAAATCGATGCGCTGCCTTTTGAAACATATTTCTGAAGAACTGCTTTTTGTGCATCATCCCATTCATCCAGCCACGACGGGTCACGGGTGATCATAAGACCGTCAAAGCGTTTGGCCCAGTGGGGGCGGATATTCAGATAGCGGCCATGGCAGTCTCTGAGTTCAGACCATTTGTCCAGCACCTGCTGAAGAAATTTATCCCAGACTTTTTCATCCACCGCCACAGGCGTCAGCACTTCAATGCAGCAGGTGCGCTGATTTCCATGCTGGGATGCCATGTGAATATTCTGCGTGCCGCCCATGATCCGCATTTCAAGCGTGGTGCGCATTGGAAATGATTTCATATTTTCCGCTGTGTAAAATACATCGAGCACAGCCCACCAGGCCTTCTGACAGACTGACCAGTCAGCATTTCCGGTATCCGGAAGATCCGGGACGGGAATCTGCATCTCCATCATCCGGGTTTTGAAATTTTGAATACCGCTTCGAAAATGCAGGGCATCTTCCATCGTGCAGACAATGTCTTTTTTGTCGGGCAGCAGCCACATGGCCAGACTGCCCATGAGTTTGGTCTGGATTTTTTTGACGACAGAAGGCGTGTGATCGCCGAGACATTCATCTGCAAGATAAGCAAGATAGGACATGGCACGCTGGATGGAGGTGTCAGACGCACCTGGATACCGCACGGATTTTGCAGGATCACCGTCATTGTTCCAGCAGTTTATCCAGCACTGATCCTGCAGTGGAAACCAGAACCATTCGGCATAATAATAATTTTCACAGCAGTCCACAAAATGCTGAAACGCCTCATCCAGATCTTTCTTGGAATCAAGAAGTGCCCGGTTTTCACTGCTGAGATTTTTTAAAACATGCGCCGGCAGCGAATTTCCCACAGGCGGCGGAATCGTCAGTGCCAGTGGTTTTTTCTGCACGGTTTTAAAACTGGCATATGTCATCGCATCCAGTTCAAATGTCAGCGAGGTGACAGGCCCCATCAGTCCAAAACTGCCGGCAGCCGCTCTGAGCAGCGCTTTATCAGTGATTGTCTGCTCCCTTCCGCGGACATTGATAAAGCTGATTTCCTGGATCAGATCGCTGATGGTGGGGTTTTTGATGCCTGCCCCATGACAGATCATGGCATTGCTGCCGCCGAATGAAATTTCAGTCATGATGACATTCAATGGCAGCGCCCAGTTAAAATTGCCGCCGGCCGGATCATGCACCCAGTCCTGAAAATGATAATTGCAGGTGGCCGCCCCGATTTTGCATTTTATTTTTGTCAGCCCGTTTTTCTGATACGGTCTGCCCATAAGCTGAATGCCCTCGAGATCATTTTCGGGATCCATTTTGGGATATTTTGCAGGCAGTTTTGTGGCTGTCTGAACATTCACCATGGACACCAGGGACTGGCCATTCTCAGAGAACACATCCGAGGAACTGTGACGGTAACCGCAGGCACGCAGACGCATTTTTTCTGTATTGGCCCAGGTCACGAGATTTTTCAGCCCCGAAACAGAGCGCGGCATAAAAGTAAGCACCGGACGATTGCTGACGGTGCCTTCCCAGCTGGTGAAACCCTGGTTTTCAATGACGGTCATTTCGCTTCTGTCTTTTTCCCTGACATCAGTGTGGGCGGTGATCCGGTGAAATAAACCAGAACTGCGGGACAGCTGAACAGGTATCTCATTTTTTTCATCAGCAACATCCGCTGTGTCCCGGCTGTCAGATACTGCAATCTGCTGCAGCTCCGTCTCATGAAGATAAATTTCCCTGCCAATGCCAAACTCATCCATACAGTTATAAAAAGCATCCAGTCCTTCATTGCGCACCAGCGCATGCATCTGTGCCAGCCGTTCTTTTTTTATTTCAGGATTGTGATGAATCAACTCATCAAAATTCAGCAATAACGCGCCGGAATCATATTTCTCATCTGACAGCATGACAACCTCTCCCTGTTTGCTGTGAATTTTAACCCGTCTGCAGACGCTCCATCAGAGAGTCAGACCGGCAGGCATCACATCAATGTCTGAGTCCAGCACCTCTTTTAAAACAGCCGCTGTAGGCCGCATTTTTGGATCCTGATGCCAGCACCAGCGGATCAAAGATGCGACTTTGGGGGGCACTTTATCCGGAATCTCTTCCCGCTCACCGCGGCTGACGCGGTCAGTTTGATCCGACATTTCTGTTTCTCCCCAGATAAGCTGCATGGTGGCAAGCTCCCAGAAAATGCAGCCCAGACCAAAGATATCTGTTTTTTCCCACCACTCAGCACTCATGAGAAGCAGCACTTCCGGTGCCATATAACAGGGTGTACCCACTGCCCCCCTGGAATAGGCGACAAACCCATAATCACCGATTTTAAGGGAATCTTCCTCACCATTCAGAAAAATGTTTTTACTGCCAAGATCGCGGTGGACAATACCGTGCTGGTGCAAAAATCTGAGGTCGGTTGTCAGTTGTCTCATCCATTGATAACGAAGCCGCCAGTTTTCATCAAAATTTTCCTGCTGCCCCACCTTATCAATCCAGTTCTCCAGAGAACCACCGTGCATACATTCCATGACAATACTGTATTTACTGGCGCGTCTGTCACAGGTGAACCCATAATAAGCAATGGCATTCGGCATGTTGAGCCGCGAATAAAGCTCAGACATCATCTCCGCCTCTTCTTCACAGGCCTGCAGCATATCCTGAGTCTTAAATTTCATTTCTTTGACAGCAACGTCACGGCCATTGTATTTCGCACGGTAAACCCGCCCATACCCCCCTTCACCCAGCAAAGACTGGTGTGGCTCCCGGCAAATTTCATTGTCTGAAATTTCATACTGCGTATGGGAAAGCACCGTCTGAAATGCAACCGCTCGTATCACAGAGGAACGGGCAGAAACTTTTTTTGACTTCCCGCACGCATCACTCTTAAGCAGCCTTAAAATATCCACCTCTGAAAAAGAGGAAGGGTTCAGGTGCTTCTTTTTTCTGGAGTGCATTATCCATTTTCCTTTTAATTGTTACGCCCGGGGTGTGCATGTTTTCTTTTTTTGACTTTATCAAGGAACGTAAACAGGGTAATAAACCCCGCCAAAAAGAAGAGATAAACAGGATACACTGAGGCCAGATTCCAGGTCTCAATGGCAAACAACTCGATGGTGTTTGCAGCAAAGAAAATAAGCCACGCCCAGAAATCCTCTGTCTCCGGTTCCTGATACGTTTTGATGAGGGTGGGAATGGCCCCGGTTGCATCGATCACCACATTGATCATCAGTGTCATCAGGGGGTTGTGTGAAAAAATCCAGGGAATCAGACTCAAAAGAGCAGCCACCACGCAGACCGTATCCAGTCGACTCCAGGCCACATAACCGTAACGAAACGCAAGTATCATGGTCACAAATGGACCGACAAAATAACCCAATGGCAGCCAGATAGAGTGCGCATCCCCCGATTGCATATAGGAAAAAGCGAGCAGACCACCCACCAGCGCCCAGATCAGCCAGGTCGCCCTGTTGGGGCGGGTTGTACCCTGAAGAATCCCGATGATATACGGGACATAGCCTGCGATTGATAAAATACCGGCAAGAATACCGGCCCACTGGTAAAAATCATCCATAACTTACTCCAGGTGATCTCCAAAGAAAAAGGATATCACCCCTGAAGTGTCACGGTCACCCTGCGTTTATAAGGACTCTTTCGGTGCTCCCAAAGATAAATGCCCTGCCATCGACCCAGCAATAAACCCGCATCTGCCACCGGCACCGTGAGAGAATTGGTGGTCAACACAGAACGCACATGCGCAGACATGTCATCCGGGCCTTCTTCCGTATGGCGATAGATAGGATCCCCATCCGGCACCAGACGACTGAAAAAACGTTCGAGATCACCGCATACATCCGGATCGCTGTTTTCACACAGTGTCAGGGAGGCTGAGGTGTGATGCAGAAAGATATTGCATAAACCCACCTCAATCTCACTGTCTGAGACAATCAGACTCACAGAATCAGTAATATTGATCAAAGTGCGGCCGGTTGTCTCAACGTCAAACGTATGCTGCAAAATTTTAGACATTTTAATAGAGGCTCTACAGATAAACGGATTGTATCGCTTCTGTCACCTCAGGATCCTGAGGTGACAGAAAATGATTTGTTTTTAAAGCGCGAGCGGCTCAAAGGGCACGACCATGCCATCAAGACTCAACTGAGCGCGAATATCTGCTGATAGTTTGCGCGCAGAGGCCTGTACGGCTTCCGGTCCCACATAGACACGGGTGCTTACCGTTCCGGTTTTTGAGACCACCTGCCGGGTAAAGGCATTATAGCCCGCTGTTCTCAGACGATTGGCAAGACGAATGGCATTGCCGTGATTATGAAAATTGCCCATCTGAATGGCCCATGCACTGGCAACCGTTCGGGGAACTGGTTTTTTGGACGTTGCAGGCTGTACCAACGAAATTTCGGATGCAGGCGATGCTGCCGGTGTCACTGCAGATATCTTCTCAGGCTGAGAAGGCGTCGCAGGGGGCGTTGCAGACGTCGCAGCCGGTTCTGACACCGCAGAAGGCGGATTCACAGCGGGCGGTTGATCTGCAGCAGTGCTTTGAGATCCGGATTGAGCGGATTCACCTGGCGGCGTATCGGAAGGCGGAGACAGGGCCTGAGGCAGTTCTTTGGCAGAAGGCGGTTCTTCAACAGGAGACGGTGTGATTGGGGATTGATCAGCCACAGGTAAAATGTTGTTACTGTCACTCTCGCTTATTGGAAAAGGCGGCGCCTCTACCGATAATGTTTTATCCATTGGACCATTTTTACTGGTGACAAGCGGCAGAACAATAATAACCACCGCAACAAAAATCAAAATACCCACGATACGATGTAACTTTTTCTTTTCCATCACAATAAGCTCCTCTTTATGAAACTGCCTGATGACCGGTTAATTTTGCAAGCAATCCTGCAATACTCATTCGCATCTGACTGCGGTGTACAATCCGGTCAATGGCTCCATGCTCAATCAAAAATTCGCTGCGCTGAAACCCTTCCGGCAATGTTTCACGAACGGTCTGCTCAATGACTCTCGGCCCTGCAAAACCCGTCAACGCTTCCGGCTCTGCCAAAATAATATCACCCAGCATCGCAAGACTTGCAGACACCCCACCCATGGTGGGATCCGTTAAAACAGAAATGTAGGGCAGTTTACGCTCAGCAAGACGGGCCAAAGCTGCGCTCACTTTTGCCATCTGCATCAGGGAGATCAGGGCTTCCTGCATTCTGGCACCCCCACTTGCGGTAAAACAGATAAAAGGCACACCGAGCGCAATCGCCTGCTCAACACCCTGCACAAAACGCTCCCCAACCGCCGCCCCCATGGAACCTGCCATAAAGCGAAATTCAAAGGCAGAAGCCACAACCGGCATGCCACACAGTTTTCCGGATAAAACCACCAAAGCCTCGGTTTCACCACTGTCTTTTTGGGCACCCGACAGTCGATCCCGGTATTTTTTTAAGTCACGGAATTTCAGACGGTCAACAGGACGGACATCAGCCCCTATTTCAACCCCCGAAGCCTTGTCTAAAAACCATTCCAGACGACGGCGGGCAGGTATCCGCATGTGATAATTACACTTCGGGCAAACCTCAAGATTACGTTCTAATTCAATACGATAGAGTACAGAAGCACATTTGTCACACTTGGACCACAGGCCTTCTGGCACCCCTTTTTTGGTGACCGCATCGGTTCGAATTCGCAATGGCAACAATCGTCTGAACCAGCTCATAGATACCCATCCCATCTTAAACAGCGGAGAATTATACCGGAATTTCTGTTTAAAAACAGAAATGTCCCAATAGCTTCTCCTTCATGAAGGTTGAGTCTGCTAGCTCACCCTGCGAACCCGAATCATCCCCGGAATCTTGGTCAATGCCGCCAACAGGGCTTCATCCGGTTCCGTCCCAATATCCACCAAAGTATAAGCAATCTGATCCCTTGACCCATTCTGCAGGCTGATAATATTGATACGCGCCGTCGCAAGATGCGTCGAAATCTGAGCCACCATCCCGGGCGTATTACGATGCACAAATGCAAGACGATACGCATCCGGACTGTTCGGCATTTCAATAGACGGAAAATTGACTGACTGAACAATCGTCCCTTTTTCCAGAAAGTGTCTCACCTGACGCACAATCATCACCGCACAATTTTCTTCAGCTTCATAGGTGGAGGCACCCAAATGCGGCAGACAGATCACTTTGGGGTGCTTTTTTAAATTCAGGGTTGGAAAATCTGTCACATACATTGCCAGATAATTTTGATTGAGCGCTGCTTCAAGCGCGCTGTCATCCACAATGTCATGGCGGGAAAAATTGAGTAAAACTGAATTTTTTTTGACTTTGTCGAGCCTGTCTGAATTAATCATCCCCTTAGTGGCTGGCAACAATGGCACGTGCAAGGTCACAAAATCCGCCTGAGACAATAAATCATCGAGTTGTTTGACCTGCTGCACATCTGCAGACAGCTGCCATGCGTGCTCCACGGTGATCGATGGATCATACCCCAGAATATGCATCCCAAGCCCTGCCGCCGCATTGGCCACCTGAACACCAATATTGCCAAGACCAATCACGCCAAGGGTCTTGCCACGCAGTTCACTGCCTGCGAATTGTTTTTTA
>Ga0206962_1194_pt1 | contig 17573 bp, 14 predicted proteins | sample Alteio_BWOrgHeat_27_FD_153241 | JGI IMG/M metagenome (GOLD analysis project Ga0206962, IMG submission 153241) | Enriched cells from forest soil in Barre Woods Harvard Forest LTER site, Petersham, Massachusetts, United States -... | ecosystem: Environmental > Terrestrial > Soil > Temperate forest >...
GAACATCCCACAAGCTACGGCCGACCGATATACGCAGATCAACTATGCGGTGACGAAGCTGGAAACCGGATCGCAGACGCTGGTCTACATGGATGCGGGCAATAGTCACTGGCAGGCGGTGCCGATTATGGCGCAACGGCTCGTCCAGGCCGGCATTCAGCAGACGCAGGGATTTTTCACGAACGTATCGAACTTCAATCTGAACAACTACGAAACGACCTATGACACCTGGGTCTCCGACTGCATCGCGTTCGGGAATGATCCGGAGCAGGGCGGCTGGCGGCTGGGTAACTATTCGTATTGCGCCAGCCAGTACTACTCGCCTCTCGGAACGGTCGATCCGGACAACATTGCGACCTGGATCTACACCGACGAGTGGTATCAGCAGAACATGGGAACAGCGATACCCACGACGCATTTCGTGATCGACACCAGCCGCAACGGTCAGGGGCCGCTGGACGCGAGCATCTACGCGAATACGCCCTATAACCAGCCAGCCTCAGTCGTCCAGACCCTCACCAATGGCAGCTGGTGCAACCCTCCGGCACGCGGGCTGGGAACTCATCCCACGGCAAACACAGGCGTTTCACTGCTCGACGCTTATCTTTGGGTGAAGACACCAGGCGAATCGGATGGCACGTGTGACGCCGCCGGAGGAGCGCGGGCGTGGGACTACGCGGACTACACGCAGACGGGATGGCCAACGGACGCCGCCGGCCAGGCGATCTTCGATCCGCTGTGGGGTCTCGACGATCCGATCGCGGGAGCCTGGTTTCCACAGCAGACTCTGGATCTGGCGCAGAGGGCCAACCCCGCATTGCTGCCCTGAGGGTTCTGGGGCAAACTCTGAGACGGTGAGAATGGACGGCGATAATGATTGCAGATGACAGCATGGGATTTGTTCAAGGGGTGGCGTTTCGACCGGGAAATTATTGTGCTTTGCGTGCGCTGGTACATGGCCAATGCCATCATTCAGGAGGTCATCGTTCACAGAGGCAAAAGTGATTCAGTCCTGATGCGGGGCAGGTGAACGAGCCTTTCCCGCTCACGACCGTCGCGGCAGCAGCCACAGTCATCGGCCCAGACTCCACGACATGCTCAATAACCAAATTCAGTCAGGACGCAGAGGTTTCGATCAATCTCCAATTCCTCAATACAGTTTTGTTGGTACGGATGGCTACGGTAATTGAATCATTGAATGAGTCTGCGCCAGTTCAGCTATTGTCGGCTCCGACATCCCGTAGTGCCGCAGGTTAAGGTGTCACTTCTTTACGAGACTCACGGGGGTATCGGGCACATCTGTGTTCCAGAAATGCACCAGCGATTTCGGGTGACGCTTCCGGCAAACTGAGCGGACCAGCCGGTGGTTTTGGTGGACGCTCCTTCCATATGCCGTCCTTCAATCAGAAGCTACAGAGAACCACGCTCCCCGTCCACCTCGATGAATTGGCCGGGCCGCAGTAGGGCCCTCCACTTTAAAGTGATTACTGACCAGTTTGGCGGGATCGTCAGAGTAGGGCTTTGAGGTACTGCGCCCCCCCAAACACGATGTCCTCCGGTGATACTTGCGGCCTAAAATTTCACCTTTGTTCCAGCCCAAGCCTTCCCAGCTCTGGGCCGGAACGGTATTTTGTCTCTGCGCATTATTTCACGCCTCAGATCAGTGAATACCAAATCCTTCAGAGCATCATGGATAGTGAGAACTCACTATCTTCTTTCAACCCCTCTTTGTGTTACGGGGTCATCGAATTTCTGCCATAGCGGACGACAACGCTTGTGGGATGCACCTCCAGAGGACTCGAAAGATACTAATGAGCGTGCCACAGAGCCAAGCAAAATTGTCGCGAATCGTTGCCATACCCCAAGCACCTCAGGAAAAGCACGCAGATAAAGGCATTCCGTCAGACGCTTACAAACGGGTGCGGATTGGGGGCATCTAACCAGTGAGATGCGAGGATCTCAAAGCGGCCTTCGTCCCGCCGATCCGTTTGCGATGGAGCCAAATGAAAACAACTGAAGTAGTGCAGGAGGGGAGAGGTATTCTAGTTGGCCAGCAAAACCGCGGTCTATTGTTCACTCCGCAAAGGCAAACCAACCTGGCCATCACCTTCCACAGTTGTTCAGGATGATGCAGCGTGCGCCAGTCTTTGGCGAGACAGCGCTACGATGGTAGGGCTGCCAGCTTAAAAGGGATGTGTTTTGTGTCGTGAGTGAAAATTCAAACTGAGACACCACGAAACGAATCGTGACCAATCCGGTCGCCAGACCGATCCTTAAGTCGGTTCACTGTTCCATTGCTCCCCAGACCCCGCTTACTGCAAATCGCCGTATCCACACCGCTCCGCGCCAACAACCTCGCCGCCGCTAACTTCTGCCCGCGGAGCGGTGTCGATACGGCACCAGAGATTTTGCGTAAACCGAGATCGGAGTTTCACCGGGATTGCGACTAACGACTGAGCTCAATCCCATTAGCGAAGCATTCGGCTACCCCTGCGTGGCTCATCAACACCTCCAGAGCGGCAACAAATCACCCGAAGGACGTGGATGGACCTTGCTGTCGGCCGATTCAGTTTGCAGCCGCAACACTTCCGAATTCTGCCGCATTGGCTCTGAAGAAGTCTTCCAGAGTCTGCGCGCGGCTTCCCGTGAAGGTGCGAATTGTATCGGTAACGCCGCGAACCTCTTCGCTCCGTCTTTCAGGTGATCGAAAGTATCGCCAAAGATGCGACAGATGATCGAGCGCGTGAGGATTGATGTGACCTCTCATGGCCTCGGCCCACTGTTCATCGGTGATGCCGACATATCGTATCGGACGCTGAAGCGCGGCGCTCAGTGTGTCGACTATCTCCTTGACTGTGGGTGTTGCAGCGATCAGATCGTACTCCCTTGCGGAAGGCATCTCCGAATCAGCCAGCAGCCTAGCCGCGACACGAGACACGTCCTCCGCGCCTACCAGCGAGATTGTGGCGCTCCCGTCGCCCCACGGCAGGAACACTGTGCTTTGTTCGGCGACACTCTTTTTTACCAGTGCCCGCACGTTTTCATAGTACGGCGGCGCGTGCAGATGAACCGCTCCCACCTCTGCCCAATCGAAGATGCGATCTGCCAGTCCATGTTGCATATTTCGAAAGCTCGGCGCTCTGCGCGCCCCCTGGAGTTGCGAATTGTTGACGACAAGCTTGGTCTTCGCTTCGCGTGCGGCTAAAGCAAAGATCGTTGTAGCTTCCAGCAGCCCATCCGATACAGAGTAGGTAAAGTAAGCGCGTTTTATCCCTCTGAGAGAGGCACGGACGGAGTCTCGGTCCAACAGATCCCCTTGCACAACTTCCGCACCGAGTTCTCGGAGAGCATCGGACCTTGCATCCAGCTTATGGACGAAGGCACGAACCGGAATACCCTTTTCCAGCAGAAGGGCTGCTATGCGGCGTCCTGTGGAGCCTTGTGCGCCGCCGGCTGCGCCCGTGACAAGAATAGGTTCAGACATTGTTCTCCTCCTTTATGAAATGGGTTTCGAAAAAAGGGACCAGCCACCTATCAGAGCACCACTCGATCCGATAGCTCAGGAGCTGCCTTGAGCTGCGGACCCACCAGCCAATAGATAGCGACGAAGTGCGTGATCATCAGTACTGGCACGTAGATGATCGGAATGACGTAGGCAGCGCCGAGTTGCCCTGCCAGCGCCGGCAGATCGCCCCTGATGGCGTGGTAGTAGGCGAAGAGGAGATCGACGGTTCCGACGAGATTAAAGGCGACGACGAAAAACCAGAAGAGCGGACGCATTCTTACCGTGAGAAGTGCCAGGATGGCCAGCACTCCAGTTGTAAAGTCGCCATAGGCGGCAAAGGCAGCAAAGCCCGCAGGAAGATTGGGGCCGACGACGCCGGGAAGGATGAGTACGAGCCCGAAGAAGCGGAAGCTGTGTACCGTGGCAATGACCCGCTGCGCTCGGAACCGGTTCATCGATTTGAGTTTGGGCAACGCGTAAACACAGAAGCAAAGCAGGCACGCGACATAGCCCAGGACGAGGTGGATGGGAAAGATAATTTCTGACGACATTTGGCCTCTTGTTCACATAGGATTATCTATATCATCCTATAGATTCAGATTTTCTTCGGAGGGCCCTAGGGGATGGATTGCACCCTGAGATGATTGCCAACATCCTATAATGAGCCATGCGTTATCGCCCCGAACACAAAGTAGAAATCCATCGGAAGATTGTGAAAGACGCCTCGCGGCGCGTTCGCACCGAAGGCATCACCGGCGCTGCTGTTGCAGCCGTTATGCGCGACGCCGGTTTGACCCACGGAGGTTTTTACAAGCATTTCGGAAGCAAGGACGAGTTGCTCATGGAGTCGCTGAGCGAGGCATTCCAGGAAATAGCCGACCGCCTTGCTCAGGCCGGCGAGCAGTCCCAACCCGCGACGGCGTGGAAGGCGATCGTGAAGACCTACTTGAGCCTGGAATATTGCGAACACGTCGAGTACGGATGTCCCTTGCCGGCTCTTGCGCCCGAGTTGGCACGAGCCGATAAGGCGATGAAGCCCCGGATCTTTGAGGAACTGAAGAAATACAGGAGTCGAATGCTTCCGTTTATGCCTGGCCAGCGAACTGCCGACAAAGAGCGCGCTTTCTTTTCCATCTTTTCAACGATGGTCGGGGCAATTGAAATCGCTCGGATGCTGCCAGAGCCCGTGATGCGAGAGAAAGTGCTGGCCAGCGCAAGAGACCTTCTCTTGCGGAGCTTCTGATTTTTCGGGTCGAATTGGTAATGGAACTTCGGACAAGAGAGCCACGTGGGTGTTTTTGACTAAAACCGCGAAAAGTCAATTTTGCCGCAGTGCGGTCACTCAGTTCGGCTGTGTGGGGATCTGCACCTTCCCATTCAATTGCCACCAATCGGCTGACCATCTGGTCGAGATCGACGACCTCGCCGTCGTCTCGGAAGATATAGGGGTATGGCAACGATTCGCGACAAAATGGGCCATTTGGGCTACGCGGGTCCAATTCTCCATTACTGGAAGTGAATTCGTAATTGCGAGACGCCGCTGGTCCTCCTACTTAGCTTCCTGCTCCCAATAGAATTCGAACTCGTCTGACCACACGTCTTGACATTGAACGGAGATTGTATGCTTTCCTGAGGCCAAGCGATGCAAAAGAGTGCTACGCACCAAAGCGCCAAAGTTTACGGCCGGAAAATATTGCGTTGCGGATTGTCTCAATACGATAATTCCACGCCACGATTTACCTGGCTCGACATCAGTGCTTAACCCTGGTCCGATCATGTTCCCAAAGTCAATCAACTTTCCATCCACGCGAACGCTACCAGTCTCCGACGGCCACACTGATAACGCGGAAGATACCTTGCCATTACCCGTATTCATGCACTCCACAAAGAAGCCGGGACCATCATCAGTCCTGTCGAAGAACGGCGCAATACGTGGCTTGGATATGCTCTGCGCTTGAAGGTGCGAGAAAGCGGCTCTGTTGCATTAAGTGAGGGCAATGTATGGTGGGAGGGCAAGCCGAGGAGCCCCAGATGTCCATTTTTAAGCGCCGCCGGTTCCCAGTGGAGATCATCCTGATATGCGTTCGCTGGTATTGTAAGTACGGGATTCCCGCCGGCTTTCAGTTCGATGAGTGTAGGCCTTGCCGTGCCGATCTTTCTAGTCCTACTCGGCATCGTATTCCGCGGTTCATCATATGTCTTTCGCGCCTATTTTGCAGGTGACGTTAGAACGCAGCTTTACTGGGGAAAAGTCTTCTCAATTTCGAGCAGCATCACGCCTTTGTTCCTGGGTATCGTGATCGGCGCAATCTCGGGTGATGCTGTACTGGTGGATGATGGCAGGAGTGAAAACGGGTTTCTTAGCACATGGTTGCAGCCGTTCCCGTTGATTGTCGGCTTGCTAGCGCTTTCACTCTTCGCTTATCTATCGGCCTGTTATCTTACCGTCGAGACCGACGATTCTGAACTGCAGGGAGACTTCCGGAAGCGCGCCTTATTCTCTGGTTTTGTTTCCGTCGTGGCTGCCTTTTCGACTTACCTTGTCGCAGAAAATTCCGCTCAGCGGATACTAGACGGCCTTTCACGCTCCCCCGATTGCTTGTTAATCGAAGTGGGAGCTGCAATAGCGACATTAGTTGCCTTCCAGGCGCTCTGGTCGCGCAGCTATCCCCGCGCACGCATAGCCGCGGCAGCCCAGGTCGGACTCATCGTGATCGGCTGGGGCTTTGCCCAGTATCCCTACGTCATCCGGCCCGAACTCACGATCTTCAATGGTGCCTCTCCACCAAACATCCTCATGGAGATGGAGATCGCTATCGCGTTGGGTGCCGTCATTCTGATTCCTTCGCTTATCCTGCTACTTCTCATCTTCAAAAGGGATGGGAAATCAATCTCGGCCAGCGTCGATAAACCTGTGTCTGAAGCTTTCACCGGCGGAGAACTCTTATGATGCTTGTTTCGATTTCAAAGTCTTTGCAGGGCGCATTTGAAACATTATCCAAGGAGACGGGCACAAGCTCTTTGAGCAAATCCGACGAGCGCAGTATTCATTAAGTTTGAGGACAGGTGGAAGGGATGCAATGAAGAAATTCACTGAATATCAGGAGAATTGATATGGAAATGCTCGTGAGCCTGCTCAAGACCAATGGCGACTGGGCTGTCGCGACTGCAAGGATTCTGCTTGGCTTCGTTCTGTTCGCACACGGTGCACAGAAATTATTGGGCGGGTATGGTGGTCCGGGTCTCGCGGGTTCCGTCCAGACACTACAGCACATCTGAAGCTCCAAAGGCCATCGGCGGTACTGGTCATCTTCACTTGCCGTGATACCGCCGACATCGTTAGAGATGGACGTGTAATCGCCATCTCGGACACTTCCCTATTGCTGGTCCGAACGCCGGCGGCGATCCGGATCGGGGCATACCTGAAATGCCAGCGGACCGATTATCCGCCGCGCACACCGTAATCAGGCATATATAAGGTTAACGGAAAGCCGAGCGGAGCCGCCGAAAGATGCCCGAATCATCTAAGTATAGAAAAACAAAAGAGATGCGCGATGTACCGTATTTGTACCGAACGGGAACAAGAACAACTTTCCAATCACGTTAGCCAAGAACACAAAAATGACGAAGTCGTAGAATTCCAATGCGCCCCCGATAGATGCGAGCGATAGGATGCGAACTTCCGAAATTGATAGTTCGCTGGATATCTGCATGTTCTGCATGAAAGCCTTTCTGGTCTTGCGGAACGATTGCAAGCTCGACAGACGTGCGTGCAGGCGATCCGACAAACCCAGCCCGCAAACGATCCAGTCGTAATGATGTTTTAGATGAACTGCGCGGCTAGGTTGATTCGCGTGAATCTGTCGGCTCTCTCGGATTGCCACCCCTGACTCGTCGACGAATTGAAGTGCCTGTTCAAGTACATCGGCCGCTCGATCCAGTCCATGGGAAAGCAATCTTGCTATCATTGCTGGTGTCCTTACAGGCTGCCCTCAAAATCAATTCGGTATTTTCTAGAAGCTGAGGGATGAGGGTGTAGCTCGCGTGCAGCAATCTGAGTGCGCCGTTTGTGGTTGCGACTCCGACATTCTGTTCACCTTCGAGTCCCTGCAGGGCGGTAGGCCCCCAGACGGCCTCTAGCTTGAGCCTGCCGAATTCGGATTCATATGGCATCTGCCCGAGATTTGAAACCATGAGATCTCTAGCGAACGCCCCAGCGGAAATCTGGGCCGCTGTCTCAACGTCCATATCTTTAGTCATGATTGCTTCCAGGCGATGCAACGATGTAGAGAGCGCTTGAAAGGTTTGAGATGGAGATATCTCCTTCTTTGCAAAGCGCGCCAGCTCCCAAAAAGCTCTTGAATCACCAGGCTGAAAAGCAATCATACCTGCGCCGCCCAGATAAAGGCCGCATGCCTCTCCCGCTCTCAGATGTGCCCGCACATTGACCGGCGACATCACACGGACTGACTGTTTACGCCATGCACTTGAAGTCTTTCGACCTGCAAGAGCTAACGCGGCGCAGAGCGCCCCCTGGACTGTAGTTTCTTCGCGTCGCGCCCGGTCCTTGAGGGCCGCAGTAAGATGTTCGTCTAACTTTCGCGCGGTGGCCCTCGGTGCCAAACCATCCGCTTCTCGGTACACTGCGGGTTCCGCTGGAGGAACACCGGCTTGCGATGCCTCTGCTGGAATAATCTTTTCCCCTTTCGGCAGCTTGCTCAGCAACTCTTCGGCTGTGCTACTGAATGAGAGAGCTTCAATTTGTCCGCCCGAGAGCGCCTGAAGAAGATCACGAATCAGAAAGACGAGCGCCATTCCGTCAGCGATAGAATGATGCGCGACCATGATAAGAACGGCGGACTGCGGCTTATGGATCAGCACGCTCCTGATAAGAGGTGCTTGCTCAGGAGTAAACGGAAGCGCCATCTCGCGGTCCAACTCCAACTCCCAGCGTTCCTGGGCACTTCCATCAACTACTCGAAGTGGTATTGGCGCTGCGTCTACCTGATACAGTGCCGGTTGGCCCTCCTCGTTTCGCTTGATTGAGGTGGAGAGGATGGGATGACGTTTCTGCACTGCATCAAGCGCATCCCTCCAGCTCTGCACCTTTGTAATGCCTTTGACTTCGGCGGTCACCGTGAGGTGGACCGGATGTTTCTGATCCATAAACCAGAACATACGCTCCCTGGCGCCTAGCGCTCGGACTTCCGTTTTCGATTTGGTAGCCGGCATTAGTGATGCAACCTGCAACATAGTCTTCCTCCTAATCCAACTTGAACTTCGTCAGCATCCGACGAATCTCGCTTACATTTCGTCGCGATTGCTGGGATGGCCAATTGTCCTGAAAACATCACAATCCATCTGGCTGTATCCCGCGTTCGCTTTTATCCGTTACGTTTCAATTCATCTGGATATTTCTGCGACGGTGCTAACGATCTGCTCCAGAGAAACTCCTACCTGTGACGTGTTCTGTTAGCTAGCCATCTAGTCGCGATGTGGCTTCGGGGCTGCGGGCCGTGACCACCAACAGCGCACCAAGGGCTGCACTGAGGGTGCCGAGCAAGTAGACCGCTGCGTAGCCGAACCCACCCGCGATCAGGCCCGCGGCGGGTCCTGCAAAGCCGTAAGCAATGTCGAGGAAGGCTACGAAGGCACCCATTGCGCTTCCCCGATTTGCAGGCAGCACCCTTTTCAAGGCCGCGACCCCAAGGGCCGGGAAAACGAGCGCACAGCCGAGTCCGGTGACGAACGTACCCGCGAGCGCAACTATCTCGTTAGGCGCGCCCCTCACCATGAGTTGGCCGACCGCCTCCGTAACTAGCGACCAAAAAGCCACGCGGTAGTCACCGATTTTATCTGGCAGGCTCCCAAGCGCGACCCTCACGAAGATAAAGCCTGCGCCGAAAGCAGTCATCACCAAGCCAGCGTGACCCCACCCATGTGCTGCGAAGTAGAGCGAGGCGAAAGCCGTCAGTCCTGAAAGACCGACGCCCTGAAGCATGAGACCCAAGCCCTCGCGCCAAATCTGACCGACAACGCGATAAAACGGCAGTCGAAGTCCGAATGTACTCGTGTACGAAGTCGCGCTGATGGCGATAGCTGCTGCTACGAGTGGTGCCACCATGCAAGAAATCATCGCGACTTCGAACCCGTAGGAGTGGTAAAGCGCCATTCCAATCGGTGCCCCTATCGCCAGCGCCGCGAACATCGCGATGCCTGTCCAAGACATCGACATGCCAGCGCGCTGCGGACCGACAGACGCTATCGACCATGAAACGCAGCCTGTCACAAACTGACCTTCACCAAAGCCCGCGATCAGTCGAGCAATTAATAGGGTGGCCAGGCTGGCTGTCGGCGACAAGAGGGGCATAGCGGCAATGAAATAGAGCAGTCCAGCGAAACCGCAAACAATCGCACCTTGAAGAGCAGAGCGCTTTCCACCTTGGTTATCGATCACTCGACCCGCGTAACCGCGAGTAAGCACGGTCGCCAGAAACTGGATGCCGATGACTATTCCCACGATCAGATTGCTGAATCCGAGCTTGTCACGAACGAATAGTGGGAGGACCGGGAGCGGAAGGCCGACGGAAAGATAGCCGCAGAACAATGCGGCGACAATGCCAAATGCGGGACGTGAAAGATAATCCTGTGTGCTGTCTGGCGATGTGGTGAGCTCAACTGTGGGCGTGGACATGACAACCTCAAGGCTTGATGAATTCGAAAGAAAGTGCCGCCCGATGTTTGCCGGGCGGCACAAGGAGGTCAGCCCTTGTAGGCGACGCCCGTGGCGAAAAGGTCTGCGGGAAGCCCGCTCACCTGAAGCAGGTAGTCACGCGAGGCATCCACCTCAGTGCGCAGTTTGGCGAGGTCGACGTTGACGAGCTTGCCGTTCCGCTTGCGGACCTGACCGGCAACCATAACGGTGTCAACGTCGGAGCGATCAACCGCTTGCACGACAGTGCCGATAGCGTTGCTGACTGGGAAGACACCGACGCTATCCGTTCGCACCATGATTACGTCGGCCTGCTTTCCGGGAGTCAAGGTACCGATCGAGCTTTCGAGACCGGCGACACGTGCGCCGTGCACTGTCACGGATTTCAAAATCTCGTTCACCTTGATCGGTGCCGGTGCATCCGTCTCACCGCGGTAACGGCGTCCACGCATGACTGAGCGCTGCAGGCTAAAGAGCGCGTGCATCTCTCCGAAGAGGTCGCTGCCAAAGGCGGTGTCGAGATCGGTGCCGATAGCCGGCTTCAGGCCGTGATTGATCGCCTGCTGATACGCGAAGGATTCGTCATCAAAACCAAACAGGGCATCCGAGCGCGGGTTGATCGTTACGTTTACGCCTGCGTCGGCAAAGAGCTTCCAGGTTTCTTCTGGCACGCGCGTGCAGTGGTTGAAAATGTTGTTTGGCCCGAGGACACCCTTCTGAGCAAGCTCCGGCCCCAGCGGGAACCAATCACCTGAGAACTCGGTCAAGATACGCAGTTCAAGGGCACGAGCGACCTTCCACCACTTCAAATTGATCTGACCGAACATGCCAACGCGGACCAGTCCACCCTCGGTATTCCACTTCCGAGCCAGGCGATCGAAGTCATTAGGCAGATGAGCTACTGTGCCCTGGTCATTGAGAGGAGCCCCGACCATGTGAAGGGCGCGGATGCCGGATTGGTCAAGCGCCTGCAACGCTGCGTCAGTATGCTCTGGGCTGAGCGAAAGATGGCAGGCGTCGACTATGGTGGTAACGCCAGCATCGAGCGACGCAATCGCTGTGAGCTTGGTGCTGAGATACATCTCGAGAGCCCGGTACTGCTTGCCCATCTTGTGACCGATGAGATCAAAGTAGGCATTCAGGTCATCCACATCAGGTATCAAGCGCCGCACGACTCCCAGCCACATGTGGTGGTGCGAGTCGATCAGACCTGGCATGACGATGCTTCCCGAGGCGTCTATTACTACTGCGCCTTCCGTCTGAAGATTCGCGCCGATCGCCGCGATCTGATCGCCTTCGACAAGCACATCACCTACCGCGAGATTAGGGACAGCAGCGTCCATCGTGATCACGGTGCCACCCTTGAAAAGAGTGCGAGTATTGTTCTGCGATTTCATGGTCAATCCTTTCAACTGTGCTGGCGCGACTAACTTCCTTACGCCTCAAAGGGGAGTATGGCAGCTAGCGACCCTTGATAAACATGCAGTTATGTCATATGCTTCTTGACTGAAAATCAGGAGTTGAGAGATGGCTTTTGATGGAAGGATCTTGTCCGGGGTCAGCGTGCTGGCGGCGGTAGTAGAGGGGTCGAGCTTCGTTAAAGCCGCGGAATTGATTGGAATCACCGATTCAGGAGTCAGCCGCGCTATCAGCCGCCTAGAAACCCGACTTGGAGTTCGCTTACTCGACCGAACCACACGGTCGGTCTCCCTGACTGATGAAGGGCGGCGCTTCTACGAGGAGGTGAAGCCTCATCTCCAAGCCATCGAAGATGCTGCGATCATCGCTTCAGGTGCTGTGTCGGCCGTTCGTGGGCGACTCAAGGTCGACATCGACCCGTTCTTTTTGCCGATGGTTTTGGCTGGACGGCTCGGAGAGTTCTGCGAGCGCTTCCCGGAGCTTTCTATCGAGTTCGTGTCGAGTGAACGTCTTGGAGACTTGGTATCCGAAGGGACAGACCTCGCGATACGCTTCGGACAGCCGCGCCTCTCGACCCTCGTTGCACGAAAGCTTATTGAAGCGCCAGTACTGACCGTCGCGTCGCCCTTGTATATCGAGCGCTACGGTAGACCCAATCATCCGACCGAGCTAGAGCAGCATCGTTGTTTGCAGTTCATTAATCCGTATAGCGGCAAGCCCTACGAATGGGAATTCGTAAGGGATACGGAGACGATTGAAGTCCCAACCAGGGGCCCATTGATCTTTACCGATCCCAAGACGATGATGGATGAATGTGTCGCAGGAACCGGAATAGGTAAGCTCATAGGCTGGGGCGTTAAAGAACAGCTCGAGGCCGGGACATTGATTGATCTCTTCCCGGAATGGCACGGCCCAATCTTTCCTCTCTACGCCTTCCACCCCTCGCGCAAGCACCCGCCAGCCAAGGTGCGGGCGTTCGTTGACTTTTGCATTGAGGTTATTCGGCAGCTGTAGCGGCCCCTGCCATCGGTGACGCAGCGCCATTCAGCCATGCAAGCAGGGCGCTCACTGATGATCTTTCCGGATCGTCGTCTTCGAGACTTCCGCATTCCACTTCGCGCAGCATTGAACCATCACGCTCGGTTACCGATGCTCCAGCATCTTCTATGAGCTTCCATGTTCGGGTGAGCGTCCGTGGATATGCAGCTAAGGAGCCACAATGTTGGGCGGGAGTGGTCGAGGTAGTCTTTCATCTGTCCCGTGTTGCGACAGATGCAAAATGTATATCTTTGATCGGGACTATAGTTGAGTGCGATACGCGGATGGCGGGACGCCTACAGAGTTTCTGAAGACAGTTGCGAAATGCTGTTGATTGCGGAATCCCACTTCCAATCCGACATCGAGAACAGAGAGGCGAAAATCTTTAAGCAGTTCCTTACTTCGCTCGATGCGGAGCCGAAGCATATATTGGTGGGGACTCTTATTTGTGCTTGCACGAAATTGAAATGAGAAATGAGATAAGCTCAGGCCAGCACAGTCAGCGAGGTCTTTCAAGTCGATCTGTTTGTCCATGTTTGCGTGCATGAACTCAACAACGCGTCGAAGGACGTGAGGGGCCATGCCCCCTTTGCCGGGAATCGATCTCGGAGTGAAGGTGTTGAAGGAGGTTAAGAGTATGTTGGCCAAAGCAGTTTCAATGGAATCAACAAACAGTTTTCCTGTCGAATAGCCTCTTGCTCGTTCCGCATCTAGCGCAAACAACAAATGGGTCAGCCGGTCGTCTGTGACCACGTCCGTCGGTACGATCTCAAGCGACCTCTCTGTGAGACGTTCACGTGCCGCATCCATTATTGCGGAGTCCGGTATTCTGATCGAAAGTACGCTGATCCTCTCGTCCCATCTGACGTTGTGCCATTCTTTTCGAGGACAAAACACGGCTTGGCCAGGGGCTATGGGAATCTTGACAGTGGCTGCGTCTCTCAATGAAAAGCCAATCACGGCTGGCTTCATAAAAAAATGCAGCAGCTGGTCTTCATGAAGATGCGATTGCCAGCTTGTCGGTTCGAGGTCGCGGCGCTCCACAAGCAGGGAGGACGAGGGAGACAAGGGCCCAATGGGGTCCGCATCGAACATCGGCTGCACGCTACCCTCTCGATGAGAGAGGATGCGGAATGCGCTTTCTTTCTCGGTATTCATCTTCGCTTCGCGTTTATTTGATGGTCACCCCCGAGGTAAGGATTCGCTTGGATTGTCACACAGCGACCTGGACAGCGCGAGGAACGATGTTCGGTGCGCAATAGCAGAATATAAGTCGCGAGTGTGCCGCTCTTGGCCAAGACAAGATTCGTTGCCATCGTCCAGCCAAACTATTGAGAACATTAGATCGATTCTCTGCAAACGCACATTCGATTCCGTCTATGAGGTGTCCCCTATTTCATTTCATCGAACAGCCGGCATGTGTGATTTATTTCCGGGGACAAGCCGGTTCTGCGACTGCAGAACCAGCTTTATCGACTATCCTCTGTTCGCAATGACCTGCACATTGCAGAATTCTTTGAGCCCATCTTCGCTAAATTCAATGCCCATCCCTGAATTCTTATGACCGCTGAATGGAATATTCGGATGGACATTGAGGTGTTGATTGATCCAAACCGTTCCAGCATCAAGCCGACGTGCAACAGCGTCCAGTGACTCAGGATCTGTACCCCATACAGAAGCACCAAGGCCATATGAGGTCCCGTTGGCCAGCCGAACCGCTTCATCGAGGTCCTGGTACTTGATCACGGCCCGCAATGGTCCGAAGTTTTCTCGGGTTACGTAAGCCGCTTCCGCAGGCGGATTGTCCAGAAGGGTGACGGGAAAAAACAGGCCGGCACCCTCCGATGGAACTTCTCCTTTATAGAGAATCGGAGCCTTTGCCTCTTGAATCTCCTTCCAAATTGTTTGCATGCGAGCGAACTGGGGGCGGTTCTGTATAGGGCCCAGGGTGGTCTCGGGATCGAACCCATCGCCGAGTTTCTGGCGTTTAGCACACGATATGAGTGCTTCCGTAATAGCTTGATACATGCTCTCGTGCACGAAAAGGCGTTTGAGCGTGACACACCCCTGGCCACTTAGTGCGAACATGCTTAGAAACAGGTACTCGGCGATTGCCTGGGGATCGGCATCCGGAAGAACAATACCGGCATCGTTCCCGCCTAGCTCAAGGGTCAAGTGTTTCAGGGTTGGGGCGGCGGATGCAAAGACCTTGCGTCCGGTCTCCGAAGATCCTGTGAAGGAGACTTTCTTGAATTCCGGGTGCGATGTCATCCAAGGGCCAAGGTCATCCCCTCCGCTGATCACATTCAAAACGCCAGGCGGAAGCATCTCACGAATGTAATCGGCAGCTCGCAGTACCGTAAGAGGGGTAAAGATCGCAGGCTTCAGGACAACGGTGTTGCCGGTCAACAGAGCTGGAAGCACTTTTGTGAATGACAGCCAGAACGGAAGATTCCACGGGCTGATCGCGGCGACAACACCCAGTGGAACATAACGTTTCGTGACCTGTCCGACACTGGTTTCATTCCACGTCGAATCTGGCAGCTCCATTTGAAGTAGCGCCGGGACATAGGTCTCGAGAATCCATTTGATCTCGAACTGCGCCATGCTATAAGGCCGTCCGTTTTCCGCTGTCAAGATCGTGCAGAGCTCATCGGTATGAGCTTTGAGCTCTTCCATGGCATTTGCGAGAAGGTCCCTTCGCTCGTTCCAGGTCGTGCTACTCCAAAGGGGAAACGACGCCTTTGCACTCTGAACCGCCTGGTCGAGACCATCCTTCTGAGTGTCGACCACGCTTGCAAGTTCTTCTCCGGTTACAGGATCGGAGATCTTTATCTGCCTGGAAAAGTCGATTCTTTGGCCGTTCACTATATTCGGGAAACCCGCCGCCAGACGAGCCTTTCTTAGTGCTTGCTCACGATTGGGATGGGGTATAGATAGGGGAGCTGCATTTGAGTTCATTAACAAAAGGTCCTTTCGCCAAGCTGTTATGAGGACCGTCATCTTGCGCAACCGTCCTAAAAACATCAGAATCCATCTGGCGGTATCCCGTGTTCGCTTTCATCTGTTGCGTTTCAATTCATCTGGAAATTTCTGCGACGGTGCGATCGAAGAGTGTTTCAGAAATACTTGGCCCGACCGCCCAGAAGCGGCTCGGCCAATTGAACCAGTTCAACAGGGATGAACCCTCCAGGCCGGCCACGGCCGCCAGATTGAGTGTCGGGTAATAGGCCGCCTGTACATGCCCACGTGCGTTCGACCGTGCGGTATCTTGGCTAACATGGCCGACCGCGAACAACTCAAAAGGATCTAGAGGGGAGAAGTTGCGTGGAATGAGTGGCGTGAATTGAACCTTACAAAACCGGATCTCAGCAACGCGACCCTCATCAATGCGAACCTCAGCACTGCGGAACTCCGGAGTGCGAATCTCATCAACGCAAAATTGAGCGGCGCGGACCTTACCGGCGCGGACCTTACCGGCGCGAAACTCATAGGCGCGAAACTCATAGGAGCAGACCTCCGAGGCGCGGACCTAACCAAAACGCAACTCACTAGAGCCGTGTTGCTCCGGACGCGCCTTTCTCAAACACTTCTCACGGAGGCAGACCTGAGTTCAGCAATACTTGGAGAAACGACCTTTGTCGATACGGACCTTAAACAAACCTTAGGACTAACCTCGGGTGAACACATGGGGCCAAGTGTAATCGATCACCGAACGCTAATCCGATCAGCCCAACTTCCAATTACCTTTCTGAGGGGCTGCGGTCTGCCCGACACCCTCATCGAGTACCTGCCATCGCTTTTGAATCATCCGATTCAGTTCTATTCATGCTTTATCAGCTACTCGACTGCAGACCAGACGTTCGCGGACAGACTGTATGCAGATCTGCAGCACCATGGAGTGCGTTGCTGGTTTGCACCTCACCATATTCAAGCGGGAAAAAAGATTCATACGCAGCTTGATGAGGCAATACGAGTCTTCGACCGGCTTTTGCTCATTCTTTCTGAAGCCAGTATGGAGAGCGCATGGGTGAAAACGGAAATCGCCCATGCCCGCCAGAAGGAGATTAACGAACAGCGTCAGGTGCTATTCCCGATCAGTCTGGTGTCCTTTTCACGGATACGTCATTGGAAGTTGCCCGATGCGGATACAGGGACGGACTCGGCTCGGGAAATCCGAGAACTTTTCATTCCCGATTTCAGCAACTGGAAACATCAAGACCAGTACCAAAAAGCGTTCGACGGGGTGCTCAGAAGTCTCAAACAGGGCGACGCGTAGGAGTTTTTGTCGAGTAGATTTGCCGGGCCCTTGGAATATAGCAGCGCCTGGCATATTACCGAAACACACGTCTACAGGTGGGCACCTAGACAGACGCGTTTGTGCTCGCCTCGGCTGTACTTCTCTTTGACGTCCCGTTCGGATTCTCGCGGCTCCGTCCAAGGTCCGCGCCGAGGTTGTCCCGTACCCCCTGGCAGCGGATGCTATAACTCATTTCCGTCCTCTTACCTTCCCTCACCCAGACTCGAAGGCGCAGGTTGGCGTCCAGCCATAGAGTTTTACCAAGGACTGGTTGGAATTACGCCAGGAGATGACCCGCCGCAGAAAAGAGGCAAAAGCCAGACGCGCTGACACACGGTGGAACCCGGATACAGTACACCCGTTCGAAGTGATCAACCGCATCGAGAATCAACTCGACCGGCACATGAAATGAACCGGAAACGTGGCGCTACGATACGGCAAATTGCAATCGGGAAGATTTCACGCAACGACAACGAAGTTCGACAGACAAGAGGGAGGACAAGTTGAAACCTGACCTGCAAAGAAAGAAATTAGAAGAGTTGAAACAAACGGTGGCGATGCTCACTGAAACCCAAGCCATTCGCGCCAAGAATGGTCAG
>Ga0206962_1195_pt1 | contig 17533 bp, 12 predicted proteins | sample Alteio_BWOrgHeat_27_FD_153241 | JGI IMG/M metagenome (GOLD analysis project Ga0206962, IMG submission 153241) | Enriched cells from forest soil in Barre Woods Harvard Forest LTER site, Petersham, Massachusetts, United States -... | ecosystem: Environmental > Terrestrial > Soil > Temperate forest >...
CTACCACCGATGTAGCTATTGCCACCATAAGCGTATTGATGACCAGGATTCTGATTTTAAGTGTGTCCGTATCAATACCGAGTGCGCGAGCCTCTGATTCGCCCAAGAGCAAAGCATTAAGGCCCTTGGCAAAATGAAGGGCGGCAATGATACAAACAAGGGTGGATGTAGAAACCATGAAAAAAGAAGGCCAGTCTGCCCCTGAGAATGTGCCCAGGCTCCAAAATGTAATTGACCTGGCTTGCGGATCCCGGGCAATAAGAGAAAGAAATCCTGTGCCACCTGCTGCTAGCGCATTCATGGCCACGCCAATTAATATCATTGTCGCAACGCTTATTTTCCCCCTAATGGCGGACATTTTGTAAACTAAAAGGGTAGAGATTAACGCCCCCGCAAAAGCACTGAGCGGCAAAATAAACGCACCAATAATCGTATTCATTACCGGTTTAAACTGCGCCCCAAGGACAAAAACAGTTGCCGCACCCAATGCTGCACCGGATGAAGTTCCTACAAGGCCTGGCTCAACTATGGGGTTTCTAAAAAGTGCCTGCATCAATGCACCGGAAACAGCGAGGGAAGCACCCACTACCGCACAAAGGAGAACACGGGGCAAGCGTATCTGCAAAAACAGGCTTTCATCTATTGATGGTGCTGCACTATTCTGTGTCATTCTTATGGCATGTGAGAGATATAAAACTATTTCGCCAAATTTGATGTGAACCGCTCCTGTCCTGAGTGCAAGAACAACGCTAGATATCAGCAATATCCATAGGAATAAATAAATTATCCTGAAAGGCAGTTCTTTGATCTGGAGTTTGCTTTTCCCCATGTACCTATTTATGGATGAGCTCCATTATTTTAAGGATATTTTCTCCTGTCCTGGGGCCAAAATATATGATATTGTTTTCTTCGATACGAAATATCCTATTGTTCTTACCCGCAGGTGTAAGGGCAATGCCTGCCAAACCTTTAAAGTTTTCTACTGAGCCTTTTTGGTCATACCCAACTTCGGTTGCCAATACCACATCTGGCTGTGCTTTAGCAATTATTTCTGGGCTTAGCGGCCCCATGCCCTTATCGACTGAAGCAGTATTTTCCCCACCGGCCAAAGCGATCATTTGTGTTGCAGCACTGCCTTTTCCCACAACCAGATATTGATTGCTCTGTTGCCCAAAATGTACCAATATAACCTTAGGAGTAGTCTTATATTGTTTTTTTTGTTCATCTGCTTTTCTTAGGTCGGCATCCAGTTTGTTACAAACTGAATCAGCACCTTTTTCAACATGAAATAAAGCACCTAGCTCCCGGATCAGTTTTTTTGTGTCGTCAACGGTTTTGGCTTCCGAAAACTCCTTTACGGGAATGCCCACTTTCTCAAGTTGGGTCAATGCGGTTGCCGGGGCCACATTGCCGTCATGGATCACAAGGGTAGGTTTTAATGAAATTATGCCTTCAGCATTCAGCAGCCTGTGGTAGCCCACTTTTGGCAGTTTTTTTATTTCCTCTGGAAATACACTGGTAAGGTCGGTGCCTACTACATGACTTCCTGCACCTATTGCAAATATAATCTCGTTAAGCTGCTTGCTCACGCAAACTATCCTTTCGGTATTCAATCTGCCGTTATCGGTCTTGTGTTCCGTATGGCTGCATCCTGCCATGAGCAACTGTAGCGCGGAAACGATGGTTATGATTGTTTTTTTCATAAAGAAGAATGTAAGAAGAAAGCCCGGTTTTGACACCAGGCTTTCTAGGTTTGTTTAGAATTTGTATTTAAAACTGAAACCGCCATAAAAGGTAGCTGCATAGGGCGCAGGCAATATATATCCATCTCCGCCACCGCCTTTGACATATGTATCAGTGCCTTGTGCCAGTTCGCCAATATTCTGGCCCACAAAGATAAAGCTATAATAGGTGCTGCCAAGCAGGTTATTGGCACCGGCAAATACATCAATGGATATATGCTTGCCCAGGTCCTTTTTATACCCGATCCTTCCATTGAGCAAGCTGAATGCACTCATATAGTGGTAGTTGTCAAAAGTAACAGGTGCTTTGTCCGTATAATTATAAGTGGCGGACAGGTAGAAGCCTATTTTGGTTGCCACATCCACCCCGATATTGAACACATTGGGCGCTATGCCAGCTACCTGGTTGCCCGAATAATCGTTCGCTATGGAATCATTCCCTTTTTTGGATTTTACATGGTTTTTAAAATCCACATAGGTGGCTTTGTCATATGTATAACTGAGCCATGGGCGTACCAGGGATATTGCCCCGTTTTTGTTGTCGATGATATTGTAGCTCAGTGACAGTTCTGCACCCAGGTTTCTTTGCTCCCCGGCATTAACGTAAGATGATATGGCATTTGAGGTTTCCTGTATCAGTCTATTGGTGATGTCAAGGTCGTACAAGGCAAGTTGATAGTTCAGTTTGCCCAAGCTGCCACGGGTGCCCAATTCAAATTGGGTAGCCTTTTCAGGGTTGAGCGCAGAATCCACCTTTCCTGCGGTGTTGGTCATTTCACTCAATGTTGGTGGCGCATATCCCTGGCTCACGCTGGCATATACTGATATATGATTGTTGAATACCTTGGTAAGGCAAATACTTGGGTTGAAAGCAGGATCAAAATTCCTCGTAAGTATCGGGTCATTGAGGAAAATAATGGAAGTCGCGCCTTTGTAAATAAGGTTTTGGGTAGTGAATTGGTTGAAATTCAAGCTGGCCCCAACAGTAAGGGATAGCCGGGATGGCAGGCTCAATGTCCATTGCGTAAATATATTAGAGCTCATTGCTGTATTATAGGCATCCGTATATGATAGCGATGGACTGGTTGGCGTGAATGGCGACATGACAAAAGGCGGAATAAAATTTCCCTGCGCCGTTTGGTTTGATCTGATATATGATGCTCCCAAAGTTCCATTGATGAACAAAGCTTGTGTCCCTCCCTCGTAAGTAAATGCGGTTCGGGCACCTTCGCTGTTGATGTTGTTCAAGCTATAACCATGCGCGAAATACTGGCTCAGGTTGCTTCCCGTCACAAAAACAGTGGTCTGGTTGCCAAAATGGTTGTTGAACTGGTATTTATCGGTAATGCCCGCACGGTAACTCCAGATATCCACCCTGGAGTTATTCTTCACATAATTTGAATCGCTGAGCGGGTTCCGTTTATAAAAATCAGCGCTGTCTATCTCCCCCGCAAGCTGCTCTACTGAATGGTTGTACGAAAAATAGGCAGAAACAGTATTCTTGCTGCTTGAGTGGTAATCGCCTGCAAGCGTCATAAAATCTTTATGGGATGAATCATGGTCACGGAAACCGCCATAGGACTGGTGGCCGTAATTTACCCAGATATCTGTTTTGCTGTCTGATGTCTGGAAAGTGGTATTGCTTCGCAAAAGGCCGTAGCTACCTACGATCAGTTGCTCGCTCAGGCTGGTTTCATTCGGGGTCGGTTTTTGGGTGTAAAGGTTTACTGAACCAGCAATGTAGCTGCCAAACAGTGGTGAAGGGCCTTTCAGTATGTCTACCCTGCCTAGTGTGGTAAAATCAATATCGTCCATCACGGTGTTGCCAATGGCATCGGTAATGGGTATATTGTTGATATAAAGCTGATATACCAGCCCATTGAAATTCTCTCCATTGGTACGCCCATTGTCAGCACTTGGATAATAGCCCCTCAGGATGATATGTTGGCCACCCCATGGCGTGCGCGACTGCATATTTACACCCGGTACCGCATTTAGTGCGTCCTGTAAACTAAGGCCCGAACTACGGTTCAGTTCGGTACTAGTGAGTGTGGAAACAGGGTTCCCCGGCTTGTTGGCAGTTATTTCTACGGTGCTTAGTGTATTATCCACTTCCAGCATCACCGTATAGTTCTGGGTCTTATCCCCAATAAAAATGGTTTGTGTTTTGAAGCCTAAAAACCTAAAAGTAAGAGAATCAGACCCGGACGGTAAGCTGATTTCGTAGCGACCTTTATTATCAGTGGTAACTGAGCTGGCCGAATGAGGGACCGAAACCACTACGCCATAAACCGGCTCAAGAGTTTCGCGGTCTTGTACCACCCCTTTTATTGTGTTTTGGGCAGACGCATATAATGAACTAAACAACAATATAATAGCTATAAACGAAATACGTTTTATGTTTTTCATGAACTTGATTTTTAAATTAATAAAAGATTGTGAACGACAATAACACTAACCTTTCTTGCCAGATCACTTTTTTTGAAGATGAAGAAGAGTAAAAATCAAACCGGTTTGGGTGGCGGGGCAATAAGCCTATAAATGGCTGATTGATAGTAAACTTGTAGTGGCAAAGCGTATTTATATTGCCTGCTGGCCAAGTGGCATGTACTGCCGATAGGAATCACAAAATTATCTATGCCGCTTTGCTTTAAAACTCTGACAGGGTCGGTGCTTGCCTTACTCGATATATTGTAGGCTGTATCAAGATGATCATCTGTTTTTTTAAGGAGGGTTTCTTCTGCCATGTCGCTCAGACAGTAGCAAAATAGCACTTGGCCAACCATACGGGTACGTACTACATCATAAAGGTTGTCGTTGATGTTTAGCTCCCCATCTTTAACCTGGTTGATTTTTTCAAAATCAGTAAGCGGCACCTGTATTAATGTCAGAGCGGTTTCAGGCAAACTTGCACCCAATCTTTGGAGTGCATCGTTTTTCAATTGCTGCTGTACAAGGGCTACTGTTATCCAGTACCCAATGCCGTTAAACAAGAACATGCAGCAAAGAAGCCAGGCAACCCATCTTCTACCAATCATGGGGCAAAAATATCTAAACAATCATATATTATGGTTGGTTATGTGATATTTTTGGGTGCCAGACCTAGAAGGCTTAATAATAATCGTAAGGGCTGTTGCACTTGGAGGGGTTTCTGTTGAATCATATATAATTTTAATACTTATCATATTGCCAGGCTACACCAGAAGGCTTGTTCTTGATGAACACGTTCTGTGCCACGGATTGGGCTGGCACAAGCAAAACCATGACAGTCTTGGATACCCTTAATGAGGTATTCAAAACACCCCCTATCGGGTATTGCATGGGGTTGATACACATTCTAATTTTGCTTCAATAAATTAACTGCGAAGTATGAAGAAATGTTATTACCTTATTGCGGCACTGCTCCTGTCAATGTTTGCTGGTTCCTGTACAAAGAACAGCACACCAACCCCAGCACCAAACTATTCGATACCCACCACCTATAATTTCAGCAATGTAAACTACAACGACCAAAAGTTCTTGCTTGCCATGGCGGATCAAATCGTGGCAAAGATCAACACCGCGAATTCCATACCCAACACCGCTATAGATGCGCAGACACTAAAGGATATGTTCAATAACGCGAACAACCGCTTTAATGATTCAGCCCTTAACCTTAATGGTTCTGGCCTAAAACTGGCTGCCTATTGTTCGCCATTGGCTGCAGCAGACCTGATGAACTATTTTGACAGCGTGGCTCTTTACAGCCAATCAAGTGCAACAGCCAAGGCAGGCATAGCGGGTGTAGCCCCCAGTTCGGCCACGCCCACCAAAAAATATCTTTTATCGCCAACGGGCATTTTTTATAGCCAAGTGGTGAAGAAAACGATCATGGGAGGTATTTGCGCGTATGAAATTGCAAACGTGTACATGGTAGATTCGGTAAGCAATTCTGTAGATAACAGCAGCGTAGTGACAGGCCAAGGAACCTTGCTCGAACATCATTGGGATGAAGGATTTGGTTTCTTCGGCGTGCCGATAGATTTTCCGACTAATACTACTGGCCTCAAATATTTTGGCAGCTATTCCAACCAAGTAGATGCCGGCCTTCATTCCAACAGTACGATCATGAATGCCTTCTTGAAAGGCCGTGCAGCCATAAGCAATAAAGACTTGGGCACCAAAAGTTCACAGGCCTCTATAATAATCAGCACATTCGACAAGCTCGATGCGGGGGCCATTGTTCAGGAGATGAAAGAAACGGATGCGAACATTCAGGCAGGCGACCTTGTGGCAGCGTATGGCACACTCTCTGAGGCGGTTGGTTTTGTGCGCGACCTAAAATACAATACCAGTTCTTCACGGATCATTACCGATGCACAGATAGCGCAGTTGGAGGCACTTTTCGACAGTTCAAACCCTAACAGCCCTAATTTTTATAATTTTGCAGATGCGGGAATGACCGCTGCCCAGATCATGGCAAAGACAGATGCTATCCGGCAATTTGTTGGGAATGTCTATAATTTTAATGCCACTGAGCTCGGAGCGTTGTAGGGCAAAAAAGGGCATATAAGCCATAAATTGCGTATTTTGCGTTCTTTTTTATAAATAATTTCTTATGAAGCGGATTATCACAACTTTATTCAGTGGACTATGTGCGATAGCTCTTCTATTCAACTATTCCTGTCAAAAAAGTTCGCCTACAACAAAAAGCAATGGTCCTGACTCGGTGCTGATCAACATCGGAAACAACATCATCATGCCCAGCTATAACAACTTGGCGGCATCGGTCAATTCCCTTGATTCGGCAATAACAGTTTTTAAATCTAACCCGGACAATAATGGCCTGGCAAATGTCCAGCTTCGCTTCAAAAATGCTTATCTGGCATGGATGACGGTTTCGGAATATAATGGCTTTGGCCCCGCTTCGGTACACCAGCCAGTGTTGTCGGGCCTAAATCTTTTCCCGGCTACCACTGCAAAAATAGATACCAATATTCGAAAAGCCGACTTTAACGTCAATACCTTGGGCAATGCAGATGTAAAAGGGTTCCCTGCCTTGGACTATTTACTCTTTGGCGGAGGAACAAACGCGCTCGTGAATTATACAACCGATGCCAATGCAGTGAACAGGAAGCAATATTTGGCTGCGGTTTCAGCAGATATTAAGACAGAAGTGAATGATGTAGTAAAGGCATGGTCACCCACAGGCGGAAATTACTTAAACACTTTTGTAACGGGTACAGGCAACAGCGTATCCAGTTCACTCGGGTTGTTGATCAACTCCATGGATCATGACTTTGAGATATTAAAGAACGACTGCTTAGGCATACCGTTGGGCAAGCAGCCACCTGGGGCACCATTGCAGATATTGCCGAAAGAAGTGGAAGCCTACTATAGCGGCATTTCCGTGCAACTGGCAGTAACCCAAATGAAAGCGGTGCAAGCCATTTATCTGGGTACCAACGCGATCGGGCCATCGCTCGGCTTGGATAATTACGTCACAAAAGCCAATGCACAATATAACGGCGGCCCGCTGAGTACCACGATCAAAACTGATTTTGCACAAACCATTGCAGGCCTCCAGGCAATTCCTGACCCATTATCCGCTACCATCCAAAACAATCCTGCCCCCGCTGACGCTGTTTATTCACAGTGTCAGAAGCTTGTAGTCCTGCTGAAAACAGATATGCCATCCTCGCTTGGAGTGCTTATTACATACGGAGACAATGACGGCGATTAACAGCCTTATCAAAAAGGCTTGGCTCATATTTAACAAAGAACAGCACATTGCGCCACTTGCAGTGCTAAGGATAGCCTATGGGTTGGTCATGTTCATCAGCACCATCAGGTTTATGTTTAAGGGATGGGTATATGATTTTTATATCGCTCCTAAGTACTATTTCCCTTTTTATGGATTTGAGTGGGTAAAACCGTTGGCTGCTCCCGTGATGTACGGTATCTTTATCCTGATGGCAATTGCATCTTTTTTTATTTTGTTCGGGTTTTTGTACCGCATTGCCATCACATGTTTTTTTGCATTGTTTGTCTATGTGGAGCTGATTGACAAAACCTACTACCTCAATCATTACTATTTCATCAGTATCATTACTTTTTTGATGGTATTGGTTCCCGCACACCGATATTTCTCTGTTGACGTATGGCGCAAGCCATCTATAAAGGTTACCAGTGTTCCTGGCTGGACGATTAATATTTTCAAGTGGCAGTTATGTCTTATCTATTTGCTCGCAGGCATCAGCAAGCTCAATTATGACTGGCTTTTCTTAGCCATGCCCCTTAAGATATGGCTTCCTGCCAATGCGTATTTACCGCTGATCGGCAAATTGTTGTCTCAACCATGGGTGGCCTTCCTATTCAGCTGGTTTGGCGCACTATTTGACCTATCTATTGGCTTTTTGTTGCTGTACAGGCGAACCAGGCCTTTTGCCTATGTATTGGTACTGATTTTCCATATCCTTACCGGCTGGTTATTTAAAATAGGCATGTTCCCCTATATCATGATTGGAATTTCCACTGTTTTCTTTTCGGAAGGGGTTCATAAGAAACTCATTTTCGCGCTCCGAAATATATTACGTAAGTATTCTCCAAATTCCGCCGAATTGCCAATCAGCCTGAGGCTTTCAGGGCCAAAGAAAACAATCCTTTATGCCATGCTATCGGTTTATGTTTTGCTTCAAATGGTTTTGCCGTTTCGTTACCTCTTATATCCAGGTACGCTATTCTGGACAGAAGAGGGGTACCGCTTCTCTTGGCGGGTAATGCTGATGGAAAAATGGGGAACTGCATTTTTCTACATTAAAGACCCACAAACGGGAAGAAAAGGTGAAGTGGACAACTCAAAATTTCTCACCCCAATGCAAGAAAGGATGATGGCCACCCAGCCGGACATGATCCTGCAGTATGCACATTATTTGGGCAATGAATATGCCAAAAGAGGGATTAAAAACCCCATTGTGACTGCCGAATGCTACGTGACACTTAACGGCAGCGGCAGCAGATTATATGTTGACAGTTCAATTGACCTGTCCAAGCAAAACGAAAACTTTTTTCATAAGAAATGGATTCTGCCATTCCAGTCGAACTCAAACAAATGAAATATTTTTTTTCAATCCTGTTTTTTGCCTGCCTGTCCAACTCCATCACGGCCCAAACATTTACTATTTCGGGCAAGGTAAGCGATGCAGATAGCGGTAAGGCAATCACGGATGCAACCGTTTGTATTGTAAATTCTGAAAATTGTGTTCACAGTGATATTAATGGCAGCTTCAGGTTATCGAAATTGAAGCCAGGCACATACCACCTTATGGTATTTTTCATGGGGTACGATCGCATGGTTCAAGAAATAACAATCAATGATAAAGACCTATCAGTCAATGTAAAACTTGTTGCAACCGCTACGGTTATGGATTCGATAACCATACAATCCTATCGGCCTTCCTTTGGCACCACGCATCTCAAGGACGTGGACGGTGTAGGTATATATGCCGGCAAAAAGAGCGAAGTGGTCGTAATGAAAGACATAACCGCCAATACGGCCACCAATAATGCCCGGCAGATCTACTCGAATGTTGCAGGGCTTAACATTTGGGAAAATGATGGCGGGGCCGGCATTCAACTTGCTATTGGGGGAAGGGGGTTAGACCCTAACCGTGCAAGCAACTTCAATACCCGGCAGAACGGATATGATATAAGCGCCGACGCTCTGGGATATCCTGAAAGCTATTATACCCCACCTGCTGAAGTAACTGACCGGATTGAGATTGTCCGGGGTGCGGCTTCATTGCAGTACGGCACGCAATTCGGGGGTATCCTCAATTTTATCTTGAACAATGGCCCAGATAGCCAGAAATGCCAGATAATCACCAAAGAATCTCTTGGGTCTTGGGGTTTCTTCAATACTTCTACCAGCATCGGAGGAACTATCAATAAGTGGAACTACTATGTATTTTACCAGCACAAGTCAGGCAATGGTTGGCGGCCTAATTCACAGTTCAACGAGAATATGAGCTACCTATCAGCCACCTATAGAGCAAGCAGCAAACTATCCGTAACAGCCCAATACACCTATATGGATTATTTGGAACAGCAGGCCGGCGGGTTGAGTGATCTAATGTTTGCCACTGACCCACAACAATCCACAAAAGCAAGGAACTGGTTCAAGGTGAACTGGAATTTGGCAGCCTTGCTGTTGGATTATAAAATCAACAAAAACCTCATCTTTGACTCACGCTTCTTTGGCCTTATCGCGGACAGGGATGCCCTGGGTATCATAAATACGGTTGTTGATCCCGGAGGGCCCAGGCAATACCGAACTGATGATTACTTGAACTGGGGAAATGAAAGCAGGCTGCTATATACCTATTATTTTAAGAAAGATAATCCCTGCACATTATTGGGAGGTTTCCGCTACTATAACGGTTATACGGATCGGCAGATAGGCAATGGGAACGATGGCTCTGGTGGGGCAAAATCCGATTTCACATTCAGTAAATCCTCATTGATAGATTCGCTTAGCTATTCCCGGTACAAATTCCCAAGCTCCAACACATCTGTTTTTGTTGAGAATATTTTTAAGATCACCTCGAAACTGAGCATTATCCCAGGAGTTCGCTATGAGAACATCATTACTAGAGCCAATGGTTTCTATAACAGCTATGTACAAGACCTTGCAGGCAATGTAATTTATAACCAACAGATAGATGAAAACAGGGACAGCAAACGTTCATTTGTGATTGGGGGCATTGGTGCGAGTTACAATTTTTACAATCTGTCCTCACAGCTCTATGCGAATTTCTCCGAGAATTATCGAAGCATCAATTTTAATGACATGAGCATCGTGAACCCGAACTACAGGGTTGACCCCAACCTGCAAGATGAAAAGGGATATTCAGCTGATATTGGCATGCGTGGACATTATTCCAATATTGTAAACTATGATGTAAGCCTCTTCACGATCAACTATGCAAACAGGATTGGTACGGTATTGTTAAAAGATACCGCTTCTACAAATACTTATCAATATGTTACCAATGTGTCCCAATCCCGTAATTATGGTATTGAAACATTTGCAGAAGTGGATTTGTGGAAATTAGTAAGAGGCCGTGAGGCGAAGACAAAATTGTTTTTTTTCGTGAACTTTTCATGGATCGACGCAAGATATGTAAACAGCAAAGAGCCGGCTTATGAAAACAAAGAAGTGGAATTTGTCCCGCCAATCATATTGAAAACAGGTCTGATGTTAAAAATGAAAAAGTTGTCGGTCACCTACCAATTCGCTTATACGAGCCAACAATTCAGTGACGCCACAAATTCCACAGAACCCTCCAATAATGGAATCAACGGTATGGTACCTGCTTATTATGTCATGGACATCACTGCCAATTATGTTTTCAGCAAAATATTCATGGTATCTGCATCTGTTAACAATATAACCAATAACGTGTACTTCACCAGAAGAGCCGATAGCTATCCAGGGCCGGGTATCATACCCGCAGATGCAAGAAGTTTTTATTTTACGTTGCAGGTAAAAATATAATGTAACAGTATTCCTTTTTCTCGAAAAGGAGAGCCTTCCAGTCCCCTTAAATTCTTGATAAAATCCGAATCAGTGTATACGCCCTATTTTTGTTTGTCAATGAAGTAGATTTAGAGAATGAATACAAGGCAATGAATCGAAAGCGAAGTTGCTCTGGGAAGGGGCGGCTATTGAATTATGTTGAATTTCAATGCCTACCTTTACTTTGCTACGCAATAATATTTCATACATGAGAGAAATATACTGACCGGAAGCCAATCCTTTTATTGAAGAAAACTGTATTGATTTAACTCACATAAAATCAACATTTTAAAAACAGGAAACCCCTATTGTCCATTTTTAAGGACAATAATGTCATCCCCTTCTTAGCCTCGTTTAGTATAGTGTTTTGTTTACTGTCAGCTATTACTCAAAAAACAAAATAGGTATTGACTAACTCTCACTTTTCCTCATAAATGAGGGAATATGTATGAGCATCAAATTTTTGATGAAACGCACAAGCCTTGGCAATAATTGGAGACCGAGCGTTATATCTGGTGTAAGAAAAAAATTGATTAACATTGCATGTTGTCTTTTGGGGGAAACTAAAAGACAACAAACCTTATCTTATTTGTGGTGTAGCCTTGGGAAACCAGGGCTACTCTGTATAAAAGAGTTATTCGTTCTCCACCTCCTTTCTTGTACTCTTAAATATCTCTTCCTCTATGTCGGTTTGGCGTATGTTTCTTTGGAAACCTTCATGATTTCATTCTTTTGACTTATGACATTCGGTCAATGGCAGCGTATCTGCAATGTGTGGTTGGCTTGTTACCGAATCAATCATTAGTTTGAGGTTTAGAAATATCCTTGCAGGATCTGAAAGTTCGAATTAACAGCTGATTCTGTGTATTCTATACAGTGATGAAAAACTTCTTTGAAAGTCATTTGTACTTGCTTTTAAGCAAGTCGGTTAGAAGGCGATAAGAAATAATCTCAGTTTGTGCCTGGGTCGGCGTAAGCGTGTCTTCCGTTTTATCGAGTGCCGATACAATCTTTGTGATCCTTCCACTGTTTTTTATGGCACCAAGCTCATTTTCGCCAAGAGCCACCAAATATTTAAGAAAGGTGCGTTCCCTAATGACTTCCCCTCTTAAATTGTCTGAAATATAATATTTAATGCTTTCCACGCTTTTCAAGAGATCCATGGATTTGCGTTCTTGAAGACATATCAAAAATTGAAGTACGAGTAGCGAGACATTCATACCCTTTTTATCCATGGAGGCAATCTTTGTGCTATTGATCAGCTTGCTCAATCTGAATTTAGGAATATCTTGAAATACCTCATTTAGTATTCCTGTTTCTGTATAGTACGTACAAAGAAACCATAGATAGCCTCCAAATATTTGCCACCTTTCTTGCTTGGCAGGCTTTAACACTTTAAAGTATTTGGATGAGGTGCAGGTCAAATAAATTCCACTAGCTTCGTTGAGTTTTTGGGTTACATTTTGATTGGAATCAGTTAGCGGTGAAGTATTGATGCAACATAGGAACTGTAATTCGTGGGCATCAAACCAACCACTACTCCCTTCTGGATACCGTTCAATACATTCTTTGGCGTAAGCTGCACTTAAATCGTAATTTCTCAATGCAAGCATAGCATCCATCTTCAGAAGCATATAATTGGACATCCTCACTTGCGAAAATGCGATTTTCTCGCTCTCTAAATAGCGAAGTGTTTGATTACATATATCTATGGCATTTCTGTTTTCTCCTTTCACCTGATAATAGAGGATTTGTATATTGCTGAGGGAAAGAAATAGCTTATGTGTCTTGAATTCATTGTATAAATTTTCGATTGCTTTCATGGCTGAATGCACATGTTCAAGCGTTCCAACCCTGACATATAGTTGTTTCGCAAAGGGAATCAAAAGTTGATAATAGAGTCCATCTGCCTCGGTCTCGGCACTATATACCTTCTGGAATTCTTTCAATTTGGCTCGATATAGCTTAAATTGCTTTTGATTGCCACTTTGAACTGCATCTCTTAGCAAGGAGTTGGCGCTCAGTTGGGCAATTTCATATATTTGGTATTTTTCCGCTTTATCCAAAACTTTCCGCATTAATTTATAGCCCGATAGGGTGGCACCAAAAAATATCATTAATCTGGAAATTATATAGTTACGGTTGCAGAACAAAAAGGAAGCTTGATATCCGTCAGCAGGGTATTGCCCTTCTACAGGAAAAAGGACATTAAGAAATAAACGTTCCTTTAGCCTTTTCTTTAGAACATTAAACTTGGCATGACTAACATGGTTGGCCTTCGTCCTATCCAAACCATATAAATCCTCCCTGGCTTGTTCATCGGAGGAGTATTTCCCTGATTCAAGTCCTTTATAGAACTGATATGTCTTGTCCCCAAAAAAATCTTTGGAAGGGATTATCTTATGGGGGAATGTAATTTTACCAGCTTTGATAAGCTGTACTATCTCGAATAACTCATTCAATGTAAGGCAATTTGGCGTTAGGGTAAATGAAATTGTGGCGTAAACAGCTGATTTTACATGTTATTTTTACCGTTATTTTCCTCTTTTTTATCCACTAAGATACTCACAAATTTGGCCTTTATTTCGAATATCAACCAAATCTTTACCCCTATGGACACGGTTTTAGCTGTTTTTCTCTATTTACATGTACTCTCGGCTCCCGGAACGTACGATTTAAGTCTTATTGAATCAATGAACACTGATTTGAATTATGCTATCCGACTTGTTGAAGCAAGTTCATTTCAAATGGAGACTGTTATTCAAGATTTTCTTCCCAAAGTGAAGGATATAGTAATAATAAATGATGAAGTCGGATATGATGAACATTAAACAAGCTACTCTTACCCTATAATACTTATTTTCAATTTAATACCAACTTTATGTACAAACCCAACCCCAAGTTTTCAAGGCGAAACAGTTTCGGCTTGAAACAAGTCTTTCAGATCCTGGCCTTCATTGGCTTACTTTTCATTAGCACAGCTGGCAGTTCACAGTGTTCGCCTTTGCCCGGCACGAACCAGTATTCGAGGTCTATCAATCAAACCTTCTCGGGGTCTCTCAACTGGCTACAGGCAGACTATGACAATACCAACAGCAATACCTATCTTCCTGGCCCCCGAACGATAGGTGTAAACAATACAGCCTATTGGGCAAATGTCCATTCCAATGGAGTGATCAACATCGTTTCAGACAATAGCATCAACAATACAGAAGCCACTAAAGCAGTTAAATTGGCTGCAAATGGAGATGTTATCAGCGCAGGAAACATCATTGTCAATTTCTCTGGCGGCAACCACACCATTTTGTTCCTTATGCGAACCACTTCCACTGGATCGGTATTATGGTGCGAATATTTCCAACAAACGACTACTACGGTGGATAACCATGTTGTGGTCACTGAGACAAGTGGAGGAGATATTGTAGCCGCAGCTTCCACCTTGTCGGGCAATGATGACATCATCATTGTTCGGACTAGCAGTGGCGGAGCATTGCGCTATTATGATGACCATCCCATTGCCTTGGCTACCAATCTTTCTGAGTCACATCCCAGTATCAACGGTATAACTGCCACTTATGACAATGGCTTTGTTTTGGTGGGAAGTTCAGGATATAACGGGCCTTCACCGGATTTTATCGCCGCCATAGTCTTAAAATATGATGCCAGTTATTCCTGCTTTCCATTTTGCCCCACATCTCCAGCACTGAATTGGAACTATATTTATCGCTCTCAAAGGGCAGTATATTCCTTTTCCAGCTCCAGCACGGCTAACAACTCCGCTTCCTACGCCAACGGTGTGGTGGAAGACGCGTCAACACATGCCCTGACAATTGTTGGATATACCGCCAATTGTGATCAAAACGGGCTAAATGGCACGTATGAAACCGGCTTTATTTTTCAACTCAGCAGTGCTGGTGCCCTCTCTGGAACTACGATCCCAAATTTTTCACCGAGCGGTGGATATTCCGGATATGTCCGCTTCAATGGAGTTAGCTTAAATGGTGCAACATTTATAGTAACTGGCTCAGTGTATAATACCATCAGCAATTATCATCAAACATTGATCACCTCAATTGATGCATCATTGACTTCTGATCTTTGGGCCTATGTCTATGGGACTTCTTCAGGGGGCATAGACGATGAAGGTTTTTCTGTTTTTCCAGGCGGGAATGGGTTCATATCTGTAGGCATAACGAATGAGGCCGGAAGTATCCAGCCACAGATCATTGCAACAGATGGATCAGGTGGGTCAAATTCCTGCAACAGCACCTTTAGCCTAAACAATTCAAGTGACAACAATGATGTTCCAATGTTTAATTCTGGGTCAGCATCCACTACAACAGCCACCCTGGCCTTCCCTGGAACTCCATCCCTATGCGACCACATGTCGGATATTTGCGGAAGCTGTAGCGCATCTACAAGCAAATCGCACTTTTCATATATCATGGACAATGACTTTATCCAAGATACCGTGCTGCAGGCCGATTATGACAATACAACCAATACGGTGATCACTGCAACAACGATCAATGTCAATTCCCACAATGAGATGCTTCTAAGCAAGACTAACTATAACGGCACAAAGGATTTTGCCAAAAATTTCTATCTCAACGGAACAGAAAAGGTAATGGCAGTGAAGCAAGCGACGTGGAACTATGCTTATAACAATGCCCCAAATGACCTTCTTGTTGCCGGAACCATGAAAATCAGCAATAAACGTTGCATATTTCTCATGCGCCTCGACTCTGCTGCCGATACGGTGAGGTGGTTCTATCACTATGATCAATCTACGGTAAGCTTGGATGGATTTGTGGTGCTGACAGAAACGACAGGGGGAGACATAGTTGCTGTAGCTTCTTGCCAAAGCGGAAGCAACCATATCGCTATCTTACGTACTGACTATACTGGAGCGGTGAGGTATTATGATGATTATTCTGTTTTCGCTGCAGGAAACTTGTCTGAATCCCATCCGTATATCCGAGCCATTACGGCCGATGACCAAAATGGATACGCCATTTGCGGGAGCACCGGTGACAATGGGGATTTTAGCGGAGCACTGGTACTGAGATATGACAGCGGCTATTCGGCTACTCATACATTGAACTGGCATTATATCTATAGAAATTATTGCCCATCCGGATATAATCTTTCCATCCCGTCAGAAGTTTCGATATCCGTTGCCAATGCCATTCAAGAGGATGCAAACGGACTTTTCGTAGTAGCAGGGTATTATACTGGATACGAGGCAGAAAATAATACAACTCCGCCTACCACCATTCATTATAGAAGAGGTCTGGCATTTGTGCTTTCATATGTGACTGGCCCAACCCCGACCCTCTATGAAGCTGAAAAATTCAAATTTGCCAACGTAGGCAGTACTATTCATAATGACTATTTGGAATTCAATGGGCTTCTCCTTGACGGCTCCAATTATATACTTACGGGGGCCTATACAACGGTAAGCAATGGCAAAATGTACACGCTTACGATGTCTGTGACACCCCATACCACGCCAACGAATTGGCCAATCAATTGGAGTGGGACTGGCAACTACATAGGTTCAAATTCGATAAATTATGGTTGGTCGATTTTCAAGGAATCCAAAGGATATATGATAGTGGGCTACTCCAATGATAACAGTTCAAGTTTGCAGCCTAATATATTATCCGTTAGCAGCACAGGTACTTTAACCTGTTCAAACACTTTTGCGCCAATTGATTCTCTTGGAAACGAAGAACCCCCTACATTCAGCCACAGTGGCAGTGTTAGCCAGACTAGGAATACGGGCACGTATTCAAAATGGGATGTTTGTGGGCACCTGGTTGATGATTGTATTGGTAGTAGCAGACCGCTAGAATCAGGAATAGACAACAACGGAGCCCTGGGAGACAAACTTGCGGTTTACCCTAATCCAGCGGCCAACAAAGTATTTATTGATCTAACGGGACAGAATGCTACTCGAGCCGTTGTTACCCTAATGGATATTCAAGGGAAAGAAGTGGCCAACTCAAACGTAGAAATCGTAGAGGGGGCCAATCATTTTGGAGTGGATATCAGTGGCTTGCAACCTGGCTTCTATTTTATAAAAATTGTGGGAAATAGCTGCGCCTATCCTGTAGTTAAATTCCAAAAGAACTGACCTTGAAATAGATGCACTTTAGAGGCCGTCTCAAATTTTGTTTTTGAGGCGGCCTTTTATTATGGGAAAAGCGTTTTTGGTTCTCCTTCACTTTTT
>Ga0206962_1197_pt1 | contig 17462 bp, 15 predicted proteins | sample Alteio_BWOrgHeat_27_FD_153241 | JGI IMG/M metagenome (GOLD analysis project Ga0206962, IMG submission 153241) | Enriched cells from forest soil in Barre Woods Harvard Forest LTER site, Petersham, Massachusetts, United States -... | ecosystem: Environmental > Terrestrial > Soil > Temperate forest >...
GATCAGGTCCGCCGGAGAGCAGCAGCCCTTCGCGAGGAACGCGTCGGCCCGATGTGCGCGCTCGCCCGCTCGCACTGTATCGCTCGTCAGAATCATCGGCACCTCGGGCGAAATCTCTTTGAGGTGACCGATCAGCGCATTGCCATCCATCTGCGGAAGTCCAAGGTCCGTCAAAACCAGATCGACCTGCGTTGAAGAAAAGAGCGTAATGGCTTCGGGCCCGTTGAGTGCCGTGTAAACACGATAGCCGCGTGTCTCCAGCAGAAACTTGCGTACAGATAGAGTCTGTTCATTATCGTCAACGCATAGGATGATCTTCTTGGGTCGCATGGGGTAAGTACTAACTCCTTCAGATAGATATCTGTTCGGCCGCGCCTGCCAATCGGCAAGAGTGGCATGGTACATGAATCAACGCAGCGAAAAGGCAAGGGTCGTCAAAGAAAATGACTCTCCCTCCACGCCTGAGCGCAGTGCCGCCGCGCGTGGATTGGAATACAAACCAAACCAAGGCTGCGGTAATCAAAGAAATTGAAAAAAATCTTCCCCAACCGGGATTTCAGAAGAGGCGCATCGCTTCCCTGCGATGGAATGCTCCGTTTCGGCAGCACTCTGTCTTCTTGAATCCCGATCAGGTTGGAAGAATGAAACTACGTTCTTCTGCCCAGTTTCAAAATTGTGAGTGAACTACAAAGCAAGATGTACGCTCACTTGTGCGCTTGAATCCTGCAACGCTTCCCGAGACTAAGGACATCGGCGCAGGCACGCAATGGGGAATGGCAGGCGAAAATCTGTCCCAAAATTAACCACTAAACCTGCTTTTATGAATACATCTCTTTACTGGCAACTACTTGCAAATATGAATGCCTGTTGAAAGCATGTGCATCACGGCAGGAAAAGGTGGCCTTTTGCCACGAGAATAGTGCTGCCTCCAACACGCACGTCAGAAACATTCCCATCTTGGGACGTGAAATTCGCCTCCTCGGAGTCGCCCTGAAACTTTGCGCTTAGGAAGAGATCGCTCGGACGCCCCATTTCCACGCCTTGACACACATGTACGGTAGCGCCTGAAGGCACGGCCCCATAACGCACCAGGTGGCTGATCGCGCAACCGGCTGCCGAGCCCGTGGCTGGATCTTCCCCGCCATTGAACTGCATTCTGGCGCGCCACGCAGGCTGCGCCACAAGGTCCGCCGTGGGGCTTGTAGGGGGCGCAGGAGCCTCAGGTCCAAGCACGTAGAACCATCGCGCTCCTCGAGCTCTCAGGAATGCGCTGGCCTCCTCCTGACGCACATGCAGACTGGCTAAAGACTCAGCGGATCTTAGCGGGACGATGGCAAAGGCCGTACCCGTCGAAACAATCTGGATGGGCAGCGTATGGTCGAACTCTTCGACCGCTATGCCGGTCAATGCAGAGACATCAGCAGCATCCAGGATCTCTCCAAATTCGGGGTCACGCTGTGTCATCTCGCCATGGGCCGGCCATAGCGAGACAGCAGGTGAAGCCTCAAAGCGTACCGGAACCTGGCCGACATTGAGATTCAGCGTCAAGGTGTTGTTCACGACAACCTCAGGCGCAATGACACGAAGCAGGCTTGCTGTTCCCAGCGTGGGGTGTCCCGCGAACGGTAGCTCTTCCTGCGTGGTGAAGATGCGGACTCGTACACCTTCGCGACGCTCCGATTCACTCGGACCGCGCTCAACGAAGGTGGTCTCAGACAGATTCATCTCGCGCGCAATCGCCTGCATCTTCTCCGTAGACAGCGTGCCCGGATTGATCACCACCGCGAGCGGATTCCCTTGCAAGGGAGTCTCGGTAAAAACATCCAGCACAAAATACTCAAGACCCCGCCCGGTGGTTTCCGTAGCGTCAATCATCGCTTGACACCTCCGCGTAATGCCTCTAGTCTACGGATATCCGCAGCGGATCGCAGCAATATGCCTTGCGGAAAAAAGGTTTCAAGCGAACACGATGAAAATGCCGGCTCACATCGCGACCTGTCTCAGCCACTGTTGCTGCAGCTTGATGCAGCCGAGTCCTGCGGGCAGGTACTGAGCCGATCCGGAATAATCGAATCGAGCCTCAGACGCCCCACCCGCATCACCAGCGTGGTGGGTTTTTACTTTCTGTGGATTCACGTTTGAAACACCGGCAACGAGCAGTTGTTCGCTGGCTCGTGGTTGGTGCAAAGATGAGCACCGGTGGCGAAGTGGCTAACGCGCTGGTCTGCAAAACCAGTATTCGCGGGTTCAATTCCCGCCCGGTGCTCCAATCCTTCAATTGCTTAGTTGGCGAACTTAGACTCGCGGTATTGGGCAGTGTAGCGGAAACTGTAGCGAGCGCACTGCTTTTCCTGGTTTTCACAATATTCGGGCCTATTGAATTGAGCGTGAGGTTTGCAGAATTCCTCGCTCCGCATCGGCAATCTTCCGTTCACTGACATATTGCTCCATCTTGTCCGTCGCCTTCGTCTGATGCTCTTGCGTCGGGTGCGCGTAGCGGAGAACCATATTGATCTTTGAGTGCCCTAGCATCGCCGCCAGGGTCACCAGGTCGATGCCAGCCTGGGCAGCTCGGGTAGCCCACGTGTGGCGACAGTCGTAGGGTCGAAACGGTGCAACTTTACTCTCTCGCAAGGCCCGCGCGTGGGCGCTCTGGATGCCAGGCAGCGGCCGCGTGTTGTCCACTTCGCAGGGGAAGAGATTGTGTCACGACTCGGAGCGTTACAGCACACGAGAATTTACACGCACCGCGGTACAACTGATCGAACTCGTTGGCGGATGTCGCAACTCTCACGCAAAAGCGCGTGCGGAACTCGTTAAGGAGGGACTGGTATTCGTCCACAGTCTCGGACAAGATGGCTTCAAATTCCACCTTTGCGACCCCGAGACAGGGAAACCGTGGCCTTATTCCCCAAAGACGAAATTGACGAAAGCCCATAAGGCCGCGCCTCTTCCCCCTGGCGCATCCGAACATGACGCTCCCGTTCTGGAGATGCCTGCAAAAGTAGCCAAACCTCAGCCAAAGGACGAGGCTGACTATCGCCCTGCTCAAGCTCCTCGGCCAGCAATGGCACAAAATGCAGACCAATCATTCACCGAAACGGAAACCTCGATGAACGAGGAGTTAGATCCGAGCTTTAACTTTGGCTGTAATTCTCCCGTGGAGATATACTCTGCGCCGAGGAAAGAGCTGACAAATTTCGCCTTTACATGGGCCGACCTCGAGCAGCAAGATTCCTCTTGGCGGCGCAATAGTTGAGCGGATAGCCTCCCAACAACTGCGCATCCCCTCTCAAAAGTTGAGCATGCAAGCCCAATGTTTGCGCAGGGGGTCTACTCTAAGATGCTCGCACGGTGAAGGTTACAAGAGAGTCGCACATTCCTAAAACATTCCTAATAAAGAAGATTTCTATGAGAGAGTATTGCTATTCCAACAAGCGGGTGCAGGTGAGAAGTTGGAAGCATCGCACCTTCTCTTCGTGAACTGCACTCTATTGACGAATAAGCTGTATCAATGGTTCTACCAGGAGACATGGACATCATCGATCGAAGTTCAAACATCACGCCGCCGTCATCGCGGTGCGTCACTCAGACTGTCAGTACGGTTTTGGTGGGCAGGGCCCTCGATTCCGCCTAAGCCTCAGGAAGCAGACAGGACGCCGCCAGATCGCCCAGTTTACAAAACCCTCTCTTGCATAAAGCAATGTATCCGAGGGCCGACTTGTTTCGATGCCGGTACCTGTATGTGTGAAGTCAATCAGCCAGCAGAAAATTCCGCAAAAATTTCTGGAGCTTGGAGAATTGCAGGGTGAACCCCTTCCGAGCATTGAACGTCAGATGTTTGGGTTTTGTTGGTGGCCGCTCTGGGCCTCGGCGGCCAACCATTCTAAGAGAGAGCGAGCACCGAGCCACAGCGAAATCGCCGATGCCGCTCTTGCTGGTAGAGCCTGGCTCTATTTGTGGCACCGCATGCAGCGCACACCCTAGTCACAGTTGATATTTTCACCATTAGTGCTAGTTTATTAATCTCGGCAATATAACGAGTGGTCAGTTTATGGAAGCCAGACCTACAATGTTTTTCAGACTGAAATTGACATGGAATCTGTGGTGCGGGCAATGCACTTTCACCATTACTGATGACTCTTTGAATCAAAGGCTTAGCATCGTGCCTATCATCCGTTCTGAGCTGGCACGGGAAAATCCCACCTTGGATTAGCCAATACATCGAACGGGCGTCTGACCCAGATTAAGCGGCCTCTGCCGACAGGCATCACCTTTGCAGAAAGTATCGCCCGCGAAGTTCCTTTTACCTCGCTCTGAGGTCAGTTTGGGGGCTCTTGGAGCTACTTGGACGATGATTTGTCGACAGATTGTAGAGCTAACAGCTTGTCCAATGCGTAATCGCCTACGAAACGCGTGTCGATGAACTTGCCATGTACTACGAACTCCGGAGCGTTCTCGGCTCCGTCAAGCAGTTTAGCCGCTGCCGTCACCTGGACAATCAATCCGAAGTCCCCGACTGAAGCTGCGGACTTCTTAAGATCCTGTAAACTGCATCCGTCGCAGTTCAGAATCAATCGCGATGATGGTTCGCCTTCAGTTGTGACTGTGACGGTGGTGAAATATAAAGTGGCCGCGCCATTCTCCCGTTTGACGTCCTCCAGAGTCGCGTAAAAGAGCACTGGGCGATGATCTGTTCTAAGGAGAATTGGCTCCGTGTATGACATCGAAGACGCCCGCGTGTTCCTTACCGAGGCGGGGGTTTCAGTAGAAGAGATCGCTCCTCAGGTCGAAGGCAAATTTCTAAGCGCGATCATTCGCGCTACGAAGCCTGCAGCCGCTTGCTGCGCACCTGGATGCTGGCCACCCTGGATGCTGCCCACCTGATGCTCTTGCCGGAGTCCTGATATGAACTGCTCCACTCCGAGCCACTACAACGTCCTATTCCTCTGCACGGGCAACTCCGCCCGCTCCATCATGGCTGAGGCAATCCTGAAGCGTAGAGGCAAAAGCCTATTTACCGCCTACAGTGTGTGCAGTCATCCATCCGGTACAGTCCGGCCTGAAGCACTACACCAGATCGAAGCTGCGGACTTTCGTCCGACGGACTGCGGATCAAGTCGTGGGAGGAATTTTCAGTGTCTGACGCCGCCCACATAGATTTCATCTTCACCGTCTGTGACAACGCAGCCAACGAAGTCTGCCCTATCTGGCCGGGAGATCCCATGACCGCTCATTGGGGAATCCCCGATCCGACCGCAGTACGGGGTACGCCCGAAGAGAAGGCCGCGCTTTCTGCGACGCTTTCACCGTCTTAGACCGCCGAATTAGCCTCTTCCTTTCCCTGCCCCTCTCTACATTGGAGAGCCTTGCAATCCAGAAAGAACTCGACAGCATCGGCAAACAATGAAGCCAACACTCTCACGAAAGATGGTTGCAGAGTTCACCGGAACGCTCCTCCTGCCGGCCGCAGTTGTCGGCTCTGGAATCATGGGCGAAAGGTTGCAGCGGGCAATGCCGCTATCGTGCTCCTCACCAACACCCTCGCGACAGGCACCGCGTTGATGGCAATCATCCTCGCATTTGGTCTCATCTCCGGGGCACGCCTCAATCCAGTCGTAAGCCTTGCCGATGTGTGGCAGGTGGCATCGCGTGGCGCGCGACCTCGGCGTACATAGTTGCACAGTTGGCCGGAGCATTCGCCGGAGTTGCAACGGCTCATTTCGTGGCATAACGCGCATGAACCCGTTGCGACTGCGCGTGGAGTCTCCTCAGCCGATGGTGGAAGAGGGGCGATTCTTCGCCGAGGAGATTGCACGCAAGAATGGATTCGTAGACCTTGACCGAATGCGGAGGTCGTTCATTCGGGCCTTCGGACAGTCGCCAGGCCATTCAACGCAACTTTCGAACGATTTGAAGATTGGATCTCATCAGACGCACTCCTTTCCGTGCGGAGTCGCGCGTGTATGTCTTTACGCTCCAGATCCACAGAGAACGCCAACCTCCGAGGCCGGCGCGGCTCGAGCCAGCGAGAACGAAAAGCAACTACCTCGGCCCGTCTCACTCTCAACGATCAGCTGCGTTCCATGCCGCTCCGCAATCCACTTGCCGAGCGCGAGCCCTAACCCGGAGCCCCTTGTGGCCTCAGTGTCCGGTTTTGCTCCGCGATAGAACCGATCAAAAATTCGCGGCAAATCTCCAGCGGAAATGCCAATACCAGTATCGTGTACCGAGAGACGAACCTGCTCCGCCGATTGGCTCGCGCTTAACGTCACTGACCCACCAGGCGGCGTGTACTTGATCGCGTTTTCGAGCAAGATCGATAGCAATCTCGAAATACCCGCCGGATCGCCAAGCAGAGTGAGATCGCCCGGCTCCATCTCAATACGAAATTCAATCAGCGCCCGCTCCATGGGAAGCTCCCATGTATCGCGAACTTGCTCAATCAGCGTCCGCGGGTCGACGGGCACCCGGCTGTGCGTCTCAGCCCCCGCATCCGCCCGTGCGATGGATAACAGATTTTCCACCAGTCTCGTCATACGAACGGTCTCATCACGCAGGCGCGAAAGCGTTTCTCTGTATTCTGCCGGAGTACGGGGACGAATCAGCGCCACCTCAATTTCCGTCCGCAACAGCGCGATCGGGGTGCGCAGTTCGTGCGAGGCGTTCCCGGTGAATGCACGAACGCTGGCGAAGGCTTTGTCGATTCGTCCGAGCATCTGGTTGAGCGTTTCGGAGAGGTGAGAAATCTCATCCTTCGCAGTCAAAACCGGAAGCCGTTTATCGAGATTTCGATCCGTGATCTTGCGCGCCTCAGCAGCCAGCAGCGCCACCGGTCTCAACGCCTTACGGCTCATCAAGTGACCGCCCAGCGCAGCCAGTACAATCATGACCGGCGTCAGCAGTAACAAGCTGGTTCGAAACTTACTCAACAACGCCATTGACTTGTTAAGAGCAAGTCCGGTTTGCACCGAATAAAGCCGCCCCGCCGCCTTGATCGGATAAGCCAGCGCGCGCACATAACGCGAGCCTTGATGAAACTCCATGATCAAGCCCTGTGCTGGAATTCGCTCGGGATCCGGCAGCTCCGGATTCTCGGCGCTCATCCTCTTCGAACGATAAATCCAATTCCCATCCTGATCCTTCACCTGCAGCCACTTGCCGTCGTCCTTGATCGAATAGATCGAATCGAACCCCGCCTTCAGATTCTCGATGCTCTGGTTAGGGTCTTTATGTGCCAGCAGCAACTGCACGTCTTCAACCCGCTCCTGAAGATCGTGATACTCAGTCTCATCGACGCTACGTTGCAACATCCACCAACTCGCCGCACTCAGCAGGCCCGCTGCAGTCGCGAACATGGCGAAATACCATAACGAAAGTCGTATCCGGATAGGCAGAGAATTAATCAATGGTGCACTCCGGTGGCGGCTGCAGGGCAGCAGAGCATGTAGCCCTCTCCTCGTACAGTCACAATCATCTTGTACTCAAAAGGCGCGTCAACCTTGCCCCGAATCGCATTGATCAGCACATCCAGCGCTCCGATTCCCACGACAGGATTGGCCCCCCATACCTGCTCCATCAGAACATGTCGCGGAACGCACCGACCTGCATTGCGTGCAAGAGCGAGAACCAGAGCGAACTCCGACCTGCTTAGGTCCACCGGTTTGCGGTCGCGAGTAACGATGCGACGAACAGGATCGATTGCCAGATCGGCTATCAGTAACTTGCCGTTCTCTCTTCCCCGAACTGAACGTGTGATCGATTGCAGCCGAAGCACTAGCTCCGGAAAGGAAAATGGCTTTGTCATGTAGTCATCGGCACCCAGGTCGAGGCCACGAATAATCTCGTCTTCACTGTCACGCGCGGTCAGCATCAACACCGGGCTGGTTCGTCCGCGCTCTCGCAGCATCCTCACCAGATCGTAGCCATCGCGATAAGGCAGACCGATGTCAAGAACGATGGCATCATGTTCGTATGTGGTGGCTATCTCGAGGCCTGCAAGGCCGTCCTGTGCAACTGTGACCGTGCAATCGTGATCCTGGAGCCCGCGGCGAAGCAATTCCAGCATTCGCGGCTCATCTTCAATGACCAGAATCTTCATAGGCTCCCAATCGAGACATTTGCCGCCGCGCGCCTCGTGATGAAACCGGCGCAGATCGAACTCAAGCAGGGGCTTGCTCAATTTGAGCAGAATCGCACGCCAAACACACGGCCGCTAGATCGCCTGCGCGGGGATTCATCGAAATTTTACGAATTGCTTATTTGTCCGTCACGATGTAGTCCACATCCGCACGAGCTACCTTAGAACTTATTCATCGCTCAGTAAACATCGGTTTACAGCCACAAGACAAGCTAACGTCAAGCAGCGCACGGCAAAGGCACACACGAATGCGCACCGGCGCCAGAGGGAAAACCATGTCTACGAAGGCCATACTATATTCACTCTTAATCACAATCTTACTGATCGTGCCAGCAATCAGCGCAACTGCTGTCGCAAACGCCGCCGGGCCCAATGATGGCAGCGTAAGCGGGACCATCCGTGATTCGTCGGGCGCCGCCCTCACGGGAGCGCAGGTTCTCTTGCAACCCACAGGCACGACTGTAACCTCGGACAAGCAGGGCAGTTATCTCATTCCGAATGTCACGCCCGGTACCTATACGGTGACAATCTCATACGTAGGATTTGCGAACTCGGTAAATACTATCACTGTCGCAGCGGGTCAGACGGCTTCGCTCGAGACTATCTTGACCGTTGGTTCGGCAAGCCAGCAGATCGAAGTGAACGCCACCCTCGAGGGCGATGCCGCGTCCATCAACGAACAACGCGTCTCCGACAACATTTTGGACGTCCAGACCGAGGCGCAGATTCGCAGCCTGCCAAACGCCAATATTGCCGATGTGGTAGGACGCATGCCCGGCGTTACCCTGCAGCGTAATGAGGGTGAGGGACAGTATGTTCAAATTCGAGGAACAGAGCCGAGGCTCAGCAATACGACAATCGACGGCGTAATCGTTCCCGGCCCCGATCCTCAGGTCAGGCAGGTGGACCTCGATACGATCCCGGCAGATCTAGTCGGATCTGTCGCCATTAACAAGACGCTCTCGGCCAATCAGGATGGCGACGCGATCGGAGGCTCGGTCGATCTGCGCATCAAGCAACCCACATCGGATCGCCCCGCACTAATGATCGAAGGCACAGACGGCTACACTCCAATCGCAAATGGCCGCAAGACTTTTGCGATCGGCTCGTCCCTCGGCTTTCGCTTCGGTCCTCAGAGCGGGCAAGGAAAGAAATTCGGTCTCGAAGTCGGCTATCACTATGACTACAACGGCCGCGCGATCGACGACATCGAACCGGTTCCAAACCTGGATGGCCCGAACAATTCTTTGTCCTATGACAATCTTTATATTCAGGAATACCTATACGATCGAACCCGCTACGGCTTCGCCGGTAGCCTGGACTATAGGCTGAACGATCACTCCGACCTTTACGTGCACGGGCTTTTTTCCAACTTTAGAGACTACGGCCAGAAGTATGCGTACCAACTGGCTTTCGAAGACAATCCGAAATACAAGACGAGCGTTCGCCGGCCTAACCTTCAGGTGGCTGACCTGGCCGTCGGTGGCAATCAGGTTTTCACTCGCACGTTTGTGCGATACCAGATCGCGATTGCTCACTCGCGATTCGGCGGAGCTGCCGGCAATCCTGGTGCGGAATTCAAGGTGAAAAAGCACAGCGATGTAGGCACCGATTGCGACTACGTTCCTGGGCCCAGCCAATACCGGCCACAATATACCTGCAATGTCGCAGGAAACCCCACCATGGATCCAAACAGTTATTTCCTCGATACGATCGACCTCACCTTTGGACAGGCAACCCAGCTGAACCTGCAGGCAAGCGGCTCGATGGGCATCAACTATCACCTCGGTGGCCACTTTTCGACGTTCGAATTCGGCGGCCAGTTTCGCAATGAGCACAAAGGTCAGAACGCTTACTCGCCCGAGTACGATTCGAATGATAACGACCCGATGAGTCAATATCTCGGCAGCTTCAACAACCATCACTTCTATGGCGGCAGCTACCGCCTCGGCCCTGTCACAAGCTTTGAGGCGATCACCGGAGACCTAGCAGCAAACCCCGGCAATTACACGCTCGACGAAGGCACCACGCATCTCCAATCCGATTCGGCGAACTACAACCTGCAGGAGAGAGTCTCCGCGGGCTATCTCATGAATACGATTCAGTTCGGACGATTCCATCTGCAAACCGGCCTACGCATCGAAGGTACAAACACATCGAACACCGGCTACCTCGTAGTGAATGATGCGGATGGAAACTATGTATCGACGACGCCACAGTATGGAAGCGGTTCGTACGTTGATCCGTTGCCCAGCGTGCAGCTGCGCTACAAGATTGACAATGACTCGGACCTCCGCGCAGTCTACGGTCGCGGCATTTCGCGCCCCGATCCCTACCAGCTGGTCCCGTACATCACCGAAGATCAGTCGACCGATCCATACACGGTTGGAATCGGCAATCCCAAGTTGGTGGCTGAACACGCGAATGACTATGACGTTCTCTACGAACGATTCATGCCTTCGCTGGGCATGATCGAGGCCGGTTACTTTTATAAACAGATCAGCAAGCCCATCTACGGCCAGCAATCGATTATTCCATCCACAGGCTCTCCACTCTCGCAGAACTACGCCGGAGAACTCGTCTTCCAGGAAGTGAACGGCGATCACGCGCACGTGCAGGGAATCGAAGTCGCTTATCAGCAGCATTTGACCTTTCTCCCGGGAGTACTGACCGGCGCGCGAATCAACACGAACTTCACCTATACCAACTCGAAAAACTACAATCTCACCGGCCGCAGCGACAATCCCGCACTGGTTGGACAGGCCCCCTATTCCTGGAACATTGGCCCTGCCTATGCCACCAAGCGCGGATTGTTCTCTGTAGGAATTTCGCATAACGGTGCGAATATCTATGCCTACCAGTACCAGAGCACAGGCCCTGGCGCTGTGCCTTTCGGCGTCAACGGTCCATTCGGAGATAACTACTTCTATGCGCACACGCAGGTGGATGCAAAGGCCAGTTACTATCTCGGCAAAGGATTCACAGTGATGGCGATCGGCGAAAACATGAACAATGCAGTCTTCGGCTTCTACAATGGCAGCCCGGGGTACATGGTTCAGCGCGAGTATTACAAGCCTACTTACTCCGGCGGAGTTCGCTGGACTCAGCATCACGAGTAGCAAGCCGTTTCAAGGAGTTAGGCCGTCCACCCCAGAGTTATAGCCAACTATCCACGAATGCGCGGTCCAGATCTGGACTGCGCAACCATCGCGAGGCGGAATGATCTGGAAAGCAATCGTTACAGGAGTTTTTATATTCACCGCGCTCTGCGCTAATTCACAGGACCAGCCGCCGTTGCTGCTGCAACGCACCATTGCATTGCCTGCAGTTTCAGGCAGATTCGACCATTTCGCAATTGATCTAGCCACCGATCGCCTTTTTGCCGCAGCAACAGGAAATCATACCGTCGAGGTCATCGATCTAAAGACCGGATCAGTGCAGCAAAGTATCGCCGGGCTCGGCAAGCCGCATGGATTGGCATGGGTCTCGCAGACACAAAGCCTTTACGTTGCTGATGGCTCCCTCGGCGAACTCAGGGTCTACCAGGGCACTCCGCTCAAGCTAGCGGGCCAACTCAAGCTCTCCGATGACGCAGACGACATGGTCTACAATCCAGCCGCGCACCTGCTCTACGTAGGTCACGGCGGAGCCAATGCAGAAAACCCTGCATGCATCGCAGTGGTTGACACTAGGCGGTTCGCGATCCGAGCCAGCATCCCCGTCGCAACCCATCCAGAAGCCGTGGATATGGACAGCGGTAGCGGTCGCATCTTTGCCAATATCGCTGAAGCCGGCGCGATCTTCGTCCTTGACGGCGGCTCCGCCCCGATTACCGCGAAGTGGAAGCTCGATAAAGCCACCGACAATGTCCCTATAGCCTTCGATGCCGAACATCAGCTGCTGTTGATAGCCTGCCGCAAGCCAGCCGTCCTGATCGCGCTCGATGCAACCACAGGCAAAGAACTGTTCCGCCTGCCCACTGGCGGCGGAGCCGATGACATGTTCTATGACCCAGCGCTGCATCGCGTTTACGTAGTCTGCGGCGCCGGCGAAGTAGACACCTACCAGGTAGATTCACGAAACGCAGCGTACCCTATGGAGATTCTGCACACGGTGGAGGGAGCAAAGACAGGGCTCTTTGTGCCCTCACAGTCCCTCCTTTACATCGGCATTCCGGGAGTCGCTTCACAAAGCGGAGCATCGGGCCTTTCGGCCGAAATCCGGATCTATTCCACGCAATTAAACCGAGGTAGAAGGTGATGCTTCGCTTTCGGTCCGTTCCAGCAGCCACTTGTGTCGTACTCGCCTCGTCATTGACGCTCGGTGCTCAATCGCCGGCAGCCCCAACGGATGAGTTGAAGTTTGAAGTGATCGTGAGCCGGCACGGCGTGCGTTCCCCCACTGGCAAGGTGGATCAGCTCAACCAGTACTCCGCCCAGCCTTGGCCAAAATGGAGTGTGCCACCCGGCTACCTCACCGAACACGGCGCAAAGTTAATGACGCTTTTCGGTGCCTATGATCGAGAGCTGCTATCAAGACAGGGACTACTTTCTCCGACCGGCTGCAGTGATGCCGGTCAGGTCACCATCATTGCCGACTCTGACCAGCGCACTAGAGAAACAGGAAAGGCCATGGCTAGCGGACTAATGCCTGGCTGCTCGCTGGAAGTGCATGGCGAACCCGAGGGAGCCGCCGATCCGCTCTTCCATTCGCTCGATGCCGGCGTCGGGCGCCCTGACAAGTTCCTGGCGACAGCAGCAGTGGCCGGACGAATCGGCAACAATCCAGCCGCACTGACCGAGGTATATCGCACTCAGCTGCAGGCTCTCGATGATGTTCTCTCTGGCTGCGGCCATAGCACATGCGCCACTGCGACTACTCAGGTGCGAACTTCCATCTTCGACGTTCCATCTTCGCTTGAAGAGGGAAAGGGTGCTCACCTTGTCGATCTACACGGTCCTCTGAGCACCGCGTCCACAATGTCTGAAAATCTACTGCTCGAGTATGCCGAAGGCATGGATCAGGCACAGGTGGGCTGGGGTCGAGTCGACAGCAACAAGGTTAGGGACCTGCTGCAACTGCATACAGCAAGCTCAGATCTGGAGCGTCGCACAAGTTATCTCGCTCGAATACAGGCCTCCAACCTGCTCAGCCATATCCTCAGTTCGATGCAGCAGGCGGTCTCGCAACAGTCAGTACATGGGGCGCTCACCAGACCCACAGATCGGGTTCTGATCCTGGTAGGACACGACACAAACCTGACCAACATCAGCGGAACCCTAGACCTCTCATGGCTCATTGATGACCGCCGCGACGACACTCCACCGGGAGGAGCAATCGTTTTCGAACTATGGAAAAGAGCAGGTAAAGCTGAATATTTTGTCCGCACTTGGTACACCGCGCAGACACTCGGTCAGATGCGCAACATGACACCGCTTACGCTCACGTCTCCACCAGAACGCGCAACCGTCTTCGTCCCCAAATGCAGCCAGGCCGACGGATCGTGCCCATGGCAAACATTCGAGTCAACGGTTCGCAGTGCCATCGATCCAGCTTTCGTAAAGTAAGGTAGTTCGCCGCGACGGAAGATAAGAAGGGGAAGTGGTAGGCGAGGCGGGATCGAATCTGTTCGAGCATACCCTTTGCTATCAAGGGTCACCGAGGGACCTAGCGAAATCCTGGAGTCGTTCCACAATCCTTGTCCCCTCTTATTTGAGCCGAAAAGACTATGATCACTGGCCTACGCCTACCGAGGCGTCGCAGCAATTACTCGAGTCGCGCCAGGAGATACTCTTGTGGCCATGAATGGGAGGATCCTCCATCGACATGAGTTCCTCCTCAATCAGCAGCCGCACCCGCTGTATGCTCGCGCTTGGGCTGTCTGTGAACAGAACGATGCAAACAACGTCCGACATGAGGCTTGATTCCTGGGAGTTCCAGCGATGCGCCCACACGTGCTGGATGATCGGTTCGACGATATCCCACGTTTTCCCGAAGGCATCTGCATCAACCGAACCCAGAGTTGTGACAACTCATGGATTTTGGAAACTGTAGCGGGTACCGGTCTAGATGTGCTTATATCGGTTGAACGAGTTGGCCCCATACCATTGAAAATAGAAGTCCATCGAAGCCGGTGCAACCCGGCATAAACGGACTTCCATGGTCTGCAAACCAGTATTCGCGGGTTCAATTCCCGCCCGGCGTTCCAATAAAATCAGGCCTTCTCCGAAAGTCCCGCAGAAAATTTCCGTGTACGAATTTCAAAAGCCGATCGCTGAATCGACTCTTGCAGCTTTCGTTTTGAGCCAGTACTCTTGATTTTCTTAACGGAGAACGTTTTCCCAATGTCCAAAACGCTGTCTCAAACTTTTACCTCCCGGCGCAATTTCCTTCAGGCCTCAGGCCTTATCGCTTCCGCAGCCGCACTGCGCACGTGGCCGCTCTTCTCGCAATCGACGCAGGTCGACGCGCACATTGAGATCATGCCTTCCGAGCCCATCGGAACGATCTCGCCGGAGATCTACTCGCATTTCATCGAGCATCTCGGGGGTGTGATCTACGACGGCGTCTGGGTCGGCGAGAACTCCAAGATTCCCAATCAGAATGGAATTCGTACCGCATTCATCGACGCCATGCGGGCCGTCAAGGCTCCGGTGCTGCGCTGGCCTGGGGGCTGCTTTGCCGATTCTTACGACTGGCATGACGGCCTTGGACCTCGCGCAAAGCGCTCTCCTCGCGCCGGCTTCTGGGATCAGCAGGAATCGAATCAGTATGGTCTCCATGAGTTCATGCGCACGTGCCGCGCCATTGGTTGCAAGCCGTACCTTGCCGCCAATCTGCGGACCCAGCCCGCGCGGGATTTCTACCAGGAGATCGAGTATTGCAATGCCCCGGCAGGCGACCTGCCATCGAACTCCGCCGCTCCTGCAGTGCCCAACGGCCTTGCCGCCATGCGCGCTGCCAACGGCGATCGAGAGCCCTTCAATGTCGATTTGTGGGGAGTCGGAAACGAGAGCTGGGGTTGCGGTGGAAACCTCACCCCGGAGGAATATGCAACCGAGTTTCGCCGTTTCACAGCCTGGACTCCCAGCTATAGTCAGACTCCGCTTCGCTTTGTTGCCGTGGGTCCAAATGGTGACGACGTGGATTGGACCACCCGCCTCTTCAAGGCGCTATACACTAACCCCGAACGCCGGCACCTCTGGGGACTGTCCATTCACTACTACACCTCTGGAACAGCTACTCGTTTTGCCGATGGTGACGCGCTGCGCTTCAATGACGCTGAATACTATGACCTGCTCACGCGTGGCAGCCTCATGGAGAAAGTCGTCACCGATCACTGGCGCGCCATGGGAAACACGCCCGGTCAGCCTGACGTAAAGCTGGCTGTCGATGAGTGGGGCGCCTGGTATGGCGACGGCACACGCCTCGGCCCGCAATACAACCTGTCGCAGCAGTCGACCATGCGCGACGCACTCCTTACCGGCATTACGTTCGATATCTTCCAGCGCCACGCGGACAAAGTTGCTGTAGCCGCAGTTGCGCAGTCGATCAACTGCATTCATTCTCTTATGCTCGCCCAAGAAGAAAAATTCACTCTGACTCCAACTTTTCATGTTTTCAAAATGTATCTGCCGCATCATGGAGCACAGGCTGTGCGTGCCGAATTCACTGCCTCGTCGATCGACAATCCCCTTGGGAACACAGCGATTCAGGTAGGCGGCAACAGTTACATCGGCCAGCTTGCACCAGTGAAGACTCTCGCAGGCCTGAGCGGCTCCGCATCGATAGCACCGGCTGCCAACGGTTCGGCGCAAGGCAAGCTATTGACCCTGACCGTTATCAATCCACACCTCGATCGACCGCTCACAACTGAAATAGCAATCCGCGGAGCAAGCATCGCTTCAGCTACAGGCACGGTTCTCGCCTCACATGACGTGCATGATCACAATGACTTTGCCCACCCGGATGCCGTGCAACCCACTGCCACAACGATCGGCGCCGCTGCCGCAGGCAAGCTGATCCATACTTTTCCGCAGGCCAGCGTAACCAGTCTGCAAATTAAGCTCACTTAGCTGAACCATAAAGACCACAAATCGGAAACCTGCTTGCACTATTGCGAATGACCTGATGGCCTGATGATATGCTGTTTACGCCTTCGCCCGCGTTTATTTGCAAACTGCAATGCAAACGTTAATACGGGCGGGATTCAAAAACGGGGTTGACATGGCCTGCTGGAATAGATTGCTCTCGATATTACTTATCGGAATGACAGCTCTGGTTACAACTCATGCCGAGGAAGCTGTCAAAATCGATCCCACAAATCCAAAGTATCTGTTGTTTCGGGGCAAGCCGCTTACTTTGATTTCGGCTTCGGAACACTATGGTTCAGTGATCAATCGGCCATTTGATTTTGAAAAGTATCTAGACGACGCTGCCAGCCACGGCATGACAATGACGCGCACGTTCCTGCTCTATCGGGAAATGCAAAGCGTTCGTAATCCCTCCTCTCCCTGTAAACCCGAATCGCCTGATTTCATAACGCCGTTTGTGCGCAAGGGTCCAGCCAAGGCGCTCGACGGTGAGCCCGCCTACGACCTCGACGAATGGAATCCCGAGTATTTCGACCGCCTGCATCGCTTCCTCGACGCGGCCTCAAAGCGCGGCATCGTTGTAGAGCTCACAATATTCAGCAATAGCTATTCACCAGATACATGGGCGCTCAATCCGCTGCGCGCCGCGAACAACCTGCAACACGTGGGCGCAGTCGACTGGCAAGAGTACATCACCCTCAAAGATAAGGAACTGCTGCGCAGACAGATTTCATACGCGCGCAAGATCATTCAGGAGACCAGTCAATACGACAACGTATATTACGAAATTTGCAACGAACCGGGAGGCGGCACTCCCGGCCATGCGACACCTGCCGACGTGGACGCGTGGCAGGAAGAGATTGCGCGAGTGTTGCGCGAAGAGATGCATCGCCTCCATCGCCCGCACCTGCTCTCAGGGCAACAGGCATTCACCTATGCCGCAAAAAATGCGTTCCCCATGGACGCGACTTTCGCCGGCAAAGTCTTCGATATCGTGAACGACCACCCTCTGCCGAATACACTGTTCGCGGGCCGCACCTTCGAGATGGGTAACTTCATGTCCAAGGAGCTGATGCTAGATGGAGTTGGAAGCTTCTGCCGTGCCGCATACTCCAGTCCCAAGCCAACCGTGCTCGACGAAGACAACACCGCCAGCCTGTATCGTGACACGACCGGATGGACCATCCACCGCAAGCGAGCCTGGACGGCGCTGCTGAGCGGTTGCCATT
>Ga0206962_1199_pt1 | contig 17258 bp, 12 predicted proteins | sample Alteio_BWOrgHeat_27_FD_153241 | JGI IMG/M metagenome (GOLD analysis project Ga0206962, IMG submission 153241) | Enriched cells from forest soil in Barre Woods Harvard Forest LTER site, Petersham, Massachusetts, United States -... | ecosystem: Environmental > Terrestrial > Soil > Temperate forest >...
CTGGGAAGGGTGCCCAATTTCACTGAATTGAGCATTTTTTCAGTGATGTGGAGCGAGCATTGCAGCTATAAAAATTCCATTATCTGGCTAAAAAAGCTACCCAAAGACGGGAAGCATATCCTCGCCAAGGCTGGGGAAGAAAACGCCGGACTGGTGGATATAGGTGGTGGACTGGCTTGTGCTTTCAAAATTGAATCGCACAACCACCCTTCTGCCATTGAGCCGTATCAAGGGGCAGCCACTGGGGTAGGTGGCATTCATCGGGACATATTCACCATGGGGGCCCGGCCGATTGCAGCACTCAATTCACTTAGGTTCGGGAATATTGACCTGGCCAAGACAAAATGGATCACCCGTGGCGTGGTAAAGGGTATCGGCGACTATGGTAATGCTTTTGGGGTACCCACGGTGGCCGGAGAAGTGTATTTTGACGATAGTTATAATATCAATCCCTTGGTGAACGCCATGTCGGCAGGGATCGTAAAAACCGGGAAAACCGTATCCGCCATCAGCAAAGGTGCAGGGAATCCGGTTTATATCGTTGGTTCCTCTACTGGGAAAGACGGCATCCATGGGGCCACGTTTGCCTCTGGTGACATTGATGAAAACTCAGCAGCCAAATTGCCATCCGTGCAGGTAGGGGATCCTTTTCAGGAAAAATTATTGCTGGAAGCAACCCTCGAAGCCATAGAAACCGGGGCCATTGTGGGCATGCAGGACATGGGCGCGGCAGGCATTACCTGCTCCACCTCAGAAATGTCAGCCAAGGGCGAATCCGGTATGAAGATCTGGCTGGACAAGGTGCCTACGAGACAAGAGAATATGAAACCCTTTGAGATACTGCTATCAGAAAGCCAGGAACGTATGCTGGTGGTGGTAGAAAAAGGAAGGGAAAAAGACATAGAAGCGGTATTTGATAAATGGGACCTGCATTGTGCCATTATTGGTGAGGTGACCGATGGAACCAACATTGAATTTTACCTGAATGGCGAATTGGTGGCAGATGTACCCGCAGAACCATTGGTACTGGGTGGGGGCGCGCCCGTATATCAAAGAGAAACAAAAGAACCAGCCTATTTTGCTGAAATCCGCAAATTCGACCCAAAAACGGTGCCAGTACCCAGTGACTTGAAAGCCGTGGCCAAACTTTTGTGCTCAGAACCCAATATCGCCTCAAAGCGATGGGTATATGAGCAATACGATACCATGGTGCAGACCAATACCACTACCACAAACAATCCTTCAGATGCTGCCTTGGTACGGATCAAAGGTACCAACCGTGCGCTAGCCCTGAAGGTAGATTGCAACCCTTACTATGTATTCGCTGACCCACATATCGGCACCGCAATTGCGGTAAGTGAGGCTGCCAGGAACATTATCTGTTCTGGGGGAACGCCAGTGGCCATTACCAACAACCTCAATTTTGGCAACCCGTACAACCCCGAAGTATATTATACCTTTACCGCAGCGGTGATGGGGATGTGCGAAGCCTGCCTCAAATTTGATACCCCTGTTACGGGAGGCAACGTGAGTTTCTATAACCAGAGCGCAGATGGAGGTGCCGTAATGCCCACGCCGACCATTGGCATGTTGGGCCTGGTAGAGGACATGGACAAAAGTTGCGGGATGGCCTTTCAAAATGCTGGGGATGAGATATTTTTGATCGGTGAAATGAGGGATGACATTGCCTCTTCGCAATATCTGCTCAAATACCATCACATAAAATATTCGCCTGCTCCGTATTTCAACCTTGACGAAGAATTCAACGTATCGGCTTGTGTCAAATCACTTATTGAACAGGGTTTGGTGGCTTCTGCCCATGATGTTTCTGATGGGGGATTGTTCATCAACCTCATGGAATCCACATTCCCGAATATATTGGGTTTTGATATCAAAACGGATGCCCATTTCCGCAAAGACGCGTATTTGTTTGGGGAGGCCCAAGGCCGGATCGTGGTGAGCATAAAACCAAGTGAAGTGGAAGCCTTCAGGAGTTTTATGAGTACCAAAGATGTACCTTATAGCCTACTTGGCACTGTTACCGATAGCAGCTTAATGGTTGATGGCGAAGACTTTGGCAGCCAAATGACTTGGAATGCCATTTATGAGGGTGCTTTGCCTGAAAAGTTGAATTGATGATTTGCCCGGAGCCTTATTTTACCAGTTGTGCGATTGAATTCATATCCTATCAGGCACATAACTGCTCGCATAACATGCCGCCAATCAAATTCTTCGCTGTACTTTTGTCTTGAAACAAAAGTACCAAAAATTCAAGGCTTTATAAAAATTTGGCTGAATACGGGCCTGTCTTCCGCTACAATTCCGCGCAAGAATGCTCAACAAAACAAGGCCGAACATTATTTTGTTCTCTTATTCAAATGTAGTTCGCGGCTGTGTTTTGTTTTAACCGCTTCCCCGTTACATCGGGATTAAAACATTCATTCAGATTCGGGCGCCAATTTTTATAAGGCCGGTCCTTTCTGTCCCACGTTAATCGCAAAAAGGGTTTATTTTTTATAGCCAATGTTCTTTTTGTTTCTTAGGGTGAGCCAAAACACCATGCCTGAAAAACAAAGGACAATCAACAGGTCAAGCACCAACCAAAGACCCATAAAACCGGGTCCCGGCTCGGTGCATTTCCCACAACAGTAGGCATTGAATACGAATGGGAAGCCCAAATTCACAAAGCCACAACCGAGGCTATTCCCAATTTCCCGAAAGGAAAGGATCGCCCAGATCAATGAGCTTGCTGAAAGGATAATGATAAAGCGAAAAATGGGTTTCATGGCTTATGGGCATCTCTAAAAACTACTTTTATGACCTCATCCTTCAAAGCACCATTCGAACGCTCTCGCGTCCGAACTCCATTTGGAGAAGGGTATAAGGTAGTTTTTAGAGATGCCTTATTGGATTGCTGTTTAATACATATAAGGTAAAATGGTAAAACAAAGCACCGCCAAAAAGAAAATAGAAACGCCCAGGAACATGCCATCAGCCTGTTCATTCCGCACAAACAGACCCAGGGTGGACAAGACGAAAATAAACAATGGAAAGGCCCAGAATGTGTTGAACAAGGTCTGCTGGGCGATGCTTTCGATTTTATGCTGCGACTGTTCGGTACTCATCCCTTCCACTTTTTTCACGAGCCGCAGCACCGGAGAAGTATATAATGTGACCGGGAAAGAATCGTTTACATCATAATAAAAATCGTTCTTGGTCTCAAATTGTGAATGGGTGGTTTTTATGGTATAGGTAGTGGCGGTACCATATTTCCGGAAGTTATAGGTGTATTTGCCAGTAATGGTGTCCGTGCTTACCCGTTCCGGCAAAAAGTTATCCGCCAACATGATAAAGGAATACCCCGACAAGATAAATAGCAATATCTTGTATATGAATATTTTATGGATTTTTTTCATGGCTTGCTATTGCTAAATGGTTTTGCAATTACATCTCCATATTATCATTAATCCAAAATGATCACGAGAATTCCGCTTTATCATCAAAACTCATTTGGATGCCTATTATTAGAGGCCAGTCGCTACAACCTCAACATAAAAAATTTAACCTATAATGTAGGGAAAACGGCTTTTACTTCTTTCACAAGGTCCCTGAATTCTTTGGTGTCTTCAATTTCCTTATGCCAGGCAAGGTTCCTTTCCATTAGGTCATATTGATACTTGATCTTCGAGCCCGGTATGGGATTGCCTTTGGCGTCACGGTCCCTTCCCATCACCCAAAGTGTGTCAGCAATGGATGCCGTAGAGACCACATCATGCGAAACGATGATAATGGTGCGCAGTTCATCAATACATGATATTTCCCTGAGCATGTCTTGTACCTTTGCTATCATCACCATATCAAGTCCTGAAAAGGGCTCGTCCAAAAGCAGGTATTCATCAGAACACAATAACTGCTGGGCAATGGCCACCCGCTGTTTTTGTCCACCAGAAAGTTGGGCGGGATACTTTGTTTTGTGATCCGTAAGATCGAATTTTTCAAGGACATCCATAATTTTGTCCTTCCTCGCCAGCCGTGCACTTCGGGTCTCTACGGAAGCCAGGGAACGTTTTTCCATATGGTGCAGGGTATCTTTAAAGAAATCCCGCATATCGGCAAACCGGTTTTTAAGGCCATATTGCATCCCTTTTTTTAGGGCAATATCAAGATTGCCAAATACGGTTCGATGATTGAAAAGAGGATAGCTCTGCTGCACAACGCCCACCTGCCCTACTTTCACGGGCTTTAATGGATTGCCAATAAGTACTTGCCCACTGGTGGGCTGTTTCAAGCCTGACATCAACTCAAACAACTGGGTCTTACCGATACCACTCGGACCCAGGAAACCAATCACTTGGCCCTGTTCCATGCCCGGACGTGTAATGTTGCAGACCTCGGCGTTGACGTCTTTTAGAATTACTTTGCCATCTATGTTCAGACAAAGGTTTTCTATTTTCAGGAGGACCTCTTTTCTTTCATAGCTATAGTCGGTTTCTCCCTTTGGCTTTGCAGTAGGTGCTGCAGCTGGCTGGTCTGGGTCATCCAACAACGAAAAAGCGCTCTTGTCTTCAGCCATGGCTTATTTTTTTTCGAGTGAGAGTGTTGAATACGGGCAAACGATAACTTTGAGAATCCCAAAAATATAGTCTTGGGTAATGCCTACAGCCAAAATGACTATTTGAATGGCGAAAACGGAATCCAGGTTGAGATGTTTGTTCTGGTTCAAGAGCATGGTTCCAATACCACCCTCCGATCGCGATATCCCTTCTACAAGGGTGAGCATCATCCAGGAAATCGCAAAATTCTGGCGGATCACTTCAAATACCACATCAAGCCTGCCAAAGACGATGATTTCACGGGTCACTTCCCATTCGTTCAGCTTTAAGGTCCTGGCGTGGTTGTATTCCAGTTTGTCAATGGATTTTAATGCGGCCACCATGGAAGTGACAAAGAAAACCGTCATGCCAAATACCAACAACCATACTTTGAGGTCGTGTCCGCCATGGGTGATGATGGTAAAAACAAAGGAAAGGCCAACCAATGTCAGAAACCTGAATTTTGAGATAAGGAACGCCAGTGGCCTGAAAAAAGGCAAAACCGTGGCATAGGAAATGAGCAATGAAATAATGACGGTATCCACCATGGCTTCGAGGCTTAGCCGGATACTGGATGCCAAATCTGCCCCAAATTCATCCCGCATGAATAGGTTTTGCAATGCCTTCACGATCTCCCAGGGTTTTGGGAACAAGGGTGAAGAGGTTTTTATCCAAAGCAACAGCACCAATACAATCTGGAAAACCACTATCCCTGCAATAGTGCTTTTCTTCACGGCTTGGTTGGGGGTAAATACCTTTATCAGCTCTTTCATATATTCAATGATAGATCAAGAATGGACATTATCAGACAAGCAGTCAATTATTAAATCACACGATTTCAAAACGAAGTCCAATGTATCCTAATTGGCTAGGAACAATATCGTTACCCTCCGGTTCTTCTTTTTGCCTTCTTCTGTCTTATTGCTTGCGATAGGCATGGATTGGCCAAATGCCTCAGTGGTTACCCTGCCTTCCGGGAAAACATTTGGGTAGTTCCCAGTGAAATATAGTTTTACGGCATCAGCCCTCTTTTTAGACAAATCCATATTATACTCAGGAGAACCCGTATTGTCAGTATGGCCTTGTATCCTTACTTTCAATCCATTGGCAATGATGGCCCCGTCTGCGATCTGCTTCACCAGCTTATAAGCTTCTGGGGTAAAGGTAGCTTCGCCTTTTTCAAACTCGATGCTATATGATTTTTCACTTACTATCCTGCCTTGTGTGGCATCATCATCGTGAAACTTTACCTGGTCCCCACTACTTACATTCGACCCCATTTTTGCTTTGACATCTTGTATATAACTTAGGTCAAGGATATCGGCCACTTTTGGATAATCCGGAACCAGAGTTGGGTACAATTTGGTAACCAAGTCACCAAAAGTACCATATACTACGGAAAACACATTGGTGCTTTTGTCAGACATCCCGAAATACTCCAGGTTGTCACCCAGGTTATTCACCCTCGATCCGCCAAGGTCAACCACGGCACCTGTTTTATCGGCCACGGTAGCTCCTTTGTAATATTTGAGCCAATAGGCTCCATCCTGCTCTTTGTACACCTTGGCACTGATGTCCGCAGCTTTTTGCAGGGCATTCGAAAAGGATTTCACTTGGTCTCCGGCTTGGGCCAATGCAGTGACAAAATTGTCTATTTTCTCACGGTTATCTTTCAGGTATTTGTCAATGCCAATAATGACACAAGGCATTTGTGCGCGGTACTCCCGAGTAGATACGATGGATACCAGGCCACCTTTTGCCGTGGCTATTTTTTCGTCACCAGGGGTCCAGGTCGCCACGCCATCTACGGTGCAGGTATGTTTTTGACCAGTCCTCACGCCCTTCACCACTTCGTCCCTTTCTTCAGAATATCCGGAAATATATTTTTGGGCAGCATCAATAAAATCATTGGCAGCGATAAAGTTTATGGCTTGTGGATCATAGGTATGTTCATCCGTATTTACGGGTATCCCATTGTCTGAGGCCCATTTCATAACGATGTTCCAATCCCCATCCCTGATTACCGCGGATACGGTAGTTCCCTTGGCAGCCTGAGGATTGTCTTTCACTTTTTGTGAGCCCATATATTTGTCTTCCCCAAGCGATCGGCCACAGGCATAAAATATTTTTGCCTTATATTCATCTCCCAGCTTGGCAAGTTCCTTGTTGGTGCCCGCAAGCCATGCCGCACTGCCATCACCCATGATGCTTACAAATTGTGCACCTTCATGGGCATCCGGGTTGCCCTTATAGGCATTGGCGAACTTTATGATCTCAGCCTGCATTTGGTTACAATCGTCTTGGCGTTCCATTTTCAGGTTATACCCATTTTTCTCCATCAGGCTGCCTTTTGTGGTCACTGCGCCACCATTGGCAAACATGGCACCCATCTGCGCGTTCCATGCCATGAGCAGCCAACGGGCCGGCTCGCCTTTTACAGACGTAGAGACTTCATCTGTAGGCATTGCCACTGCTGTGACGTTTCCTTCGGCATTCTTGGGCGCATCCGGAAGATCAATACTTTGGAGGGTGACGGATTCTTTAGCCGTTTTTTTGAAAACACTGGTACCGAATACTTTCCATAGGCCGAAAATGGCCCCTGCCACCAATAGGGCAATGAGGATACGACCGGGGACGGTTAATCTACTGAACATGGTTTTAGTTTTTTAAATGTTTGTTTATGACAGGATTAGTTTATCAGACTTTTGAAACTGGTATTGTTGTCGGGGGTCAATGATACAGTATTGGCAATTTGATCCGCATCAGGCCCTTCGGTCTGTAGGGTACCGGTATTGATATAATCTTCCAGCATTTTTAGTCCACGACTGTTGGATGCACCACGCTCTATATCAACACTGTTGATAAAATCAGTGGAGTATTCCATGGCACGTTTCATTTCGCCCAAGCGTGAGGCCATTTCTTCCTGGATCTGGTCAACTGACAGTTCGAATATGTATTTCTTGTCCGGGTCGCCTTTGAAAATACTCATGGCAGACCGCATGGCATTGGAACTGGCCTTGATGATATTGTATTCCGTTTCCTTGGTTTTTACCTTGTTTTCCATCTTTTTGATGAGATAGCCTGCGCTCTCGTGCACTTTTTCCATGTAACTCAGTGCCTTGGTCACATTGGCCTGCAAAGGGATAAGCTTTTTGTTGAATTCTTCTTTGTCTGCCGCCTCTTCTACATATACACTTATGGCATCATCCGAATATCCTTTTTGTTTGGCCGTTTTGGCCTCGTCCATCTTCTCTTTTATTTCTTCGTTGTTGTCTTTGATCTGCGCATCCAGCTTTTCTTTTTGTGTGGCCAGGGCATCTATTTTTTGTGACATTTCATCGTTCTTCTTCTTCAGGTCATCTATATAGATCTTCATTACCGATATGGGGTTGATCATTACCACCGCACCCGCCAACGCGCGCAAACCCATCTGCACCAAGAAAAAAACACCGGCCCTTATTTTTTTGTCGGTGAACAAGAAAACCATGAACGCAAGTAGGGCAAGCAATACCCCAAAGTAGAGTGTGTTTTGCGTGACACGGATCAGGAATGGCAATATTTTATCCCAAGAATACAAGCCAATGGCCACAACGGCCCCCAGTATGAGCAAACCAGTGACTGTTTCTGGCTTTTTCCATTTGTTTACGGCTCCGGGATCAGCTATTTGTGGCATATCCATCAGTTATTTCCTCCTATGTATTGTTTTGTTTTGCTCAAAGTATCGTTTATCCTATTCAGGAACGCGTCAAAGGTCACGGCATAGCTTTTTTGCCCATTGGTTATCTTGATGGTTTTTTCGCTTATCTGCCCGTTCAGCTTGGCCACGGTATCATTGTTTGCGGATATCTGCGCCTGTAGTTTCAAGATTTGGTCAGCCGAATCTTTGCTTTGGGACTCAAGGGTGGTTATTTTTTTCTTTAGGTCGCCCAGATCGTTCACCAGTGCATTCTGCACCTCCGCGTTGAAATCTTCTTTGTCTTTCTGAAGGGCGGTAATGTATTTCTGGGCACTGGTATCCAAGATCGATGGGTCTGCATTCCGTACCAATGCTGCAAATCCGGCCCATGCAGCCTGATACGCTTTGTCTTCAGTGAAGCCCAGTTTCTCCATATTGTTGAGCGATTGCATGAATTCAAAAAAATCCGGACCTGATTGATCGGATTTGGACATCACGTCAGTAAAGTGCGCAATGAACTTTTGATCAACAGCGGCTACACCCGTACTGGGCAATACATCACCAATGGTCTGCTGCAATTTTGATGGTGGCGGGGGTGGAGGGGCACTTATGGTAGTAGTACCCTGATCTGGAGTTTTGGAAGCGCGTGCATTATCGGTGGGCTTGATAAAATAGCTGAGTAGTGACATAAAACCTCTTTGTGGCATTCAAAAATATGAAAATTATTAGAATGGCACCCAAAATGGATTTTATTTTGGCCAAGTATGTAGTTTAGGCATCCTATCCCTTGTACATTGGCTCGGCGGATTTGCTTCATGCTCCCGATTTTCAATCGGACTCCGGCCTATGGCCAGACTGCACCCAAATATATATGCCCAAATATTTGGAAATATGACAATTTTTACGTATCTTGCGCTGTTGATTCCAAATCATGCCTTGGCAACGGCCGGGCAAGCGTTCTTTATGGTATTGTATCGAGAAACTTTGGGTCAAATATTTCTATCCAAATTATATATTTCTTTGCGCCTTACCACCTTTGCGTGAGAAAGATGGCACGCAAAGGTGGTAAGCACAAAGGGGGGAATAAGTTTTAGCTGAAAGAATCGACTATTTGGCTTGCGAATTTTGTATCTCTTCGTGCCTTGTTGTCTTTGTGGCAAGTACCCTTAAGCGCGTCAGGTTTTTTTGGCCTTACGACCCAAAATGAAAAGTAAAAGGCTGCGTTTCCAGCAAACTGGGCTGTTTTTTTACTGTTATCGCCTGTTATTTGTCAATGAGTTACGTATAACATACTGCATAACAGCACATTAAAATTTCGAAAAAATTTTATCGCCTGTTATTGGCGTGAGAACAGGGAAGAGAAAAATGGGCTTAGGCAGGTAAGATTTTTTTGAGTGGTTGGGCAAGCTTCACCCCCCTCGTGCCGCCGCGTTACAGTCCCGGCAATCCGGGAAGAGGGGTTACACAATGAACACAATACTTACCAAACTGGCCGAACAAGAACAAAACCATTACAGAAGGTTTACACTTTTTTGGGCATTTTTGCGAAGTGTGAAGGGTTATCAATTTGAATATAAGCATGTTTGCATAGAAGCACCCAACAAAAAGTGTAAACCCATGTAAACCCAAAATGGGCGGATTGAAGACATGGGGCTTTCACACTTCTTCCAGCAGGGTCCTGAAGGCAGTGAACCGCTCCCCATATTTGTCAAAGGTTTCCTGTTGCAGGGTAGGGGCGTATAACGTACGGTACATATCGTATTTGTCCAAGTTGTCGAGCATGTACTGCACACTGTAGGTAGTCCCCGTTTCCTCATCAAACCGGGTGATGACCCTGAACATTTTCCAAGAGCGGAACAAACCCGTATCCAGCACCTTGGGGATGTGCACATTCAGCATCCATTCCAGCCATTCGTCATGCGATTCGTCATCTATGTTTATGGTCACGTTGTACAATATCATGCTACGATTTTAATTATTCAGCCACAAACCTTTGTATAATTTTTCTAATTCGGAAAGTATTTCTAATTTCATGGCCAAAATACCAAAAAAATGAAAGTAGCTCCCAGCCCCCAAAACCCAATGGAATGGTTTGCTCTAAAAAGCAACCTGGTTCCTGTTCCGCTGGGCCATACCCAAATCATGTTCGTTTTGTCTCGGGCGGTGCTGATCGCCACCAAGCTGAATGTATTTGAAGCTGCTAAAGATGCCCCTCTTTCCATCGAGGAATTGGCGGCGGCCTGTGGGATCAACAAGCGAGCCCTCCAAAGCCTGATGCATTTGCTTACCTCGGCGGGGTATTTCCACGCCGATCACGAAAAATATGCGTTGACCAAGATGGCGAGGAAATGGTGCCTAAAAGACAGCGAGACAAGCGTATATCATCAACAGATGTACAACCTGATAGGATGGGACTGGATGAGCTATATGGAAGAGTTTCTGCATACCGGTAAGGGGTTGCAATACCATGATACCTTTACGGATGAACAATGGAAATGGTACCAATCTGGGATGGAAGACGTATCCAAAGGAACGGCAAAAATAGCCCCCCGGAAAATGCCGGTACCCGCCAACGCCACCGACATGTTGGATATCGGAGGATCACATGGGTTGTATTCCGTGGAAGTATGCAAAAAATTCCCGGCTATGAAGGCCGTTATCCTGGAACTGCCAAAGGGTGTGGAACATGCAAAGCCGCTGCTGGCCAAGCATAACCTGGGGGATAGGGTCACTTATTGGGCAGGAGATGCGAGAAAGGAGGACCTTGGGGAAAACAAATACGATGTGATCCTGATTTCCAGCCTCATGCACCATTTTACGGGGGAAGAAAACATCGCTATTTCCCAAAAGGCTGCCCGGGCCTTGAAACCGGAAGGGATATATGTCATTCAGGAATTTGCCCGGCCCGAGGAAGGCAACCAAATGGAAATGCTGGGTGCCATCAATGATCTGTATTTCAACTTGACCAGTACCTCGGGTAGCTGGAGCCTGAAAGAACTAAAAGGTTTCCAGACATTAGCAGGGCTCAACCATTTCAAGGTCAATACATTTATATCGCTACCTGGTTTTGTGCAGGTTTGTGCGAGGAAAGGTTGAGAGCATTGATATGCAGCGATATATATTCCGCGAAATTACTTTCCACAAAGCTTTTTTATGGCTTCCTTGGCTGCTGTAATTCCCAGCTCCGAAGCTTTGTGCCAGTCAGCGCAGGCCTTTTGCTTTTCGCCGATTTGGGTGTACACATAGGCACGGTTGGCATATCCTTCTCCCCCTTCTGGGCGCAGTTCAATGATCCTGGAATAGTCCTTTATGGCCAATTTGGGGTGCTTCATCTTAAAGTTTGCCTCACCCCGGCCATTCAAGGCGCCAATGTTGTTTTTATCGGTGGATAAGATAATGTTAAAGTCTTCGCGCGCCAAGCTGTCCTGCTTCAGTTTCAAACGTGCCTGGCCACGGTAATACCAGGTTTCATTGCTCTTTCGTAGCTTGAGGGATGCGTTGAAATCAGGTATGGAAGCCTTATAAGCTCCGGATTCATATTTCACGATGCCCCTAAGCAGCAAAAGGTCAGAATTTTCATTGTCTAGTTTGTAGCCAATATCCAGGTCTTGGAGCGCTTCCTTGTATTTTTTCAGTTTTCGTCGCACCGCTCCCAGTTGCAGCCAGGCCTGGAAACTGTTCGGGTTGTATTTGACCGCCTTACTAAAGTCGGGTTCCGCATCGGTGAACTTGTTCAAAGCCATGTAGGCATTCCCCCGGCTGATGTACATATTGGCATGTGTGGGAGAATCCATTTTTTGCTTAAGCCCTTTGTCATAGTCAATAAAAGCTTCTTTTACCTTGTACATTTTCATGTACATAAAAGCTTGGTTCATATAGGCCATCGCAATATTGCTATCAAGTTTCAGGGCGGTGTCATAGTCATGGGCAGCATTGTCAAAATCATCCAAAAAGCTCTCGGCATTGGCGCGGTTATACCAGATGGTGGCCATTTTAATGCCAGTTCTCAGTTGCAGTGTATAAAGATTGATGGCAGCGTGAAAATCGGCGGCCCGCATCCTACCCTCGGCGGAGTCGCCCAGTTTTACAGCCTTTACGGTATCTGCAGAGGTTTGGGCATGGCTTGTTGCACAAAAGGAGGAGATGAAGAATAGAATGAGGCTATATTTGAGCGATGACATGTTGAGAATCTAATTTGGGCGTAAATTAGAGAAAAGTTCGATGTTTTTTTTCAGAGGCCCACAAATCCCTGTATGTTTGGGTCTAGGGCACCATATATAGCACCGCCAATGCTATCGGTCTTCGCCCCGGTCACTGAAGCCAAGGTATTCACTTCCCCTCTGGCACGCAACAATCCCAAAAAAGCAAAGATGAGTGCTTCTTTGTAGTTAACAAGGTTTTCATCTGGTACCAAGCAGCTTGGTGTGGTTTTTTCCTGTATCCGTTCTACAAGAAAACCATTAAAAGCTCCCCCACCAGTCATGAGCAGGGTACCGATATGTCCTTCCGTAGCTTTGGCTATTTGTATCGCGATATGTTCCACAATGGTTGCAAGCTTGTCTTCAAAGGATACCCGCGAAGATTGAATGATCGGCCCAAGTTCAGCAAGCATGGTTTCTTTGTCCAGCGATTTTGGGGCTTGCTTTTGGAGATAATCCCATTTGTTCAGCTTTAGGAGCAAGGCAGTATCTATAGTGCCAAGCCTTGCCCATGCTCCTCCAGAATCAAATGCGTACCCTTTTTGCTGTGCTATCATATTGAGCAGTAGGTTACAGCCACATATATCATAAGCTATTCTCTTACCTGCCCTATCATAAGAAATATTGGCAATCCCTCCCAGGTTCAGGCAACATTCATATTGTTTGAAAAGGAGTGCATCTCCAATAGGCACTAGCGGGGCTCCCTGACCGCCGAGCGATACATCAACTGATCGGAAGTCGCACACCACTGGGATACCGGTACCAGCATATATGGCAGCACCATGACCCAATTGAAAACTGAGCATTTGACCTGGATCATGAAATATGGTATGTCCATGGGAAGCAATCAAATCTGGTTGAAGACCATGTTTTCGGATAAATCCGTTGACAGAATCCGCAATAAAACGCCCATATTGTTGGTGCAATGCCATCAACTGCAGCCCACTCAAATTATGGGCATTTCCAAGGCTTTCTTTCCATGCAGCATCATATTGGACACAATCAGTCTTTTCGATCATGTAGCCCCACTCTTGCTTTTCATTCAGGAAAAAAGAACAAAATGCAATATCCAACCCATCGAGCGAAGTACCGGACATAATGCCTATTATGGAATAAGTGGTTGTCAAATATGGGATATTGTTTGGCTCGAAGGTATGAAAAATGGTCTATTGGAAAGCCTTTCAGCAGGGTTGGAATATTTTCTTTTAAACAATAGTTGCACAAGGAGGGTTAGTCTATGCCTTTGAGGCAACAACCAGAGGGAACCATAGCCTTTAAAAAGACGCTTATTTGTTAAATTCTGATTATCAGTCAGTGATATAGCTATATAAGTAAACTTTTTTTGTTGTATCGGGTTTTTAATTAAGTAACAAGTAATATATTTAACGTGCCGAGTAAGCACTGCCAAAAAAAATGAAATGGAAATTTGATAAATTCCTGATCTCAGACAAGGAACAGAGCGAAAAGAAGAGGGCACTGAAGTATGTCATGATCGGGGGATTTGTCGTATTGGCATTGAAGGGGTCCGCGTATTATATTACCTTCTCCGATGCCGTTTTATCGGATGTCTTTGAATCGGTTATCAGTTTGGCGGCTTCTAGTTTGTCTTTGTATAGCCTCTATTTTGCCGGGAGACCGCGAGATGACAAGCATCCCTACGGCCCAGGCAAAATGGAATTCCTTGTGGCAGGATTTGAAGGCATCATAATGGTATTGGCCGGTGGATTCATTTTGGGAAAGGCCATTCATGATTTAATCGTCCCTCAAGGCATCGAGCACCTCAGCAACGGTATCTTTTTTGAATCTGCAGGTGCAGTTTGCAATCTATTGTTGGGGTACTTTCTACTAAAAAAAGCCAAAAAGCTGGATTCTCAAATATTGAATGCCGACAGCAAGAGGATCCTTGCTGACGGCATATCTACCATCGCCCTTATCGCTTGCCTGTTTATCATGTTGGTCACCAATTTTTTGTGGTTGGACAGTGTGATAGCCATTATTTCTGGTTGCCTGATCATAAGGAGCGGAATAAAAGTGATCATGAAAGCCATTCCAGCCTTGCTTGACACGGCAGATACAGAGATCCTTGAAGAGTTGGTGCGGGTAATGGATACCAACAACCGGCCGGGGTGGATAGACATCAGCAATATGCGCAGCAGCCGTTATGGGATGTATATCTATATAGATTGTCATATCGTGATGCCTTGGTACTGGGACCTAAACAAGATCAGCGAAGAGCTGCAACAGGTACAGGCCGTGATAAACAATAATTTCAAACAGCATGTGGACCTGGTGATACAGGCCGAACCGTGTAAACCCGGATATTGTGCGATATGCAGGATAGAGGAATGCCCCGTGCGCCAACACCCTTTCCAAGGGCAAAAAGTCTGGGTGCTAAATGAGGTATTGCAAAAACTGGAGCCGTTATAACAGGCGCATCCTTAAGAAATGTTAATCGGGCAGGTGCAAACTGCTCATCCCATCAACATTTCTTTACATTTGCAAAATACAATCTATCAAAACAGACCTCATGCTACGTCTTATCCCCTTGTCTTTATTTGCTTTTTTGCTTTGTGGCCATACCATTTATGCCCAAGAATATATCCATGCCTACCAGCAGGACCCTGAAGGAAGGCCCAGAGAAAGGAATATAGATATGGAGCGGCTGTTTGCCGACCTCCGCTTTGAGCCCGAAAAAGGGTTGGTAAAAGGAACGGTGACCCACCATTTCAAAACCATACAGCAGACCGTGGATTCCATTACGTTGGACGGGCCTGAAATAGATTTCAAAAGCGTGACAATGGATAATGCTGTTTGCCGGTACAGGTCTATCCCTACAGGTGTTGTGATATATCCCCCAACAAAACTGGCTTGGGAAAGCAGCCATGAAATGACCATTGCCTATGAAGCGCATCCCAAAAAGGGGTTGTATTTTATTGGTTTCAATGACAGTACCAATCGTGAGCGAAAGGAAATATGGACCCAAGGTGAGGAAGTGGATAATAGATACTGGCTTCCCGGCTTTGATGACCCGAGCGATAAACTGATTACGGAAATGCAAGTAACCATGGACAAGGCCTTCAAAGTGCTTTCAAATGGTGATAAACAATCTGAAAAAACGAACAAGGATGGTACCATCACCTGGCATTACAAGATAAGTCACCCGCATTGCTTCTATCTTACGATGCTGGGCATTGGCAATTATGCGATAAACAAAACCAAAAACAGCCGCGGCGTGCCTATTTATGAATGGTATTATCCTGACAAACCTGAGCAATTGGAACCTTCCTATCGCTATACAGAAAGGATCATGGACATCCTGGAAAAGGAAATAGACTACCCTTTTGCTTGGGAAAGTTACTCGCAAATCCCAATTACTGATTTCCTATATGGTGCCATGGAAAACACGACTGCGACAACTTTTGGGGATTTCTTTATGGTAGACAAACGTGGTTTTATTTGCCGCAACTATATCGGGGTAAATGCCCACGAAATGACCCACCAGTGGTTTGGCGATCTGGTCTCTGCTAAAAGCCCACGGGACCAATGGTTGCAGGAGAGCTTTGCCACTTATTACCCAAGGTTTGTGACCCGCGACCTGTACGGACAAGATGCCTATGACTGGGGCCGTTGGGGTGATGCCCAGGCTGCATTGGGAGCCAGCAAAGAAAACCTGAACCCCATAGTAGGCACCAAGGGAGGTAGTGCAAGGATATACAACAAAGGTGCATTTGTATTGGGTATGCTCAGCAATGTTGTTGGCCACGATGAATATCAAAAAGCTGTAAAGACGTATCTCACACGCTTTGCCTATCAAAACGTGAACACGAATGATTTTTACATGAGCTTTTACGATAACCTGGGCCGCAACCTGGACTGGTTTTTTGACGAATGGCTCTACCGTGGCGGCGAACCAGATTATCATGTGCAATATGACGTTATGATGGAGGGTGGCAAAAAAATGACCCAGTTATATATTGACCAAGTGCAAAAGGTGAGCGAATTCAACGGCTATTTCAAAATGCCGATCACCGTGGAGGTTCATTATAAAGATGGAAGCATGGACAGCCATACAGAATGGGTGGAAAAAGAACATCATACCATGGTGGTGCCCAATAGCTTGGGGAAAGAGATTGATTTTGTGCTCTTCGATCCAAACTATACCATCCTGCGCCATCTAAGCTTTGACAAAAGCAATGGTGAGTGGAAGGCCCAGGCTTTGCGAGCGCCTAACATGTTGGACAAACATGAAGCCCTATTGGCCATGAAAGCTTGGCCATTGAAAGATAAAAAAGAGGTGCTTATACAGGTATATCACCAAGCTACTTTCCATGCATTGAAGGAGGAGGTATTGAATCAGTTGGCGAATGATGACAGCCAAGAAACGTTTGGTATTTTCAAGGAAGCCCTAAAAGACAAAGATGCCTCTGTTAGGTTGAGTGCTGTGACCAATATGGCCAAAATACCCAAGGCATTACAACCTGATTATGAAAACGCCCTTACTGATTCTTCGTATGATGTGATTGAGAATGTATTGCCAAAGCTATGTGAAACTACCAATCCCGCCGACCCTGATATCTATCTCAAAAAAGCTGACAAGTTATACGGATTGAACAATAGCCTGCGAATTACATGGATCAAAACATATTTTACTGCTCATGGTGATGTTTTTAAACCTCCATACGATCCGCAGGAAATCATGAAAGAATTAGTAGATTATACCTCAAACAGTTTTGAATTCCGGACAAGGGTAAATGCATTTAAAGCCTGTCAGCAACTGGGCAAATTGAATGG